>Ga0302046_10003264_pt1 | contig 14715 bp, 17 predicted proteins | sample RVTome_11_FD_200261 | JGI IMG/M metagenome (GOLD analysis project Ga0302046, IMG submission 200261) | Soil microbial communities from uranium-contaminated site in the Upper Colorado River Basin, Wyoming, United States - RVT147D111 (version 2) ...
CTCGCGGTTCCATCGCCTCTCCCGTTCTCCCGTTCTGCCGTTCTCCCGTTCTGCCGTTCTGCCGTTCTGCCGTTCGGCCGTTCGGACGTTCGGCGGCTGGCGGCCCCTAACCCTTGACGCTGCAACAAATAATGGGCACAGGTCAGCTGAGGGTGCTACGTTGGGACCCGAGCCAGGTCCCCGCCAGCCCGGGAGGCTGTCCTGTCACTGCGCGTGCAGATCGAGCTGGTCTACGACCCGGGCTGCCCGAACGTCCCGGGGGCCCGTGACCTCCTCACGACCGCGTGTCGTCAGGCCGGGATTCCGGCGGTCTGGACCGAGTGGAGCAGCGAGGACTCCACCTGCCCCGGTCGCGCCCGCAACCTGGGCTCGCCGACCATCCTCGTGAACGGGGACGACGTCGCGCCGGGCCCGCACCCGTGGGCGCCACGCGAGCCCGGCGACGGTCCGCGGTGTCGGGTCTACCGCGAGGGGGACGCCATCGTGCCCGCTCCGCCGCTCAAGCGCATCCTCGCGGCCATCACCAACGCCATGGGACCCGAGGTGGTGTAGCGGGCCGCGGCTACGAAGCTCCTCGCGTGAGCGCTTGCACGCTGACCGATTCCACACCGAGCTCGTCGCGGTGGGTGCCCATGACCGCCGTCGACGTGGTCCGGACGGGCTCCAGGCCAGGGCGGCACCTCCCCGATCAGTCGTCGTGGTTCAGCTCGTACTGCCGCTGCGTCCAGACCCGCTCCTTGGCCTGAACGCGGTCGCGCTTCTTGGCCGCCCGCATGCTCAGGTCCTTGCGGCCCTCGGAGTGGACCTGGGGTGTCGAGATGCGTCGACCGACATCGTCGCTACCACACGACGGACAAGGCGCGGACATGCCCTCCTTGCGCACCCACTCCTCGAAATGGTGATTGCATGCCCGACAGCTGTATTCGTAGATCGGCATGGTCCAGCGGCTCCCTCTTGGGTCATCCCGAGCACCAACCAAAGCTCGTTGAGGCGCCGGGACCCGTCCAGCGTCCCGGAGCCGCTCCCCATCCGCTCGAGGCGCGGGGACCCGTCCGGCGTCCCGGCGCCGCTCCCGATCCGCGCCCGCTTCTCCTACGTTGCGGGCCCACCCGGTGGCTGCCGATCGGGAGGGGAGAGGCCGATCGGGAGGGGGCGGGTCAAGAGGGTGGCGTCGGGAGACCATGTCGAGAATGCGGTGCCGGCTCCGACCTCTCCCATGAAGGCGCGCCGACGGGGCGCGTGATCCAAACGAGAGGAGGACCACATGAAGTACATGATGATGATGAACGCACCGGGCGGCCCGTACCAGATCGACGGCTGGTCCAAGGACGACTTCCGGGCTCACATCCAGTTCATGAACGACTTCAACGCGGAGCTCACCCAATCCGGTGAGCTCGTGGGCGCCGAGGGACTCGCCGGTCCGGACCAGGCCAAGCTCGTGCGGGCGGGTGACAGCGGGACGCCCGTCACCGACGGCGTCTTTCCCGAGACCAAGGAGTTCCTCGCGGGCTTCTGGATCGTGGAGGTCGAGAGCCCGGAACGGGCGTACGAGCTCGCCGCCCGGGCGTCGGCCGCTCCCGGCCCCGGCGGCGCGCCCTTGAACATGGCCATCGAGCTGCGCGAGGTGATGAGCGGGCCGCCAGACGATCTTTCGTGACGCGGTCGCTGGACGCCAGCGCCGAGCGCCTGCTTCGCGACCTCACGCCGCAGGTGCTCGGCGCGGCCATCCGGCGCTTCGGCGACTTCGCGGCGTGCGAGGACGCCGTGCAGGAGGCGCTCGTGGCCGCGGCCGAGCAATGGCCGCGCCGCGGCATGCCCGACGATCCGCGCGCGTGGCTGATCCGGGTCGCCTCGCGCCGCATGACCGATCAGCTGCGCAGCGAGGAGGCCCGCCGGCGGCGCGAGGCCGCAGTGGCGGATGAGGTCGCGCATGACAGGTTCGCGCGTCTGGCGCGCGCGATCGCCGGCCGGGCGGGCGAGGCGCAGGGAGACGACTCGCTGATCCTTCTGTTCATGTGCTGCCACGAGGCGCTCACGCGGTCCTCGGCGATCGCGCTCACGCTGCGTGCGGTCGGCGGACTGACGACCGCCGAGATCGCCAACGCGTTCCTCGTGCCGGAGGCGACGATGGCACAGCGGATAAGTCGCGCCAAATCCAAGATCAAAGAAGCCGGTTCCTCCTTCGCTCTCCCCACGAAGCGGGATCGCGCCGAGCGCTTGGCGTCCGTTGTGCACGTGCTCTACCTGATCTTCAATGAGGGCTACACCTCCAGCTTCGGCCCCAACCTCCACCGGGACGAGCTGTCCAGTGAGGCGATTCGACTGACGCGGCTCCTGCACCGGCAACTACCGGACGAGCCCGAGGTGGTGGGCCTGCTCGCGCTCATGCTGCTCACGGACGCGCGTCGCGCGGCGCGCACCGGCCCGCACGGGGAGCTGATCCCGCTCGCCGAGCAGGACCGACGGCTCTGGGACGGCGAGAAGATCGCCGAGGGCGTCGCGCTCGTCAGCGCCGCGCTGTCCAAGGGGGCGGTGGGACCCTACCAGCTCCAGGCGGCCATCGCGGCGGTGCACGACGAAGCGGCCCAGGTCGAGGATACGGATTGGCCGCAGATTCTGGCTCTGTACGGCGTGCTCGAGCGCGTCTCTGACAACCCGATGGTGACGCTGAACCGCGCCGTCGCGACCGCAATGGTCCACGGCCCCGCGGCAGGGCTCGAGCTTCTGCGCTCGCTCGACGGCGATCGCCGTCTCGAGGCGCGGCACCGCCTCGACGCCGTCCGTGCCCACCTGCTCGATCTGGCGGGCCAGAACGAGGCGGCGGCAGCCCACTTCGCTTCGGCCGCGGGACGGGCGACGAACATTCCCGAGCGGAACTATCTCCTGACGCGGGCGGCCCGGCTGAGCGGAGCCTGACCCGGACCGCATGTACGGCGGCCCGTTTTGGGGGCCGTGACACGCACGCGGAAGCGGCGCGGTGCCCGCCGCTCGGTCAGTCCATTCCCGCCTGCTTCCGCACGTACCGCGCCGCGTCGGCGTGCGTGGCGAACCAGACTTCGCCCTTGGCCTTCATGTACGAGATCAGGCCCTCGAGCGCCACGATCCGCGAGCGGTGTCCGACGATGTGCGGATGCATGGTCAGCAGGAACATCGTGCGCTCCTCCCACGCCTTGTCGAACTCGTCCATCCACACCTGCATCGCGTCGCGCGGCGGGCTGTAGCTGTTGCCGCGTGGGTTGAAGAGCGGCGCGTCGTCGAGGATCCACTCCACGGGAAGCTCGACCACGCCGGTCGGCTCGCCGTTCGCCAGCAGCTCGTAGGGCCGGTCGTCGGCCATGAGCGAGCTCTCGTACAGGAAGCCCAGCTCACGCACGATGTCGAGCGTGGCGGGGCTGAAGTTCCACGAAGGAGCCCGATAGCCGACCGGTCGCTCGCCGGTGATCTCCTCGACGGCGTCGACGGCCTGCCGGAGCAGCCTCTCCTCGGTGACCGGGTCGAGCGCGGTGTTGAGCTCGTGGATCCACCCGTGCACGGCGATCTCGTGCGCGCCGGCGGCCCCGATGAGGTCGGCCTGCTGCGGCGCGAGCTTCAGGCTCCAGGCCGGGAAGAAGAACGTCGCGGGCACGCTCTCGGCGTCGAGCAGGCGCAGCACCCGCGGGAGCGCCACGCGGGAGCCGTACTCGCCTTGCGAGAGGGGTCCGATGCTGACGTCGCCGGTTCGCAGCCCCTGCACGGTCTCGTTGTCGACGTCGAATGAGAGCAGCACCGCAACGCGCGCCCCTCCGGGCCAGGACTCCGGATTGAGGTCGCGGCCGGCGCGGACCTGGTCGACCGCCGCACGGACCTCGGCCTCGCTCCAGTTCCAGGGTTCGGCATCGCCCGCGGCTTCTTGGGCGCCGTCCGCCGGCCGGCACGCCGGCAGCAGGGGCGTGAACCCGAGGGTCGTGAAGGCGAGGACCGAAAGGGAAGGACGCATGGGTGACTCCGGCTGACGGGACCGCACTCGGACGTCTTCCAGCGTACGGTATGGCGGAGCTTGCTGCCAGCCGGGGGGCTGGGACCAGCGGTCGGGCCTACGCCAGCCGGCTCAGCGGCGGGTCCAGATCATCACGACGCCGCGCCCGGCGAGCGTCCCCCATTGGGTGGTCGCCTCGACCGGCAGAAGAACCGCCATCGACTCGATCGTCTCCGGATCTATGAGGATTGCCTGCGGTCCGGCCACGGGCACCCCGTTCAAGACTATGAGCGCGCACGTGCCCTCACCGCGGCCCAGGCGCGCGCGTTGCAGGCTGACGCACAGCCCGAGGTCGGCGCTGCCGGGCGCAAGGTTCTCGGGGCGGACGACCCGAAGGCCGGCGATGCCCTGCCACTCGAGGACAGTGCCCATGTCGCGCTTGATGGGAATCGCCTCGATGTCCGAGCGGTCGATCCAGCGGTTCCCGAGCTGCGCCCGCGCGAGCCCGAGAACGCGGAGCTCGTCGGCCGCGCGCTCCTCCACCGACACCTCGAACCCGGCCAGCCCCAGCGGAGCGGGCGTCATCATCAGCTCGACGGGAGCGGTGCCGTCCGTCGAAAGCGCCAGCAGCGGTGAGCGGGTCGGCCCGTAGCCGATGCGCTCGGCCAGCAGGTAGTACTCACCCGCCTCCGGCGGGCTCAGCCTGAACCGTCCGACGGAGTCCGCCAGCGTGAGCGCTTCCTCCTCACCGTCCGCCGACAGGAGCCTGAGCACCGCGCCCCCGACCGGGCCCTCGGTGGTCTCGTCCAGCACGCGCCCGACCAGTGTCTGGGCCGAGAGGGAGGGCGCCGCAAGCAGGAGCGCGACCAGGGCGGCCCCGACGGCGTGCCGCGTGGCGGGCCGGCACGTTCGCGTCACCGGCACGTTCGTCTCGTGGCACGTTCGCCTCATTCGTTCGTCCGTCCCTCCGGCAACGTCACGCCCAGCACGCGGATGACGTTTCCGCCCATGATCTTCCGTATCTCCGGGTCGTCGAAGCCCATCCGCAGCAGCGCCTCCGTGAGGTGCAGCGTCCCCGCCGCGTCGACGATGGCCGGGATCGCTCCGTCCCAGTCGGAGCCCAGGCCCACGTGGTCGATGCCGGCGACGTCCACCGCGTGCCGGACGGCCCTTGCCCACGCTGTGGGCGACTGCCCGCAGACGGCCGTGGGCCACAGGCCGATGCCCACCACGCCGCCGGTCCGGGCGATCCGAACGATGCGTCCGTCATCCAGGTTACGACGATTGTCGCACGTGCCTTTCACGCCCGTGTGCGAGACGATGATCGGCCTGGTGCTGACGGTCAGGACGTCGTCGATGAGCGCGGGCGATGCATGCGCCAGGTCCACGGCGATGCCGAGCAGCTCCATGCGGGTGACGACCGCGCGACCGAAGTCGGTCAGGCCGCCGCGTCCGACGCCGTGGGCGGAGCCCCCGACCTCGTTGTCGAAGAAGTGCGTGAGGCCGACCATGCGGAAGCCCGCCACGAAGAGCCGGTCGAGGTTGGCCATCTCGCCCTCGAGCGCGTGCGCGCCCTCCACGCCCAGAAAGGCCGCGGTGCGCTCCGGGTCCAGGTCGAGTCGGCGCAGGTGTTCCAGGAGCTCGACCCGGTCACGGATGATCGTCAGACGGCCCTCGGACGCGGCGGCCATGCGCCCGAGCTTGTCGGCCTGGTGGAGCGCGCGCTCCACCAGGCTGCCCCACGTGCGCGGCGGCCAGGCCTGCGCGACCGCCAGCAGCGTGATGCGGTCCGAGTCGCCGCTGTTGGCCTCGATGTTCAGTCCGGCCGGCGTCTTGGTGACCGTGGTGAACGCCTGCAGGGCCACGCGGCCATCGATCAGGCGCGGCACGTCCACGTGCCCGACCGATCCACGTCTCAGGAGGTTCCGGTCCCACAGGAGGGCGTCCGCGTGGAGGTCGGCCACGGCGAGCGTCGCGTGCAGGCGCACCGCCCGGGCGGACGGCGCGGCCTCCACGGCCTCCAACGTGGGGTTCAGCCGGGCGACGGCGACGCGCGTCACCGCCGCGGGCCCCAGCAGCATCAGCAGAAGGAGCGCGCCCACGAGCGCCCAGAGGATCCGCCTCCCCGTGCGCGTCATGGCAGGGCGGGGCGGCGGGTGCGGATCGCCGCCGCGCGGGCTCGCGCGCTGTGGGCTGTCATGGGTCGGGCACCGTCATGGTGCCATGGCTGACCCGGACGGCGGTGCCACCCACGCGCACCGCGGTGGTCTCGCCGCCGCTCCGGTCCGCCTCGACGTAGAGCAGGCTCGGCCGGCCGATCTCCAGGCCCTGCTCGACCGTCCAGGACAGCGTCCCGCTCTCGCGGCCGTCGGCGGCGGCCAGGTAGCCGCCCAGGGCCGCCGCCGCCGATCCGGTCGCGGGGTCCTCCGGGACGCCCGACCCCGGCGCGAACATGCGCACCCGCACGTCGACCCCCTCGCCCTCGCCGTCCGGGCAGACGAGATAGACGTGGTGCGCCCAGCTGTCGGCCAGCATGCGCTGCCAACGCGCTGTGTCGAGGGCCGCGCGACGCACGGCGTCGATGCCGGCCACGGGGATCACGTGGTAGGGAAGCCCGCACGAGACCATCTCCGGCCGAAGGCCGTCCACTTCGACGTCGCCCGGCCCGAGCCCGACCATCGCGGCCAACTCGGCCGCGGCGTGCGGGGACGGCCGGTGCTCCGGCAGCAGCGCGGTCGTGAAGCGCGCGAACACCGGGCGACCCTGCTCGAGCCGCACGTCCACGGGCACCGCGCCGACGTTCTCCTCGAGCACGAGCGTGACGGTTCGGTCGGCGGGGTCGTCGCGGCCCGCCGCGCCCCCTGCCTCGTCCGCGGCCAGGAAGATCGCGGTGCCGACGGTGGGGTGACCCGCGAACGGCACCTCCACCCTCGGGGTGAAGATGCGCACCCTCGCCGTTCCGCCGGCGGTCTCCGGCGGTCCCAGGAAGACCGTCTCCGAGAGGTTCATCTCACGCGCGATGCGCTGCATGGTCGGGGCCGGGAGGTGCGCCGCAGCGGGGAAGACGCCGAGCGGGTTCCCGCCGAACGTCCGGTCCGTGAAGACGTCGAGCGTGTGGAACGAAAGCTTCATGGAATCAGCTCCTGGATCGTTCAGGCGGCGGGCCCCACCTGGAGTCGTGGCGTCCGGGCCGTTTGGACCGAGTTTTGCAGGAACCGCCGCTGCGGCCCCGTCGCGCGGCGTGGAACAGGGAATCAACCTGTCCCATTGTTCCACATGACGGCAACTATGGAGGATCCGGGTGCGCACCATCGGCATCATCTCGGATACGCACGGGTTGTTACGGCAGGAGGCCGTTCGCGCGCTCCAGGGGTGCGATCTCATCATTCACGCCGGGGACGTGGGTGAGTCGCACGTCCTGGAGAGCCTCGGGCGCATTGCGCCCGTTCGCGCCGTACGGGGAAACACGGATTGGGGCGAGCTCGCCAAGGGCCTGCCCGAGACCGAGGTTGTGGACCTGAGCGCGCCGGACGGAGCGCCGTCCGAGGATGGCCCCGGGCCGGAGGCCTACGTCCTGCACATCATCGAGGAGATCGCGCTCGATCCCGCCGCCGCTGGATTCCGCGTGGTGATCCACGGCCACACGCACGAGCCCAAGGCGCGCCGCGCGGACGGGGTGCTCTATCTCAACCCCGGCAGCGCGGGTCCCAGGCGGTTCCACCTGCCGGTCTCCATCGGGCGACTGAGGGTCGACGGGGAGTTGGTGGAAGCGGAGATCGTGTACTTGGAGGTGGATTGAGCGATCCCGAGCGGGATCGAGCGCTCTTGCGGGTCCGGCCCAGGTCGAGCTGAACGACGAACCGCGCGCGCTCCGGGCCCCCGGAGCGCGCATGCGACGGTAGGTGCCGCTCGATCATTTGCCCCGCGGGCCGGGTGGCGCCCGAGGTGTGCCTGCCCGCACATTCGGCCCCATGAAGGTCACCACATCGATTGGGCCCCGCTGACCGTGGGCGTCTCCTCGACCGGCGTCGCGCGCGGCGCCGCGCTCTACCTGCGGCTCACGCTCGCGAGTGCGTTCCTGTCGGCGGTGGCCGATCGATTCGGCGTTTGGGGCCTTCCCGGAGAACCGGGCGTCGCGTGGGGCGATTTCGACCGATTCCTGGCCTACGCGTCCTCCTTGGTCCCCTTCCTGCCGCGCGCCGGCGTCCCGGTGCTCGGCTGGGTCGTCACGATCGCCGAGGTGGCGCTGGCCGCGGCGCTCCTGATCGGCTTCAGGGTGCGGGAGGCGGCAGCGGCGAGCGCGGTGCTGCTCCTCGGGTTCGCGCTGGGCATGGTGATCGGGGACGGCGTGAAGTCGCCGCTGGACGCCTCGGTGCTCACCGCGTCCGCCGGCGCGCTCCTCCTGTACGTGCATCCTCACAGCTACTGGAGCGTGGACGCCGCCTTGGCCTCGCGGCGAACGGGCCAGGGCGCCGACGCGTCCGCGACGGTCGGCGCGAGCGGGAGCCGGCAGCGGGCGTCCGCCGCGACCGCGGGCGAGCGCCGCGAGGGATGACCCCGAAAGCCCCGCCGCCCGACCCCGCCGTGCTCCGGACGCTGCAGGCGATCCCGGGGGTGGGGAAGAGCGTGAGCCGGGACCTCTGGGCCCTCGGCATCAGGTCGGTGGACGACCTGCGGGACCGTGACCCGGAAGAGCTCTACGAGCGGCTCTGCGCGCTTCAGCAGGCGCACGTCGATCGGTGCATGCTCTACACGCTGCGATGCGCCGTGTACTTTGCGTCCAACGAAGCGTACGACGCCGAGCTGCTGAAGTGGTGGAACTGGAAGGATCGGGGCTGAGAGAACCAAGTGACTGCTCCACCTGCCCTCGTATGCCTGCTCTCCATGGTCGCGGCGCCATTGGGCGCGCAGGAGATCGGCTGGGAGTCGAACGGGCGAGACGTACAAGGCACCCGCTATTCCCCCGCCGCGGTCATCACCCGCGAGAACGTCGCGCAGCTCGAGGTGGCGTGGACGTACCAAACCGGTGAGATGGGGCCGCGCTTCGCGACCGCGAAGCCTACGTCGTTCGAGGCGACGCCGCTGGTGAGTGAGGGCACGATGTACATCGGGACGCCGCTCGGGCGCGTGATCGCGCTGGATGCGGAGACGGGCGTCGAACGGTGGGCGTTCGATCCCGAGATCCGGCGCGACGTCACCTACGGCGACTTCGCGACCCGAGGTGTCTCGCTGTGGGTGGACGATGAGGCATCGCCGGGTGATCCTTGTCATCGCACCATCTTCGTCGCGAACGCGCAGTCACAGCTCGTCGCGATCGATGCCCGAGACGGGCGCCCGTGCAGCGCTTTCGGAGACGGCGGAAGGGTCGACCTCACGAGAGGCCTGCGCATCGCGCCGTTCGAGCCCGCGGCGTACACGGTGACCTCGCCACCCGTGGTCGTGAACGATTTGGTCATCACCGGGTCGTCCATCGGCGACAACACGCAGCCGGATCTCCCCAGCGGAGAGGTGCGCGCGTACGATGCTCGCACGGGCGCGCTCGTGTGGAGTTGGGACCCGATCCCCCAGGACCCGGGCGATCCCGCTTACGGCCAGTGGCGCGGAACGCTCGCGCACGGTACGGGCGGTGCCAATGCCTGGTCGATCCTCGCAACGGATCCGGCGCGCGACCTGGTCTTCGTTCCTACGGGCAGCGCCGCGCCCGACTACTACGGCGTCCTGCGACTCGGCGACAATAGGTACGCGAGCTCCACTGTGGCGCTGCGCGCGTCGACGGGCGAGCTGGTGTGGTCGTTCCAGACCGTGCATCACGACCTCTGGGACTACGACAACGCCGCGCCGCCGGCGCTCGTCACCATCGTGCGTGACGGAGTCGAGACGCCCGCTGTCTTGCAGGCGTCCAAGACGGGCATGCTCTTCGTGCTGCATCGCGAGACCGGCGAGCCGCTGTTGCCGGTCGAGGAGCGCCCGGTACCCCCGAGCGACATCGCTGGCGAGGAGGCGTCGCCGACCCAGCCATTCAGCGCGATCGCTCCGCTGAGCCCGCACAGCTTGACGCTCGATGACGTCTGGGGTGCGAGCGAGGAGGACCGGGCGGCGTGCCGCGCAATGATCGAGCCCCTGCGCAACAAAGGGATCTTCACGCCGCCGGACACGCGCGGCACGCTCGTGCTGCCGTCGAACATCGGCGGCGCGCATTGGGGCGGTCTGGCGTGGGATCCGGTGCGACGCATCGCCGTGATTCCGGTCAACCGCATCGCGGCCGAGGTACAGCTCATCCCGCGCGACTCCGTCGACCTGCGCGCCGCGCGCGAGGAGAGCGAGCGCTCGAACCTCGGCTACGAGTACAACGTGATGCGCGGTACGCCGTACGTCATGCGCCGTCGGATGCTGCTCGGCCCGTCCGGGCTGCCGTGCACGCCGCCGCCCTTCGGCACCCTCGTCGCGGTCGATCTGGATTCCGGCGGGCACCTGTGGGCGGTGCCGCTCGGCTCGCTCGAGCGCCGGGTGCCGGACGGCACGGAGCTGCCCGAAGAATGGGGATCGGTCAACCTGGGCGGGCCGATCGTCACCGCGGGCGGCCTCGTCTTCATCGGTGCCGCGCTCGACCGCGCGCTCAAGGCGTACGATATCGAGACCGGTCGCGAGCTCTGGCGTGGACGCCTGCCGGAGAGCGGCAAGGCGACGCCCATGACGTATCGGCTCGCGTCCGGCGAGCAGTTCGTCGCGATCGCGGTGGGCGGCGGCGATCTGTTCGGCGAAGGCGACTACGTGGTGGCGTTCCGGCTGCCGCGATAGTCGGACCGAAGGAGGAACCCGGATGTTCGAGTCCATGATGGTTGACGCCAAGCCGGACGACGTCGTGACCCTCGGTCTCGACAGGCCGGACGGAGGGAGCGGAGTGCTCGGCTTCTCCGACGCCGGCTATAGGCACTTCCGCGAGAAGAACAGGAGCTTCGAGGCCTTCGGTGCCTACTTCTTCCAGTCCACGGAGCTGCCGCTCACCGGCACCGGCGAGCCGACGCAGGTCCCGGTGGGCATAGTGACCAACGGCGTCTACGCTGCGCTGGGCGTGCCGGCGCTTAGCATTGCGACGATGACGTCAGTCGGCACATGATCGGCAAGGGAGGATCGCGAAAGATGAACGGCGGGAGAGACGTGATCGCGACGTGCGCCGGCGCGCTGCTCGTATTGACCGGCTGTGGGGGCGAGCCTGGGAACGGAGGTGGTGAGCAGACCGGCACGGCTGGTCCGCTCATCGAGCTCCGCCTGGTGTCCGAGACGGCGGCCTCCGGACTCGAACGGTCCGAGGGAGGGGGCGGACCTCTGGCTGGAGCCGGAGCCCGTGATCTCGAACCCGGACTTCGCGAGCCTCAGTGCGTATACGCGACCGGGCAGCCTGCGGCTTCGGATCGAGCTGAGTGACGAGGCGGGCGAGCGCTTCGGAGAGGTGACTGGCGGCAACATCGGACGGCGGCTCGCGATGCTGATCGACGGGCGTGTGGTGTCGGCTCCGGTGATCCGGGACAGGCTCGGCCCGCGCGCCATCGCCGACATCCCGCTCGACGCCAGCGTGCCCTTGCTCCAGGAAGAGGCCGAGCGGCTCGCCGCCGCGATCAACGAGGCGGACTCCGGGTCTCAGTTCCCTCCGGGCCGCCGGTAGCTGCTCACGGGCGGAAGCTGCGCACCGGTCAGGTCCGTCGGCGCGGGCTCGCTCACCACGGACAGGCGCAGCGTGCCAATTCCGTCGATCGTGGCCGTGATCTCCTCGCCGGGCTGCAGAAAGCGCTGCTCCCCGCGCACGGCGGTGCCCATGCCGGTGCCACCGGACGTTCCGTTGTTGATCACGTCACCCGGGAACAGCGTGATGATCGAGGAGCCGTACTCGATGAGCTCCCACAGCGAGTGGATCATGTCGCCGCCGGTCGCTTCCTGCATGCGCTCCTCGCCGATGCTCAGGGTCTGCCGGAGCTTCTCCATGGGATTGCCGTAGAACTCCTTGGGCACGATCCACGGACCCTGCGGCGCGAACGTGTCGTGGCCCTTGCCGACGAACCAGTCGGACTGGAGCGGGTTGCCGCCCGGAGGCCGGCCGCCTCGGTCGGATATGTCGAGCGATACCAGGTAGCCGAAGACGTAGTCCTCCGCGTCGTTGGCCGATACGTACTTTGCGGCACGACCGATCACGGCGCCCAGCTCGACCTCCCAGTCGATCCGGTCACGGCCGTAGGGGAGCACGATCGGCTCGCCGTTGCCCACCACGGCGCCCCTGCTCGGCTTCAGGAACAGGTACGGCACGCCGCGGTTTTCGCGCCTCTGCCGCCGGGCCTCGGCCCGCTCCTCTTCGTTGCCCGTCTCGTTGACGTGGCTGTAGAAGTTGACCGCGGCGTTGAGGATCTTCCCGGGATACTGGATCGGCGCGAGGGTCCGGACGTCCTCGAGGTCGTAGACGTAGTCGGGCCCGCCCGGGCCGAGCATGTCTTCCTCGACGAGGTGGTTGACGATCTCGTAGAGGCGAGGCTTCAGCCCGTACTCGTACCTGGCGATCAGGTCGAGCATGTCGCTCGGCGCGGGGATCCTGGCGTAGGTGGGATCGCGCTCGAGCGCGCGGTTGGCCGCGGTGAGATCCACGATGATCTGATCACGCAGCACGATGCCGACCTGAGGGAGCCCCTCGATCTCGAACGTTCCCACCTTGAAGGGTTCGGCGACCGACGAAGCCTGGGCCGAGCAGATGCTCGGTGCCGCAAGAACCAAGAGGAGGTTGAGAATCGGGGACGTACGCATGGTGCACACCTCGTTCGACGCGCGGATGGCTGCAACGGGTCAGTGTTAGGGCCGCCGCAAAGTCCTGTCAATCAGGACCGGGTGGGTGACCATTCCGGCGCGGTCGGAGTATCACCCGGAAGCGGGTCGTCCATCCGTTTCGGAAGAATGCCTCCGAACACCCGCCGCAAGATCGTGAACCCCTGATGGAGATCGGAATCGATGCGCCGCACACGATGTTATGCACTGGCAATGACCCCCGTCGCGCTGGCCCTGTCCTTCAGCGCCGCCCAGGCCCAGTCGGAGCTGTCCCGCGTGGTGAGCGACGGCGGCATCTCCGTCCCCGGCTGGATGGGCCAGATCGACGAACGGGAGGCGAGCTCGGGTCAGGTCCTCGAGAACGCGCGGCTCGCGATGCAGGGCGACGCGCTGCACGTCACGACCGGCCCGGCCGTCACGTACTGGAACCCCGCCAACACGGCGAGCGACGACTACACCGTGTCGGCGACGTTCCACGAGACGGAGTACATGAGCCTGAACGACCATCCCCATCCGTACGGGATCGTCATCGGCGGCAATGAGATGGGCACGGACCAGCAGAGCTATCTCTACTGCGCCGCCTACGGCAACGGCTCGTTCATCGTGCGCGGGTTCGGACCGGAGCCCTTCCAGGTGAACGGCCGGCGGCCCGAGGCGAACCCCGCCATCCACCAGGCGGCGGGCCGCGGCGAGCCCGTGACGCAGGAGATCGCGGTCTCGGTGCACGGCGATACGGTCGAGTGCGCCATCAACGGCACCGTCGTGGGCAGCTACGCCAGGTCCGAGCTCGTCGCCCAGGGACGCCTCGCGGACACGGACGGCGTGTACGGCATCCGCTTCGCGCACAACACCGAGGCCACGGTCAGCGGGCTGAGCGTGACCACGCACTAGCGGGTGGGATGGGGGCGGCGCGAGGGCGCTACCGCGCCGCCCCCATCGCGCCGATCGTGCCGGCCCCGCCGTGCCGGCCGCGGCGCATCGCCCGTTACACGCGCGCCTCCTCGCGCCGTTTCATCTCCTCCGGCGTGACATCCTCGATGTGCGTCGCGACGTACCACACGTGCCCGAATGGGTCGGTGAGTCCGCCGCTGCGGTCGCCGTACGGCTGATCCTTCATGGGCAACAGCTCGGTCGCGCCGGCGGCGATCGCCTGCGCGAAGACGCGGTCCGCGTCCTCCACGTAGAGGTACAGGTGGACGGGCGTGCCGCCGCGCGCCAGCGGGCTCTTCCAATCCGGCCAAGCGAGCGTCTCCTCGGTGAGCATGATCATCGAGTCGCCGACGCGTATCTCGGCGTGGCGCACACCGCCGTCGTCGTCTTCGTGTCGTGACACCTCGGTGGCGCCGAACGCGTTGCGGTAGTGGTCGATCGCCTTCGCGGCGTCGTTCACGATGAGGTAGGGCGTGAGGGTGTGGAACCCTTCGGGGATCGGTTTCGCTTTTGGCATGGCTCGACTCCTGTTGAATGTGTTCGAGCAAGATGCAGAGCCCGTGCCGCGCGGTCTTGGAAAAAAGAAAGCTCGCGAGGGACGTCTCCTACTCGGCCAGGCTCACCTGTTCCGGCCGACTGGCATCCAGGAACTGGAGGGGTGACACGCCGCTCATGGCGCGGAACTCCGCGTTCATGTGCGCCTGGTCGTAGTACCCGCACTGGAGCGCGAGCCGTGAGAGGCCGCGCGAGCCTTCCCGCAGCGCGGCCGCGGCGCGCCGGAACCGCACGATACGCGCGAACCGCTTGGGCGTGACGCCAATCTGATCGCGGAATGTCGATCTCAGGCGCGTTCTCGAGACGCCGAGACGCTCTCCCAGGGTGGAGACCGGTAGCCCGCCGCCGGATCGCTCGATCTCACGCACCGCGCCCGCCACGCAGCGATCGATGCGCGGCCCCCGCCGCAATCGACTCCTGATCCACGCGGCGGCGAGTCGCACTCGGTCGACGTCGCAACCCGCTTCCTC
>Ga0302046_10003265_pt1 | contig 14714 bp, 11 predicted proteins | sample RVTome_11_FD_200261 | JGI IMG/M metagenome (GOLD analysis project Ga0302046, IMG submission 200261) | Soil microbial communities from uranium-contaminated site in the Upper Colorado River Basin, Wyoming, United States - RVT147D111 (version 2) ...
AAGGGATGAAACCGATCATTGTTGTGGTGGCGATCTGTCTGGCGCCGGTCCTCGCATTCGGCCAGCAGGCGTTTACCAACGAGGACCTTGCCAAGCTCCAGGTTGCGGGCGCGTACACTAACGAGGATCTGGCGCGCCTTGCGCCGCTGGCGCAGCAGAAGGAGCCGGCGGTCCGGTTGCCGGAGTACCAGCCTGCCCCGGTGCACTCGGCGTCCTTGCAGGCCCGCTACGATGGGCTCCGTGAGACCTACGCTACGCTGCAGGCCGAGATCGCGCTCGAACAAGAACGCGTCGATTTTTCGGAGTCGGCGTTCGCCGGCAACACGCTCGATGCGACGGTCAGGCTCGGCTACAAGACGGTCGCCTTCGAGCAGATTCGGGAGCTATCGTTGCGCGCCGATCTGATGAAAGTCCGCATCGAGGTGCTCGAAGAGCTTGCCCGTGGTCAGGGCATCCTCCTCGATCGACGCTAGCACCATGTTGATCTGGGGAGCTTAGAAGACCCCGCACGACCGACGACCAGCCGGAATCCGCGGCGTCCGGGTGCATGGACGCCTCCCGCTACAAGGTGAGCGCCACGGGTGTTCGCGACAGCGCCCGTGGCGCTTCGCCATTACGGGCGAAGGTTGAACGGTAGGCGGCCCGGCTTCTAGCTGGGAGCGTGTTGACCGGCGACGCGATCGACCGCCTCGATCAGCGAGTTGATCTGGAACGGCTTGCTGAGAAATCCGGCGCCGATCGAACCGATATGTTCCATGGCGCTGTCGCCGAACAGGATGCCCGAGATAAAGAGAATGCGGTTACCGATGTCGGGACGGACGCGCCGGATCTCCTGGGCCAGAAGGAAGCCGTTCATGTCAGGCAGCAGGAGGTCGAGGATGATCATGCTGAAGGTGCCGGCCTTGACCTTGGTCAGCGCTTCGCTGCTGTTGGTGGCAGTCTCGATTTCGTAACCGCATCCCTCGAGGGTGTCGCGCACCAGATCGAGGACGCTCTCCTCATCGTCTACCAGCAGGATCTTCGAGGATGGTGGCATAAGGCTCCCGCGCCATTCACTGCGGCGCAGATCAAATATAGGACTGCCGAGGGTGAAGGCAACCGCCCCGCCTGCCGGACGAGAGTGTCCCGCCGTGGGGAGCGTCTCCGTTCCACGGCACTATAATGAGCGCCCGGCAGGCCCGTCCGGTCATCCGCCATGAGGCGCGACCGACCGGCGGGACGCGAGGGGATGATGGATGAGCGGGGCGAGGCTGCGACCTGGAAGACGGGGTGGTTCCTCCTCCTGATCATCGCCGCGGCGGCGCTGCTCCGCCTACCAGAGCTGAGCCGTCTCCCTCCGGCGCATTACCGCGACGTGGCCCTCACCGCACTCGACGCCCTGCGGGCCGCAGCTGGCGCTCCGCAGATCCACTACACCTACGATGAAGGCCTTTACTCCAACATCATGGGGTTGTTCTTCATGCTGTTCGGCGCCAGCGACTGGTCGCTCCGGCTGCCCGGCGCCCTGTTCGGGATCCTTACCTCGTGGGGCGTCTATCGGCTGGGCAGGACGCTCGGGCTGGAACGGGCCGGCCTGTACGGGGCGGCGTTGCTGGCAGTCTCGTTCTGGCACGTCACTCTGAGTCGCAGCGGGTTCCGTGCCGTCCTGCTTCCGCTTCTCCTGGCGTTGTCGTTCTCCATGCTGATCGAGGGGATCGGCGGAAGGGGAGGGCGGGGAAGAGGAGACGGGGGGGGGGAGAGCCGGAAGGGAGCGTCGCAGGACCGGCCGGTGTGGTCGGGAGCCCCCGCCCGGGCGGCGCTGGGAGGGGCGTTGCTGGGGCTGGGTGTGCACGTCTACCCCACCGTGCGGCTGGCGCCCCTGCTGCTGCCGGTCTATCTGTGGGCGGAACTGGGCAGAGACCGCGCGGCATGGCGCCGTGCCGTGCCTGCCATCACTCTGTTCGCCGGCTGCGCGTTGCTCCTTGCCCTGCCGATGATCGTCGATTATGTCGAGCATCCGGAGCACATCACCTACCCGCACCGTATCGTCTCCGTCTTCAGCCCCGGTGTGCCGGCGGCCGAAGCGTTCGGATTCCTGCAACGCAACCTATTTTCCACCCTGTTCATGTTTCACCTGAGCGGTGACGGCAACTGGAGGCACAACATCGCCGGCGCGCCGATGCTCGATCCGGCGAGCGGGATCCTCATGCTCCTGGGGCTGCTGATCTGCCTGCGGTCATGGGCCACGACGGCCGGCGCCCTTCTCCTCGGCTGGCTGGTGGTGATGCTGGTGCCCAACGTGCTGTCGGTGGAGGGAGTCCCGCATGGGCTGAGAACCTCCGCGGTGCTCCCGTCGCTCATGCTGATCTGCGGCGTCGGTCTGGTGACGCTCGAGCGGATCCTCGTCCGCCGCGGGTGGGCCAAGATCGCCGCCCTTTCCATTCTTGCCCTGGTCGCGTTGCTCGGGATCCGGACCGGGTACCGGTATTTCGTCGTGTGGGGGAATGAGCCGCGCGTCCTGGTCGAGCACGATGGAGCCTACCGCGCCGCCGCCCATGCGTTGCTCGCGGCGCCACCCGGCGTGCAGCGTATCCTGGTCGCCAACGGCACCGGTTGGGCGGCCTACGGGCGGCCGGCGGAGGCCCATCCCTACATGTTCGAGATGCGTGATGCGCCCCCCTCGGTGGTGCTGCCCGATAACGTCGATCGCCTGGCGCTGAAGGGAGCCCCGGCCTTCGTCGCGCTGATCCAGCGCAGCGACTCGGTCCTGGCGCTGATCGGCTGGCTGAATCCGGGAGCGCCGATCCGGCCGGTCGACTTCCCGGGGCTGTCACCGGCCAGTCCCGTCTACCGCATCAACTGACCCACGGAGACGAGGAGAAAGGTCGGCAATGCAGTCAGCGGGCCACGACATGCTCCCCGCCGACGGTTGCCGCGGCGAGGATCTGCAGGCTGGTGAGGACCCTTTCCGGCGAGTCACAGTCGTCGACGTCGAGCACGTTCACCTCGTCCCGGTAACGTGCCAGGTAAGATGCCACCAGCTGCCAATCGATGTCGCCGGAGTTACTCTCCCGGCCGGGACCGACTCCGGCGGCCGCTTCCGCCTGCCGGACCGGCAGGCCCTCACCGCCGCCGCGCGCTGCCGGGGCCTGCTGGAATACCCTCTCCCGGGACTGGAAATAGACCGCACGGACTGCCTCGTCCAGCTGCTGCCATCGATCCCGGTGCTCTCCAGCGCCGACGCATGGGGAGGGGATGCCGCGGATCCTCCCCTGGTAACGTCCCCGCCGCATGAAGTGCACCGTGCAGGCCTCGGTTTGGTCACCTGCGCCGGCGGCGGGTTCGGGCAGGACGACGATGAGATTCAACCGGGGCCCGTACGGGGCCGGTCGCTGGTGAACGTCGAACTGGCGGTTCAGCGGCGGCCGGAGCTCCGCCAGCAGCGCCGCTTCGTTCAACAACGCTTCCAGCTCGGACGAGACGACTTCGAAGCTGTAGGAATGGACCCGCTCCAGGATCGCCCGCCCCCGCTCGGTTCCGCGTGCGGAGGGGACGAAGTAGGAGGACAGCCGCGCGCGCAGGTTCTTCGCCTTGCCGACGTAGAGAACCTCGCCCTGCCGATCGTGGAAGCGGTAGATCCCGGGCCGCGCCGGCAACGCCTTCAGGTCGTCCGCGGTGAAGGCGTAAGGTGAATAGTCGAGCGCAGCGGTCGGTTGGTTCTGAAAGGTCTGCAGCTCGTCGAAGCTGGTGATGCCGATCTCTTCGAGCATCGGCAGCAGCGCGAGGAAGCAGCGGGTCATCAGCCGCACTCTGCCGCGGCAGTCATCCGGGTCGCTCGTCCCGAGCCCGAGGGCGGCGGCGAGTTCGGATGGGGCATGGCGCGGCTTCAACCCCAGGAGCAGGTGCCCCAGCTTGGCTAACGATATCGTGATCGGATGAAAGGGGAGAGAAGCCGCGGAGCATGCCCGAAGCAGCGGACCGGCCTCCCGGGCGACCCGGTGACAGACGATCGGAAGGTCGCCGATGGTCTCCACCAGGATCTGCAGTTCGGCCGTTCCCAGGCCGTCCTCCCGCGCCCCGGCGTCGTCCTCCCCGCCACCCGGCCGCAGCGCCTGTACGGCGGCATCGAGGTCGTCTTCGGCCGCCCATGCGGGGAGGTGCTCCGGGCCGCACTCCTCGCCGGCCACCACCGGTTGCAGGCTGACGACCCGGATCGTCCCGCTGCCTGAGGGGCCGGCGCCCTCGGCGGCGAGGGCGACGAAGTCCCTCAGGGGCGAGTCCGGACGGGGGCGTTCCGGAGCCGGCCGTGAACCGGTCGGCGACGCGCTGCCGCGTCTGTCCGGGCCGGCGGCCGGCGCGGTCGAGGCGACCGGCCGGTAGATCCATCCAACGCCGGGCGTATAGACGAGCGACGGGTGTCCGGTGAGGTACGGCGCGAGCAGGCGGTGGCAGGTCGATTCGTCGTCGTGTCGGATGAGCAGAAACCGGGAGGCCAGGTCGCGGCTCGCGATCGGAGCGCCGGCAGCGCGCAGATGCGCCAGGATGCTCTCCCGGAGATCGGGCTTCGTCATGACTCCGGCGCAGGCACCACGGTCGAGACGGTCACGCCTCCTCCGTCACCAGGGCGAGGACGCCAGTATACGTGAACAGGCGGCTGGTGCCGTGCAGCGGGGCGATCTCGGCGTTGCCGAAGAATCCGACGATCGGCAGATCACCGAAGCTGCGGGAGATGTAGGCGGTGTCGATTCCGGACAGTCCGTACAGCGATGAGCCGCGAGCCGCGCAATTGAAATAGAACCCGAAGACAGCGTTCCGCGCCGCTTCGCGGGCGGCCAGGCGATCGAGCATCTGCTTGAGATCCTCGCGCGCCGCGTCCGCTTCCCGCAAAACGAGGAGCAACGGCTGGCCATCCCGCACCTCGGTGCCGACGGCGAGAGCGCCCCGTTCGGCATCGACGCCGAGCAGGTGGCGCACCAGGTACTCGCCCGGCTTGATGCTGGTTGCGCCGGCCTCGGGCGACACGGCGACGAACAGATGCCCGCTCAGCTGCCCGACCTGGTCCCGCAGCGCCGACGGCAGCCGCAAGCGCAGCGTTTCCAGCGCGGGACGTCCGTCCAGCTCGAGGATCAGATTGCCGGTTCCCCGGGTCACCCGGCACGGTTCTCCCAGCGGCTGACACCCCTGGGTGATGCCGACCGAGGTATGGATCCGCCCTGACAGGTGGAGGGCGGCGAGAGAACGGGTGGCCACATTGCGGCCGAAAAACTGAAAAGTGCGATCCATCATCGGGTCGCTCGATGCGGCGGCTCCGATCGCCGGAATGCCGGGGGCGGCGCGATCGATCGCATCGACGATCGCATCCGGCCGGAGCGAAAACGGATCGGGCATCAGCAGGAGAAGCCCGCCCCGATCGGCGACCCGGCGCCCGATTTCGCGGGCCGCCGCAATGCCGCGGTCGTCTCCCGCCGGGCCGATCAATGGCTCGGCGGTCAGCGACGTGGAACGCACCGCCAACACCGCCACCGCCGCCTCGCCCTCGGCCTCCTCGTGGCCGGTAAGCACCCCGAAGGCGCTGCACCCGGAGAGCGTCTGAGTGCCGAGGGACTCCTGCACCGAGCTGAGCAGGTCGGCGAAGTGCGGCCGGTGCGCCGTGGTGGTGGCAAACAGCAGGGCCCAGTCGGCCCGCTCGACGCCGGCCTGTTGCAGCGCCAGGCGCGCTGCTTCCTGCCCCGCTTGGCGCGAATCGGCCTGCCGTGAAAATCCGACGCCAGCCTGAGTCGTCATCCGAATCACCATACCATGTCGGGAACCGGTCGCCGCCACGATCATCGCCCCGATCTGCGGTCGCGCCCACACCGTGGTAAGTTGAGCGGGCGGACGAGTCCGGGGGGGGCAGAGGAGCCATGCAGCATGACGGCGACGGACAGTTCGATCCTCTCGGCTATGCGCTCGTCGTCGCCTCCGCGCTGTTCTATTCAACCCTCGGGATTTTCGGCAAGTTCGCCTACCGGGAGGGCCTGCCGGTCTCGTCGTTGTTGTCCACCCGGTTCACCATCGCCGCGGCGCTTTTCGGAGCGTTCGTCGCGCTGTCGCCGCGCCTGCGCCGCGGCGTCCGCGCCCTGTCCTTCAGGCGGTTCGCCGCGGTGTTCGTGTGGGGGATGATCGGGTTCGGAGGTCAATCGGCTCTGTTCTTCACCACGCTCAGCCATATTTCGGCCGGCCTTTCGGTGCTGCTTCTCTACACCTGTCCGGCCTTTCTCGCCATCATCGTCTGGCTGCGGACGGGACGGCGGCCGGCCATGGCGCGGCTCGCTGCGATCGCTCTGGCGCTCGGCGGCACCTGGCTTTGCGCCGGCCCGATCGATGGCGTGGTCAGCCTGCAGGGAGTCGGGCTCGGCATCGCGACCGGTCTATGGTTCGCGGTGTTCCTGCTGGGACTGCACCGGGTGAGCGCCGGGGTTCCGGCCGTCCTGTCGGGGGCGCTGATCTCCGCCGGGGCGGCGTGCGCGTTCGATGCGTGGGTCATTATCCGCGGTGACTACATCGTGCCGCCGACCCGCCTCGCCTGGGCGGCCGTGCTCGGCATGGTGATCTGCGCCACCATCATCGGATTCGTCCTGCTGGTGGTCGGTATTCGCCGGGTGGGGCCCCAGGTGACGTCGGTTCTCAGCACCTTCGAGCCGGTCGGCGCGCTGCTGCTGGCCGCGCTGCTGCTCGGCGAACGGCTGCAGAGCACGCAGTGGTTCGGCGCGGCGCTGATCATCGGCGCCGCCTTCGCCCTCGCCGCGCCGCCGCGGGTCGCATTGACCCCAGCCGGAGGCGAGGATAGGATCGGGCGGGATCAGCCACACTGACTGAATTCTGGGGGATGGTCGTGCCCTTGCGGGATGATTTTCTGTCATCGATGCGGCGCCGGGTGCTCCTGTACGACGGGGCGATGGGGACGATGCTGTTCGCGGCCGGGTTGCAGGACGGCGATCCTCCGGAGCCCTGGAACTGGGAACGGCCCGAGGTGGTGCAGCGGGTCTACGCGGCCTATTACGCCGCCGGCGCCGACGTGGTGCAGACCAACACCTTTGGCGGCACGCCGATCAAGCTGTCCGAGAACGGGCTGGAGAAGCGCGTGCATGAGGTGAATCTGAGCGCGGCGCGCTCGCTGCGGTCGATCTGTCCGGAAGGACGATTCGTCGCGGGAAACATCGGGCCGACGGGTAAATTCCTGCAGCCGATGGGTGAGTACACCCGGGAGCAGTTCGAGGCATCGTTCGTGGCGCAGGCGCGGGGGTTGATCGAGGGCGCCGTCGACCTGATCTCGATCGAAACGATGTACTCGCTCGAAGAGGCTCTCGGCGCCCTGGCAGCGGTGCGGCGGGTCGGCTCGCTTCCGGTGGTGGTCAGCATGACCTTCGATCGCAATCCGCGCGGTTTCTTCACGCTGATGGGGGAGACCGTGGAACAGTGCATGCGGACGCTGGCCGACCATGGCGCCGACGTGGTCGGCAGCAACTGCAGCCACGGCAGCGAGGTGTTCATCGAGCTTGCCCGTGAGATCCGCGCAGCGACCGACAGCCCGGTGATCGTTCAGCCGAACCGGGGCCGGCCGGTTCTGGAGGGGGACGGCGTGGTGTACCGACAATCGGCGGAGGAATTTGCCGTCGATGCCGCGACGCTTCTCTCGCTCGGGATCAACGTGATTGGCAGTTGCTGCGGCACCGATCCCGATTTCATCGGCCGCCTCCGCCCCCTGCTGCAGAGCGGCAGGGTGGGCGCCGGGCGGCCGGAGGAGGGCGCATGAGCCTGTTGCCGACGTTCCGCCCGCGCCTCCAGATGGTGGCGCCGGAACTGATCGATCGCGTCATCGACGAGGCGTTCGACGTCCTGGCACAGACCGGCCTGATGTTCGAGAACGATCGGGCGATCGACATCTTCGGCGAGCATGGCCAGCGAGTCGATCGGGGGACGCAGCGCGTCTGGCTCGATCGCGGCTTCGTCGAGAAGGCTATCGAATCGGCGCCGGAGAAAATCACGCTGTGGAACGTGAGCGGGAACACCTCGATCGAGATCGGCGGCGATCACGTCGTCTTCGATCCCGGATCGGCGGCCATCAAGATGCTGACGGCCGACGGTGATGTGCGACCCTCGACTTCGGCCGATTGCGCCCGCCTGTCGCGGCTGGTGCATCACCTCGACCATCTGCGCGTCAGCTCTACGGCCGTGGTGCCCTGCGATGTGCCGAACGAAATCTCCGACTTCTACCGGCTGTCGATCGCGGTGCGGACCTGCGACAAGGCGGTCGTCACCGGCCTGTTCCGCCACGAATCGTTCCCTCACCTGTTCGAGATTCTGACCATCCTGCGCGGCTCGGAGGAGGAGGTGGCCGCCCGCCCGCTCGCGGTGCTGGATGCATGCCCTTCCTCGCCGCTGCGCTGGAGCGAGCTGACCAGCGAAAGCATCATCGAGTGCGCCCGCAGGCGGGTGCCGTCCGAGATCGTCTCGGTGCCCCTCACCGGCGCCACCGGACCGATCACGCTGTCGGGGACCCTGGTGGTGCACACGGCGGAGAACCTGGCGGGGCTCGCCCTGGCGCAGGCGGTGCGGCCCGGGACGCCGGTCATTTACGGCGGCGCGCCCTGCCTGATGGACATGCGCGCCGGCCAGACGCCGTTCGCGGCGATCGAGACGATGATGATCGACTGCGCCTACGCGCAGATCGGCAAGCGCTTCGGACTGCCGGTGCATGCATACATGGGACTCTCGGATGCCAAGGTGATCGACGCCCAGGCCGGCTACGAGAGCGGCATCGGCATCATCATGGCGGCGCTGGCCGGGGTCAACGTCGTTTCCGGTGCCGGCATTCTCGATTTCATCACCTGTCAGAGCCTGGAGAAGCTGGTGATCGACAACGAGGTGTGCGGCATGGCGTATCGCATGCTGGACGGCATCCGCCACCGCCACGAGAAGATGGCGATCGATTTTCTCCCCCATGCGATCGAAGCGGGACACTTCCTCTCCCACCCGACGACGCTGAAGCTGTTCCGGGAGGAAGGTCTGATGCCGGGCCGGGTGGTCGATCGGTCATCGGCGCCGGCGGAGGGTGGGGGGCGACCGGACCGGGAGCGGGCCCGCGAGGTGGTCGAGGAACTCCTCGCCCGCGAGCCGTTCCGGCTGCCGGAGGAGACCTGCAGCGCCATCGATCGAGCCGTGCTGCGGGGTGCCGAGCCGTTCGGGCTGCAGAGCCTTCCCCGGCTGCCGGACTAGCCTGTCCGGCCATGACCGCGTCCACAGATCACCCCCGCCCGCCCGGAGCTCCCGAGGTGCTGGACCGCCTCGCGCTGACGGTCGCGCGTCCCATGGTGCTGCTGCGGCTCGGCTATCGCCGCGCCAGCCAGGTTCCGCCCCGCACTTCGGATCTTCTCGATACCATCATGGCGGAGGGGAGGGAGATGCTGGCGCCGCGCGCCGTCTGCGCCCGCTGCCCCGTCGGAGCGATGCAGGACGGCCGGATCGCGATCGGTGAACTGCTGACCACATCCAGCCGGTCGCTGGCTGGCGGTCTCAAGCGTTGCAGCGAAGCGTGGCTGTTCGCGGCCACTCTGGGGCCGGCGGTCGACGCCTGGATCGAGTCGCTGTCGGCGACCGATGAGATGGCCCGCACGCTGCTGGCGGACGCCTGGGCCAGCGCCGCAGCCATCCAGCTCGGTCTCGACCTCGAGACGCTGCTCGGCCGCCGTCTGCGGGCGGCGGGGTTGGTCCCCGGCCGCCGCTGTGCCCCGGGATACGGCGATTGGGAGCTGTCCGCCCAGCATCCGATTCTGCAGCACCTCGAGGCCGGCCGCATCGGCATCACTTTGTCCGAGGACGGCATGATGGCGCCGCTGAAATCGGTGTCCGGCGTGGTCGGAGGGCGCCCGGACGAGGGTGGGACTCAGGCGACGGCGGAAGAGTCGGACGACCGCAGCAGGTCCTGAACGGCGGTGGCGACATCCTCGATCTGCAGCGGTTTGGCGAGGGCGCGGGCCCCCGTCTCACGCAGGAAGCGGATCGTCTCATGGTCGATCAGATCGCCGGTGATGAACAGCACCCGCGATTTCATCGCAGGGAGGCGGTCGAGCAGCCGGCGGTAGAGATCCATGCCGTTCATCTGCGGCATGCGGATATCGGTGATGATCAGATCGTAGGTCTGCGCCCGTATCTTGCCATACGCTTCGAGCCCGTTCTGGGCGGTATCGACCTTGTGGCCGATCCCTTCGAGGATGGAGATGAGAAGATCGACGACCAGCGGCTCGTCATCGACCACGAGGATCCGCCGGCCATGGGCAGGGTTCTGAACCGCCTGCGCCGGAGCGTCGCTCCCGGCTTCCTCCCTGTCGGCCCCGACGATCGGCAGCTCGACGATGAACGTGGCTCCCTCGCCCGGCCGCCCCCGCGCCTCGATCCGCCCGCCATGCTCCTTCACGATGCCATAGGAAACCGATAATCCGAGTCCGGTGCCCCGGCCCTTGCGCTTGGTGGTGAAGAACGGATCGAACGCCTTGCGCGCCACCTCGGGGGTCATACCGCCGCCGGTGTCGGTGATCTCGACCTTGATCGCCCCCTCGTCATGCCAGGTGCGCACCAGCAGGCGCCCCCGGCGGTCGGGAACCAGCTCCATCGCCTGCTGGGCGTTGTTGATGAGGTTGAGGAAGACCTGCTGCATCTGGTGAAAATCGACCATGGTGCGGGGCAGGTCGCGCTGCAGCTCGCGCACCACCTCGATATCGTTGACCTGCAGCTGGTATCGCTTCAGATCGATAGTCTTGTCGATGATGCCGTTCACGCCGAGATATCTGCGCTCCGGGGCGTGCCCGCGGGCGAAGGCAAGGAGGTTCCTGACGATCTTCTGGCAGCGCAGGGCCGACTCGTGGATCTTCTCCAGATCGCTCACCCGCGGGCCGGAGGTTTCGCGGGCGAGGAGAAGCTGGGAAAAGCCGAGGACCCCGCAGAGAGGATTATTCAGCTCGTGCGCCACGCCGGAGATCACCTCCCCGATGCTGGACAGCTTCTCGGCCTGCAGCAGCTGCATGTGGGCCGACTTGAGCGCCGTCACATCGTGGCCGACCCAGACCTGGCCGGCGGTGCCTCCCTGGCCGTCGTGGAGCACCGCCGAACGGAGATCGATCTCGACCTCGGCCCCTCCCCGCGTGCGCAGGGGGGTGGTTCCGCCGGCTACGGGTGTTGCATGGGCGCGCCTCTGGCCGAACAGGCGGCTCGAATGACACCCCTGGATCTCCTCCTTGCGATAGCCGAGCAGACGCTCCGCGCCGCGGCTGAATTCCACGATCCGCCCGTCGCGATCGGTGGTGAAGATGGGATCGGGCGATTGATCGAGGACCGTCGCCAGGAGAGCGGCGGTGGCGCGATGGCGTGACGCCTCCTCGCCGCTGCGGCGATGGAGCATTGCGTTGTGCATCACGTGAGCCGTCGCTCCGGCGGCCGCGGTGCAGAAATCGATCTCGCGCTGCGTGAAGGCCTGATTGACGCGCGCCGCCTTGACGCACAGCGCTCCCAGGACCTCCTCGCCGAAGGTCAGCGGAATCACGATGAGCGACTGGAAATCGAGCGCCTTCAGCCGATCCCGGACCTCCGCCAGCATCGGGTTGTGCAGCATGTCCTGCACGATGATCGGGGTGCGGGAGTGCAGAGCTTCCCTGATCTCGGGATACTTCTCCAGGTCGAGCTCCAGCATGTCGAGCGCCGGGTCGTCGTGCGACACGAGGACGTGGGCCTGCGACAGGTCGGGGCTGATCGTGACGATCGAGCAGCGCACGGCAGGCACGATGCCGGTCAGCTTGCTGACGATCGACAGGGTGACTTGGCGGAGATCGTGCGAACGCGTGGTCGTGGCGAGGATATCGAGCAACGTGGACAGCTCACGATCGCGCTGGTCGATCGATTCCGCCGTCCTGCGGCGCTGGTGGCTCCGCTGGGTCATGAACCCGTAGTACAGGCCGACCGAGCAGAGAAACAGCATCTGCAGCACCAGATGCCGACCGATGCCGACGTCGGGGGCGGTGCGCAGCAGGAGCCAGGCGTGCAGGGCGCCGACGGCGGCGGCGCCGGCCACGATCGACGGCCGGTGGTGGCCGAGAGCCATGACCAGGGTCATCAACAGACAGGAGATCGGCAGAGCTCCGCCGATCGCCCCCGCCATGTGGATGCCGAGGCCGACCAGGAGCAGATCGCCCGCCCCGAGCATCAGATCGAAGCGCGGCGAGCGCAGCATTGCCTTGGAAAGAAACGGCAGTAACGCGTTGGAGAGGGCGAAGATCAACACCAGGGCGAGGGCCGCGATGCTCGCCCGGGCGATGCCGGCGTCGATCAGCAGGCCGCCGACGGCGACGATCAGCATACCGCGCAGCAGAATCGTCTCGCGGTGCCTGTCGGCTGTTTGTCCGGCCGTCACGTCCACGCAGTGCCCCGTTCTGATGAGGCCCCCGAGTGCGGGGCGTCGCTACCGGTCTGTCGTCGACTTCGTGCGTGAACCGCGGCGACCCGGCAATGCTGTACGCCTGCAATTTAGGTCTCACGCGGCGAGACGCAAGCGTCGGACCCCGGATTCGGCTGCGGTGACAGGAATGGAATCGGTGCGCAGGGGATTCCCCGCACCGATCGGCGCATCGCGCCGGCAGGGGAGGGTGTGGTCCCGCACCTGAAAACCGAAAGGGGCGGCGATTGCCACCCCCTTCGTATCTCTATGAGTGAATTTATGTTAGCTGGTGGCGGGGGCGAGATTTGAACTCGCGACCTTTGGGTTATGAGCCCAACGAGCTACCAGGCTGCTCCACCCCGCGTCGAATGCCCGGATTATAGAGTGTCCCTTCCCGAAGTGTCAACGCAGGTGCCTTTGGAGAGGTGTCGGGTCTGCGCCGGGAACGTTCGGGCGGTCTCTCAGGTTCCTCTGAAACGGGGAAGGCCGGGATACGACCCTGAGGGCGCCTCTCGTCGCGCCCGTGGCGACAGGCTGGTCGTGCGGGGGTGCGCGACGAGCGAAGCCCGAAGGGTCGGTATCCCGGCCCTCAGGATCGGGCGGACTAGAAAGGCGGCTCGTCGTACGACTCACTGTCCGGAAACAGAAAGATGATCTCTCCCGGGCGGCACAGGCCGAGCTCCTGGCGGGCGATCGACTCGATCCGGTACGGGTTGTTCCTCAGGTCGTCGAGCTCGGTCACCAGCAGCGCGTTATTCGCCTGCAGTGACTCGACTTCGCTTTCCAGCTCGTGCGCCTTCGCGCGCTGGCGGAAGCCCTGGATCAGGCCCATCTCTCCGAATACCAGGTTGAACAGGACGGAGACAGCGAGAAACCAGTAGACGGTGTGGAGAAAGCGGCGCCGGAAGGCGACGGCGGAGGCGTCTCGACTCATCGCTCCGCCGGGCTCGATGCCAGGGCGGCGCGTCCCGGGTAGCGCGCCCGCGAGCCGAGCTCCTCCTCGATGCGCAGCAACTGATTGTACTTGGCGACCCGCTCGCTGCGCGACGGGGCCCCCGTCTTGATCTGGCCGAGGTTCAGCGCTACCGCGAGATCGGCGATGAACGGATCCTCCGTCTCCCCGGAACGGTGCGACAGCACGGTGCCATAACCGGCCTTGCGGGCGGTCTCGATGGCGCGCAGGGTATCGGTCAGTGTGCCGATCTGGTTCGGCTTGATCAGGATCGCGTTGGCCGCCTTGCGACGGATCCCTTCCTCGAGAATCGCCACGTTGGTGACGAACACGTCGTCACCGACGATCTGGATAGCGTTGCCGAGCGCCCGGGTCAGGGCGGTCCAGCCGTCCCAGTCATCCTCGGCAAATCCATCCTCGATGGAGATGATCGGATAGCGCCGCACCAGGTCGGCGTAGAAGGCGATCATCTGTTCCGCCGACCGCTGCGGAGACTTTTCCGCCCGCAGCAGATACCCTCCCTCGTGGCGCAGCTCGGTGGCGGCGGCGTCGAGGGCGAGGCCGATCTGCTCGCCCGGCGTATACTTCGCCGCCTGAATCGCTTCGATGACGACATCGACCGCCTCGGTGTTGGAGCCGAGGTCCGGGGCCCAGCCGCCCTCGTCCCCCTGCCCGGATCGCAGACCCCGCTTCTTCAGGATGCCGCGCAGGGCATGAAAGACCTCGGCGCCCATGCGCAACGCCTCGCGGAAATTCGCCGCCCCGGTCGGCACGATCATGAACTCCTGGATGTCGACGTTGTTGTCGGCGTGAGCGCCGCCGTTCAGAATGTTGAACATCGGCACCGGCAAATCGCGTGCGGCCTCACCACCCAGGTGAACGTAGAGAGGGAGATCGCGGCTTGCCGCCGCGGCGCGTGCGGCCGCCAGCGACACGCCCAGGAGCGCATTGGCTCCAAGACGCCCGCAGTCGGGTGTGCCGTCGATGTCCCGCAAGCGGCGGTCGAGCGCGACCTGATCGGCTGGATCGAGGCCCTGAACCGCCGGCCCCAGCTCGGCCCTGACGTGTTCGACCGCCTTCAGGACCCCCTTGCCGCCGTAGCGCCGCGCATCGCCGTCGCGCAGCTCGAGCGCCTCGCGCGAACCGGTCGATGCGCCCGAAGGCACGGCGGCTCTGCCGCTGTGCCGATTGTTGAGATGGACCTCGACCTCGACCGTCGGATTGCCGCGCGAATCGAGGATTTCGCGCGCTACGACTGTTGCGATCTCCGCCATCGGCTAACTCCTCATGATCAGCTCACGGGCCGCGCCGGCCAGC
>Ga0302046_10003266_pt1 | contig 14713 bp, 13 predicted proteins | sample RVTome_11_FD_200261 | JGI IMG/M metagenome (GOLD analysis project Ga0302046, IMG submission 200261) | Soil microbial communities from uranium-contaminated site in the Upper Colorado River Basin, Wyoming, United States - RVT147D111 (version 2) ...
GCTTGAGCGTGCGGCGGTTGGGGAAGTCGAACTCGCGCTCGAAGACCACGGCGTCCTGGGCGAAGACCGTGAGCTTGCCCGCCGCGACGATCGTCCGGAAGGCGATCGTCAGCTCCCCCTCAGGCGGCGGCGCCGGCGACGAGGGAGCCGGCGGCGGCGCGGCGGGGGCGCTCGGCTCGGGCCGGGACTGCCGCTCCGCCCGGATCTGCGCCTGCCGGCGGCGACCGAGGAACCGTTCGATGTCCTCGGTGCGCTCGCGCGCCCTCGGGTGGCTCGGATCGGCGAAGAGCACGAGCTCGAGCACGTCGTAGGCCGACTCGTACTGCTTGGCCGTGATGTAGGCCTCGGCGATCAGCATGCGCTCCCGCACGTAGGCGCCGAGCACGTCCTGGCGCCGGTCGGCGGCGGGCGCGGTGCGGAAATAGCCGCGCGTCAGCTCGAGGCTGTAGGGCAGCTCGGCGAGGCCACCGGCGAGGGTCGCCAGGGCCTGCTCGGGCACGCCGGCCGCCGCGAGCTGCTCGGCGCGCGCGATCACCGCGGCCTCGCGCTGGTGGAATTCGTCGATCGGCGCCAGGGCATGGGCAGGCGCCGCGGGAGACGCGCCTCCGCCGAGCAGCCGCGCCAGGGCCAGCGACGCGATCCCTACCGCCGCCACGGCAGCCGCCGCGACCACGATCGCCTTGCGCTGCTCGAAGAGCTCGCGGCCCGGCCAAAGCGGCCGCGCCGCGAGGCCTGGCGCACGCGCCGCAGGCGGCCGCGTCCGGAGCCGGGCGGGTGAGGGGCCGGCCGGCGCCAACGACGGCGGCGGTTTCACCGGCGGCGCCGGCGGCGTGACGGCGGCCGCGGGCGGCGCCGGCTCCGCGGCGGGTAGGGACGGCTGGACCGGCTGGGCCGGCTGAACCGGCTGGGCCGGCTGGGCCGGCGCGGCGCCGGGCGCTGAGGCGGCGACCGCCCCGCCCGTCGATTCCTCGCCGGCCGTCGCCTCGCCGGCCGGTCCTCCGTCCGCCAGGGCGAGCACGGAGCGCAGCTCCCCGGCCATCTCGGACGCTTGCTGGTAGCGCGCTTCGGGCGTCTTCTCGAGGGCGCGGTTCAAGACCTTGAGCACCGGCTCCGGCAGGTCTTCCACGTACTCCTCGGGCGGCGTGAACTCGTCGTAGACGATGCGGTGCGAGACCTGGGTGAGGTTCTCGCCCTGGAACGGCTTCTTGCGCGTCAGCAGCTCGTAGAGCAGGACTCCGAGCGAGAAGATGTCGCTGCGCGCGTCGACGGCCCTGCCCTGGATCTGCTCCGGCGCCATGTAGTTGGGGGTGCCGAGGAGCTGGCCGGCCACCGTCAGGTTCGACTGCTCGAGGCGGGCGATGCCGAAGTCGGTGATCTTCACCAGGTGGTCGTGGGTGATGATGATGTTGGCCGGCTTGACGTCGCGGTGGATGATCCCCTTCTGGTGCGCGCAGTCGAGGCCGTCGGCGATCTGCGCCACCACCTCGAGGACGAACTCGAGCGCCAGCGGCTCGTCGTGCTGCATCCGTTGCTTCAGGTTGACCCCCTTGACGTACTCCATGGCGATGAAGTAGTCCTCGCCCTCCTGGCCCACGTCGTGGACGGTGACGATGTTGGGGTGGCTGAGCTGGCCGATCGCCTGGGCCTCGCGCAGGAAGCGCTCGCGGAACTGCGCCACCTCCTTCTCTTTGGCCGAGTAGGCCATGCGGAAGGTCTTGATCGCGAGCTGGCGCTTGATGATCGGGTCCTGGGCCAGGTACACGACGCCCATGGCGCCCTTTCCGAGCTCGCCGAGGATTTCGTAACGGCCTAGGTTCTGTGGGGTCATCGTCCTCGCCGGAGGGGACGTGCGCCAGCGATAGTAGGCCGCGGCCTCGCAGAAGTCAAACCGGCGAGGAGTGCTATAGTCCGGCTCTCGCTTTCGGACGCTCAAGCCCAGGAGGTTCAGGAATGCAGGTGGACAGCTCGGAGAGGATCCGCAACGTGACGCTGGCCGGACACGCCGACACCGGCAAGACGACGCTCGCCAGCGCCTTGCTCTACACCGGCGGCGTGGTGAACCGCATGAACAAGGTGGAGGACGGCAACGCCACCACCGACTTCGATTCCGAGGAGGTCGCGCGCAGCTATTCGATCGGCCTGGCGCCGTGCTTCGTGCCCTGGCGCAAGCACAAGGTCAACGTGGTCGACACGCCGGGCTCCGGCATCTTCGGCGTCGAGAGCCGCGCCGGCGTGCGCGCCACCGACGCCGTGATCCTGGTGATCAACGCCGCCGCCGGCGTGCAGGTGACCACCGAGAAGATCTGGACCTACGCCGCCGAGATCGGCCAGCCGGTGCTGATCCACCTCAACAAGCTCGACCGCGAGCACACCGACCTCGAGCGCTCGCTGCCCGCCATCGAGAAGCTCTGCGGACGCGCCGCCGTCCCCATCCAGCTTCCGATCGGCCAGGACCACGGCTTCGACGGCGTGGTCGACGTGGTCGCCGGCAAGGCGTGGCGCTTCACCCGCGACGGCGACGGCAAGGGCGAGCCGTGCGAGGTGCCGGGCGAGCTCGCCGCGGCCGTGGAGGAGGCCCGCGGCAAGCTCGTCGAAGCCGTCGCCGAGTCCGACGACGCGCTGATGGAGAAGTTCTTCGAGGAGGGCACCCTGTCCGCGGACGACCTCGTGGCGGGCCTGCGCAAGGCGATCTTGACGCGCGCGATCTTCCCGCTGACGGTGGGCTCCTCGGGCCACGCCGTCGGCACCTCGACGCTGCTCGACGCCGTCGTCGACTACCTGCCCGACCCGCTGGCCCGCGGCACCTTCCCCGCCACCACCATCGGCGGCGAGGACGCGCCGGTGAAGACAGAGGCGGACGCGCCGGCGAGCGCCCTCGTCTTCAAGACCTTGAACGACCCCTTCTCCGGCAAGATCACCATCTTCCGCGTGGTCAGCGGCGAGGTCCGTTCCGACGCGGCGCTGTGGAACGTGCGGGTCGAGGAGAGCGAGAAGATCGGCCACATCCAGGCGCTCCAGGGCAAGCAGGGCGGCCACGTGGAGAAGCTGGTGACCGGCGACATCGGCGGCGTCGCCAAGCTCAAGCAGACCAAGACCGGCGACACCCTGTGCGCCAAGGAGCGGCCGGTGAAGCTCGGCTGGGTCGAAATCCGCCAGCCGGCGATCTCCTTCGCCATCGAGCCCAAGTCGAAGGGCGACGAGGAGAAGATCTCCGACGCCCTGTCGCGGCTGATGGACGAGGACCTCGGCCTCAAGACGGCGCGCGACCCGCAGACCGGCGAGCTGCTGATCTCGGGCAGCGGCCAGCTCCACGTGGAGATCACGGTCGCCAAGCTCAAGAGCCGCCACAAGGTGGAGGTGATCCTCCATCCCCCCAAGGTCCCCTACCGCGAGACGATCCGCAGGCAGGCCGACGGCCACGGCCGCCACAAGAAGCAGACCGGCGGCCGCGGCCAGTTCGCCGACTGCAAGATCAAGATCGAGCCGGCGCCGGGGGAGGACTTCGAGTTCGTCGACCAGATCTTCGGCGGCGCCATCCCCCACAACTTCCGGCCGGCGGTGGAGAAAGGCATCCTCGAGGCGCGCCAGCGCGGCTACCTGGCGGGCTTCCCGGTGGTCGACTTCCGGGTGCGGCTGATCGACGGCCAGTACCACGACGTCGACTCCTCGGAGATGGCTTTCAAGATCGCCGGCTCCCTGGCCTGGAAAGACGCCATGGCCAAGGCCGGGCCGACGCTGCTCGAGCCGGTGATGGCGGTCGAGATCACCACCACCGACGACTTCATGGGCGACATCATGGGCGACCTGTCGCAGCGCCGCGGCAAGCCCCAGGGCATGGAGGCGAAGGACGACAAGCAGGTGATCAAGGCGTCGGTGCCGATGGCCGAGATGCTCGACTACGCGCCGGCGCTGCGCGCCATCACCCAGGGCCGCTCGAGCTTCACCATGGAGTTCTCGCACTACGAGGAGGTGCCGCGGCAGGTGCAGGAGAAGATTATCGCCGAGGCGCAGCGCGAGAAGGAGGAGGGGCACCACTAACGACCCCCTTTGTAGGAGCAGGCCCCCGTGCCTGCCCCGGACGCGCCAGCGTCCCCTCTGGGGTAGGGGCAGGCCCCCGTGCCTGCCCCGGACGCGCCAGCGTCCCCTCTTGGCGTAGGGCAGGCTGCGCCTGCCGATTCGCGCCGCCGCCCGCGGTACGTCCCCACCGCGGAGGTCCGGGGCGTCGGCTCGCTTCAGGTCCGGCTCTCGACGCCCTCATCTCACCTCGTACCACGGCGCTCTTCTTCAGCGGCCATCTCGGCGACGGCAAGACGACCCTTCTCAAGGCCGCCGTTACGGCGCCGACGTCGAGGCCGGCTGTAAGCCGTCTTTCCGCTTTTCGGATACAATCCCGCGGCCCTTGGGAGATCTGCTACACTTGAGTGTATGGAGCCCACCATCCACCGGCACCCCGCCCGGCTCCCCGGCCCGTCGCCGCGGCGGCGAGCGAGCGTCGCCGACGATCCTCACGAGATCGTCCTGCGCACCTCGCTCGACGCTGACGGCCAGGTGGTGGTCGAGGAGATCCCGCTGACGCTCGAGATCCTCCTCAACCCCTCGGAAGACGACCACGTGCCCCAAGGCAACCCGCACTCGCGCTACCTCTATCCCCTCACGCAGCGCCTGCGGCGTTACCTCGAGCGCCGCGGCGATTGGGGGGTGTTCAGCGACCTGATGGTCCACTGGGCGCGCAAGGACCTGCGAGCTGTGGCTCCCGACGTGACGGTGGCGCAAGGCATCGCGGATCCGGAAGCGGTGGACGAGAACCTCGACGTGACGGCCACGGGCTGCCGGGTGCGGGCGGTCTTCGAGGTGGTCACGACGCGGTCGAAGAAGAAACGAGAAAAGGACGAGGTCCATAACAAGCCGCTCTTCGCCGCGGCGGGCGTGGACGACTACGTGCTGCTGTATCCGGCGAAGTACCGCAAGCGCGGCGACCGCGCGGTGCGCTGCTTCGCGCTCGAGGCGGGCGCCTACCGGGAGCAGGGAGCGGACGCCGAAGGTCGCTTTCTGCTGCGCTCGCTGGGCCTGTGGCTGAGCGTGAGCAGGTCCGAGGAGCTGGTGCTCGTGGACGTGGCCACCGGCGAACGGCTCCTGACTCCCGAGGAAGAGGAGGAGCGGCGGCTGCACGCAGAACGCCTGGCCGCAGAGGAAGCGGCGGCGCGGCAGGCCGCGGAGCAAGCGCGGCAGGCCGCGGAACACCGGGCCGCGGAGGAGGCGGCGGCACGGCAGGCCGCGGAGCAGCGGGCCGCGGAGGAGACGGCGGCGCGGCGGGCCGCGAATCGGCGATCCGCGCGACTGCTCGTCTCCGTCCTCGAGAGTCGCGGCCTCACCCTCGACGCCCCAGCGCGCCAGCGTATCCTCGACTGCGACGACCCCTGGGAGCTCGAACGCTGGATCGAGCAGGCCTTCACCGTCGCCACGGTCGAGGAGCTCTGGGAGGATCGTCCGTAACCGTCGCCGCATCCCTGCTGCGCGGCCATGGCGCGGTTCTCCGACGGGCCCAGCTCCGAGCGCAAGGCCAAGCAGCGCTACCGGCTTCCGCCCTTCGGGCTCAAGATCGTCCACACCGGGTTGAGCTCGAGGACGTCGCCACCGGCGACGCTTTCGATGCGTTCGCGCAGCCGCGCGAAGTCGCCGTAGAGCCACGTCGGACGGCCGCCGACGCAGGCGTTCGGCGCGCCGAGCGCCAGCGCCTCCGCCGTCGCCGCCGACGCCGCCCGCGGCCGTCCTCCGACGAGCACCAGCTCCGGATCGCCCGCCGTCGCCGCCAGCAGCAGCTCGGCGGCGCTGCGGCCGTCGTCGGGGAGGAGCAGGACGTCCGCCGGCGCGCCGATTCGAAGCGTCCCTCGGCCGTCGTCCAACGTGAAGATCCGCGCCGCCTGCGTCGTCACCATCTCGAGCAGCGCCGCCGGCTCGACCAGGCCGGTCGACGCCGCGACGCGGAGCTCGTCGAAGAGGGTCGGCGAGCCGGTGACGGTGGAGTCGGTTCCCAGGGCGATCCACACTTTGCCGTGGAGCGCGGCCACCGGCGCCGTGGCGCCGTAGAGCCCCAGGCTCGACGCCGGGCACCAGACGACGCCGGTCCCGGTGGCGGCGAGGAGCTCGCGCTGGCGCGCGTCGACGGCGACGGCATGGACGAGCACCGTCGACGGCCCGAGCAGGCCGAGCTCGTGGAGCCGGTCGACCTCGGCGGACGCCCGCGCGTCCGTCCCCTCGGCGGCGTGGAGAATGAAAGGACGAGCGCCGGCGCGCCGGAAGGCCCGCACCGGGTCGTCCCCGTAGCCGAGCTCCGGCCCCCCGAGGGAATGGCACCAGGCGTAGCGCCGCAGCACCCGCACCGGAAAGCGACGTCCGAAGAGCCGCCGGCGCACCAGCCGGCGCCCCAGCCACTGGCGACCGAAGACCCACCAGTAGTACGGGTCGTGGTGGACGACGGTGGTCACGCCCGCGATCAGGTTGCGGTAGGCCCCCCACCACAGGCGGTCGCGCAGGCCCACGCGCAGGACTTCGCGGATCGGCGACGCGTCAGGACGGTAGATCGCCCTCGCCCACTCGTAGGCGTTGGCGTAGCTGCCCGCGCCGAGACGCGGGAGGAGGTCGAGGCCGAGGTGGTCGTGGGCGTTGATCAGGCCGGGCAGGGCGAGCAGGCCCGCGCCGTCGAGCACGCGCTCGCCACGGCGCGGGGCGAGCCCGCGTCCCGCCTCGGCCACGCGGCCGGCGGCGAGACGCAGGTCGCCTTGACGGTCCTGTCCCTCGGAGTGCCAGCGCAGGTGGCGCAGAAGCAGCTTCACGGCTTGCGCGCCCGCATCGCGAAGACCACCGGCGAGCCTCCCCAACATGGTTCCTCGAGCTCTTCGAGCGCCAGCCCCAGCCGCCGGAAAGCGCCGACGTAGTCGGCGAAGAGGTGGAGGTGCTGCTCGATGGCGTGGGTCCGCCCGCGGCCGTCGGTGAAGGTGCGCTGCCAGCCGCGAAGGGTGGCGAAGGGGTGGAAGTCGGAAATCAGCAAATGACCGCCGGGACGGAGGACGGCGGCGAGCGCGGCGAGGGCGCGGTCGAGGTCGGCGACGTGGCCGAGGACGAGGGCGCAGACGACGACGTCGAACGTCTCCGGAAGGAAGGGCAGGGCGCCCACGTCCGCGGCCACGCGGTGACCCGCGCGGGCGCCCGCGAGCATCGCCAGCGAGAAGTCGGCGGCCACGGCGCGGGAGGCGCCGCGCGCCAGCGCCAGCGCGGCCACGCGTCCCTTGCCGCCGCCGGCGTCGAGCACGGCGCGGCCGTCGAGCGCGGGCAGCAGCCGCTCGAGGGCGCCGGCCTCGAGCTCCTGGAAGGCGTTGTGCTCTCGCCCGTAGTCGGCGGCCCAGCGGCGATAGGCTTCGGCGGGGTCGAGGGGGCGGCGTTTCCGGCGGGCGAGTCGTCCGAGGATGCGAATTTCCTCCGATGGGGTAGAGTCGCCCCTGATTGTAGCCTCCGTCATGATGACGCCGCCGCACGAGCCAACCCTGTCGCGCGACGCGCTCGACCCCGCCGGTGCGCGGCCCTTCGACGAGGTCTTCCGCGGCTTCAGCATCCTGCTCGCCCCGACCCGTTTCTCGGCCACCGCGCCGCTCAAGCTGGCGGCGCCGCGCTACGGCCCGTGCGGCGCGTCGACCTGACCATCGACGGCGCCGGGCGGGCGCTGATGCGAGACGGCGTCTACGCCGCGGGCGTCCTCGACTGAGGACGTCACTCCCTCTCGCGGGATCATGCTCTTACCTTCTTCCAGAGGCGAACGGTGAAGCGATCCTCCTCCTCGATCAGATCGACCTCGGTCCCGTTGTGCGCGCGCATTCCCTCGACGATCTTGCGCGGAACACCGAGCCCGGTGGCCTCGATGTACCGAAAGTCGCGGAGGATCTCCTTGACGAGCTCGTTGCGAGAAGCGCGGTAGCCGGCGCGCATCTTGGCCACGGTGACTGTGTTGGGAAGGCGACCCGGCGAGACCACCTCGAGGCGGTCGGCGTAGATCGACAGCTCAATGTCGCAGACCGTGATCGTGTAGTCACGATGGGCGACAGCGTTCACGATGGCCTCACGGACGGCCTCCAGCGGATAGTCCCATCGCTCCTGGCGGCGCCCACCGTCGTCGATCCAGGCTCGCACCTCGACGTTGCGACGAACGAATTCGATTGCCTTCTCGATGACACCCGCTTCCACAGCTTCGCCACCCTCGGAGAAGGTGCGCGCCATCTGCGGGTAGAAGTGCTCACCGCCTTGCGTCGGCTCCGGATACAGCGACGCCAGCGGGCCGCGCAAGGACGCCCTTGCCTTCGCGTCGTAGTCCTTCTCCAACCCCGAGTACGCCACGGCGGAGATGCCCGCCTGCGGGAGGAACTTGTTGGGACGTATCCCGAACACCAGGAGGCCGCCGGCACCAGGGATGGCGCGCCCGCGATCCTCGACCATGATCTCCGTATTGACGAGGAGTCGCACCCAACCCTCGTGATCGCTCTCGTCGGGGCAGGTCTGCCGGCGGACGTCGCGGAAATAGTTGCGAAGGCGTCGTTGATCGAAGTCGGCGAGCGACGCCCCGGGAACCGGCTTTCGGTCGTATTGTAATCGCCCCGACTGCTGGTAGAGCCGCGCTTCTTCCTCGTCCGTCGCGTCGCGCGACGTCGTGCCCACCCTCATCTGTGTGACCCACGCCGAACCGCGCTTCGCCTTGTAGGGCTTGTCCGGCGCATCTGCTGGCAGCGAGACGATGCCGACGACCCTCCCCTCGCCCCAATCGATTGTCTCCCAGAACGGAATCGCCGCCGGGCGGAGGTGGACGCGAGCGACCTCCATGACCCACTCCTCGGCCTTCTCCCGTTGGCGAGTCAGCCCGGAGACGGTCTGGTCCTTCTCCACGCCGAGGAGGATGTGGCCACCCTCGAAGTTCAGCAGCGCCGACATCTCCTTTGCGAGCTTCTCCGGATGCACGTCGTCCCGCTTGAACTCGGCGCCCGAGCTCTCGCCGTTGTAGATCAGCTCCGCAAGATCGGTTCGATTCATCGCATGCTCCCTGCTAGAACCCGTACTTCCGGCGGCGCCGCTCGAACGCCCGGTCTCCTCGGGCCGGGATGGGAAACCCGGCGGACGAGGGCCGCGAGCTCGTCGGGCGACCGGGCAGGGACTTGGGGCGGCGTATTCATGACGGACGACTACGGATAGCGGACTACGATCACGAACGACTCTAACCCATACCCACTCCACGGGTCCGCACTCGACGCGTTTGGAGCTCCGGTGGCCCAGCCCCGTGCGCGAGCCGGGGGCGAGGGGGTTTCTCCTTATCCCCGCGCCCCCCGCACGTACGCCGCCGTCAGCTCCTCGCGCGGCGCCGCGAAGACCTGACGGCAGGGCCCGCTCTCGACGAGACGCCCGCAGCCGTCGACCATCCAGAAGAACGCCACCCGGTCGGCGATGCGCCGCGCCTGCGCCAGGTTGTGGGTCACGATGACGAGGGTGAAGCGCTCCTTGAGGCTCACGATCAGGTCCTCGACGACGGCGCTCGAGATCGGGTCGAGGGCGCTGCACGGCTCGTCGAGGAGCACCACCTCGGGCTTCAACGCAAGCGCCCGCGCGATGCACAGGCGCTGCTGTTGCCCCCCCGAGAGCGACGTGGCCGGCTTGTGCAGGCGGCCCGCGACCTCGTCCCACAGACCCACGTCGCGCAGCACCGACTCGATCGCCGCGTCGCGCTCGGCGCGCCGGCGCATGCCGTGCTGGCGCAGCGGCAGGTCGAGGTTGCGGTGGATCGACAGCGGGAACGGGTTCGGCTTCTGGAAGATCATCCCCACCCGACGCCGCAGGGCCACCACGTCGGTGGCCGGGTCGAGCACGTCGACCTCGCCGATGCGCAGCCGGCCGTCGACGCGGCAGCCCGGGATCAGGTCGGTCAGGCGGTTGAGGCAGGTGAGGAAGCTCGACTTGCCGCACCCCGAAGGGCCGATGATCGCGGTGATCCGCCGCGGCTCGACGGCGAGGGAGACGTCGGCGAACGCGCGGTGCTCGCCGTAGCGCAGGCTCAGGGCCTCGCACTCGACCAGCGGGCGCGTCGCGGCCGCGGGCGAGGGCGGGGGCGCCGTGAGCACGCTCACGCCGTCGTCCTCCGGCGCAGGAAACGGTCGGCGAGCCAGGAGGCCGCGCCGTTGATCGCCAGCAGCGAGGCCACCAGCACCAGCGCCGACGCGTAGGCGTTGGGCTCGCCGCCGGCGACGTTCATCGACAGGTCGTAGACGTGGAGCGACAGCGCCCGCCCCGAGTCGAGGAGGGAGCCGGGCATGCGGTCGACGTAGCCGCTGGTGAAGAGCAGCGCCGCGGTCTCGGCGAGGGCGCGGCCGATCCCCAGCACCAGCCCCACGACCAGGCCGGGCGTGGCCTGCGGCAGCAGGATCGCCACCAGGGTGCGCGCGCGCGTCATGCCGAGGGCGGCGGCGGCCAGGCGGTGCTCCCGGGGCACCGCGCGCAGCCCCTCCTCGCTGGTGCGGATGAGGATCGGCAGCACCATGCAGGCGAGCGTCAGGCCGCCCGCCAGGATCGAGAAGCCGAGGCCGAGCCAGACGCAGAAGAAGGCGTTGCCGAAGAGGCCGAAGACGATCGAGGGCACGCCCGCCAGCACGTCGAGGCTGAGCCGCACCAGGCGAGCGAAGAGCCCGTCCGCCGGCGTCAGCTCCGCCAGCAGCACCGCGGTGCCGACGCCGAGCGGCACGCTGACCGCCAGGCAGACGCCGAGGATCAGGGCCGTCGACGTCAGGATCGGGCCGATGCCTCCCGCCCGCCCGGCGCTCGCCGGCGCCTCGACGAGGAACGACCACGAGAGCTGCCCCAGGCCGTGGCGCACCAGGTCGCCGACGATCAACGCGAAGGCCGCCGTGACCGCCAGCGCCGCGAGCCACGCCGCCGCCGTCAGCGGCCACTCGCGGCGCCGCCCGCCGAAGCCGCGCCGCGGCTCCAAGGTCGACAGCGCCTCAGCCATGGACCCGTCCCCGGCTCACCCACTCCGCCGCCGCCACCAGCGCCGCCACCAGCGCCAGCAGCGTCAGGCCGCTCACGAAGAGGGCCGAGCGGTGGTCGCCCACGGCGTAGCCCATCTCGAGGGCGATGTTGGCGGTCAGCGTGCGCACCGGATCGAAGACGCTCGACGGCGTGCGCACCAGGTTGCCGCAGACCATGAGCACCGCCATCGTCTCGCCGAGGGCGCGGGTGGTCTGCAGGATGACGCCGGTCAGGATGCCGTCGCGGGCGGCCGGCAGGACGACGCCGCGCAGCACGGTCCAGCGCGACAGGCCGAGGGCGGCGGCCGCCTGCAAGTAGGAGCGCGGCACCGCGGCGATCGCCGCGTCAGCGGTGAGGGCCACGGTGGGCAGCACCATGATCGCCAGGATCAGCACCCCCGCCAGCAGGCTCGGCCCCGGCGGCTCGAGGCGGCGGATCCACGGCACCAGCACCACCAGCCCCCAGAAGCCGTAGACGACCGAGGGGATGCCCGCCAGCAGCTCGATCAGCCGCCGGTAGGTTCGCGCCATGGCGAGCGGCGCGTAGAAGCGGCAGAAGACCGCCGACAGCAGGCCCAGGGGCGTCGCCACCAGCACCGCGCCGAAGGTGGCCCACAGGGTGCCCCAGAGCATCGGCAGCAGCAGGAATTCGTCCTCCGTGGGGTGCCACGACGCATCGGTGAAGAAGCGCCCGACGCCGACCTCGGCGAGCATCGGCCACGACTCGCGCGCCAGGAAGAAGGCGATGGCGACGACGACCGCCGCCGCCACCACGGCGACGCCGCGCAGCGTGCGGACCAGGAGGACGTCCGTCCACCGCTCAGCGGACCGGGACAAAGAAAAGCTCCCGGACCAGGTCGTGGACGGCGGGGGAACGGGCGTAGTCGATCAGCTCGCGCACGAGGCCGGCCGGCTCCTCGCGCGTCACCAGCGTCAGGGGACGGGCGATGGGAAACGACCCGTCGGCCAGGCGCTCGCTGCTCGCTTCCACGCCGCCAGCCGGCAGCAGCCGGATCGGCACGCCGCGGGACGCGGAGTGCTCGGCGGTGCCGATCGACACGTAGCCGATGGCGTGGGGATCGGCGACCACGGTCTTGACCGCCTGCTCGTTGTCGCCCACCACCACGGTGGCGCGGACGTCGCGGCTCGCGAGGCCGAAGTGGGCGAGGAAGACCTCGAGCGTCGCGCGTCCCTCGGCCTTGTTGACCACGGTGATCGCCGCGCCTGCGCCGCCTGTGCCTCCCCCGACGGTGCTCCAGTCGCGGGCCCGGCCCGTGTAGATCGCCACGACCTGATCGTCGGTCAGCTCGCCCACGGGATTGTCGCGGTGGACGAAGAGGCAGATGCCGTCGCGGGCGATGGGGAAGGCGTGGAGGTCCTCCTCGCCCGCCTTGAGGGCGCGCGAGGCCATGCCGACGTCGGCGAGGCCGCCGCGCACGTCGGCGATGCCGCGCGAGGAGCCGCCGGTCTGCACGTCCACCCGCACGCCCGGACGCTCGGACTCGAAGCGTTTGCCGATCTCCGCCATCAGCGGCGCCACGGTGCTCGAGCCGGTGACCACCAGGCGCTCGCCGGTGCCGCGGCTGTCCGGGCAGCCCCAGGCCATGAGCAAAAGCACGAGGAACCAGGGTCTCGTCATCATTGCGTCCTCTCGTTCGCGAAGGAGAGCTGGCAGCACCCGAGGTGGATCGTCTTCGCCGACGGCACGCCCTTGACGCCGGGCGCCAGCGCGTAGAGCACGGCCTTGCCGTCGCGCGTCGCTTCGAGGATGCCGACGCCGCGCAGCACCCGCAGGTGGTGCGAGAGCAGGCTCTGCTCCACGCCGAGCTCTCCGGCGAGCTCGCCGACGTGGCGCGGTCCCGTCATCAGGGCCTCGACCACGGCCAGGCGGGTCGCGTCGGCCAGGGCCTTCAGCTTGATGGCGCACCCGGCGTCGTCGATGGGGGCTTCGGCTCGGCTCATCGGGATGAACGGCCCTTCATATGAGCGACGATTCATATCATCGTCAGGGAGTAGCTACGCGGCAGGCCGTGCCGTGGATTGCCGCAGGACAAGATCGCGAGCGGCGCCGAGGCCGGCGACGACCGGGCCGCCGGCTTGTCCGCCCTCTCGGAGGACGGAGGACGAAAGCTCCTCGCGCCGTCCCCCATCTTGGAGGACGGAGGACGAAAGCCGCCCGCGTCGACCGATCGACGGCGCCGCGAGCTTCCAGCTCGCCATGACGGGCTGGCTCGAGGACGGCCAAGCGGAGCTCGAGAGCCTGGAAGCCGCGCACCGCGAAGCCGAGCAGCATCTCAAGGACCTGCGGCTGGGCTGCGACGCCCGCTACCAGGAGCTCTACGAGCGGCTGCTGAGCGTGCGCCGGACGTTCGAGGACGCCTTCGGCCGTGGCACTGCCGCGGTCTATCTCGGCCTCGACCCGAAGCTCGGCGAGGTCAGCCGTGACGTGTTCGAGCGCTACGCGCGCTTCGCCCTCAGGAGGCTCGGGAGCCCGGCCTTCACGACGCCGCCTCCCAAGGTCGATGGCATCTGGGACCGGCCCCTCTACTATGCCGAGCAGCTCCGCGCGTCCCTCGATGGCTTCGCGGCCGCCCTCGCCGCGATCACGGCCCAGAAGCGGCGGGTCGAGTCGACGCTCCTGGCGAAGTCCGAGAAGCTCGCGGAGCTCAAGAGCCGCCTCAGGTGGTCGACGCGCTTCTTCGAGGCGCTCTTCCACCTGGCGGGGCTGGGTTTCCACGCCGAGCGCCTGCGCGCGCCGGCGCGTCCGCGTCCGCAGGCGGAGAGCCGGAGGGAGGGATCATGAGGAGCCTCAACCGCTTCCTCAACGAGATCCTTTTCAACTCCGCCAATGCCTTGCTCGCAGGGCATGGACTCGGCACCTCGACCCGGGCCGGAGAACACGACGGGACCGGAGAGACCGAACAGCGCTACGCTTACCGACTCACCCCGGAACCGGAAGGGGGCTTCGTGGCCGAGCATCCGGATCTGCCAGGCTGCTTCGCCGCAGGAGAAACGCCGGCCGAGGTGATGGCGGAGCTCGACCCGGCCCGGGTGGTGTGGCTGGAGGCGCGACAGGGAGGTGGGTTGTCGGTGCCGGCAGCGTTGAGCGCCGTGCATACAGGCGCTATCCACCTGCGCATGCCCCCGGCCCTCCACGCAGACCTTGCCCGAAATGCGCAGCGCAACGGCGTTTCTCTGAATCAGATGCTGACCTGGGTGCTGGCCGAGGCGGTGGGCGAGCTAAACGCAGATCACCGCCGGAGACGCCGGCCACCCGCAGTGGAAGCTTGGCGGATTGACGGTTCGGAAGAGGTCATCGCAAAGGCGGTCCTGCTTCTCCGTGGCGATCCCGGCCGTAGCCCCACGGACTTGCCTCAGGATCTCCCCGAACGAGTGAGGGCCTTCCTACGTGCGATCGTCTACCTGGAACGAGGGAATTCTTCGGAGGCTAAACGAGAAGATTTTTCGGCGGCATTCGAATGTTTGACGGTCGCGACAATCGAGGGCCTCGATTTCGAGACCGAAGCGCCAGCTCTCTTTCAGGCGATGCCGGGCAGACTTGCAGACAAGAGGCTTGAAAACAAGAGGCTCTTTGATCTAGCGTTGCCGTTTGTTCTCTCCTACAGTGGGCAGCTGCCCGTGGAAAGTCACTCGGCAAG
>Ga0302046_10003267_pt1 | contig 14712 bp, 13 predicted proteins | sample RVTome_11_FD_200261 | JGI IMG/M metagenome (GOLD analysis project Ga0302046, IMG submission 200261) | Soil microbial communities from uranium-contaminated site in the Upper Colorado River Basin, Wyoming, United States - RVT147D111 (version 2) ...
CCCGCGCGAGCCGTAGCAGGCCGCGAAGGCGCCGGCGCGCTCCTGGTCCCGTTCGCTGACGGCAGTCGCGAGATCGAGCAGGAGCTGACCGGGCTCGAAGCGCTCCAGCTCCGGCACGTGGCGGGCATAGGCGTAGGGCTCGCTCGCGACCCAGCGGCTCCGGCCGGCGGTGTGGTAGGCGCCGGCGATCAGGTTGGCGGCCGAGTCGGCGTCCCCGGAGACCGCCGCCAGGTTGCGCCAGGCGCGCGCCGCATCGGAAGCGTGGATGCCGACCGAGGCACCGTGGACGCTGCCCTTGGGCTTGTCGCGGCCCTCCGCCTCGCGCCGACCCGGGTCGTGCAGCAGGAGCTTGTTGGCCGCCAGCGACAGCGCCTCGCCCACGTCCTCGTGCGCCAGGCCACCGGCCAGGGCCTCCACGACCGCGCGCGCCGCGTCCTCCTGCTCGCAGCTGAAGACGACCTTGCACAACTCGTCGAGCTCGTCGTCCGAGGCGCGACGCGTTCCCCGGGCGGCCCTCGTCAGATCGTGGTCCTCCATCAGGGCCGGCAGCAGCGTGCGCAGCGGAGGAGTCGGCAGACCGCGCGCGACGCGGCTCTCCTCCCGATCGATGAACCAGCGGATCGGCTGGCGCAGGAGCGTCTCGGCGTGCTCCTCGCCCGTGAGCTGCAGCGCGTCCCAGGAGCGCCATGTGAGCACGACGCGGTGCACGTCGAGCGTCTCGCGCAGGATCGACTGGACGTCGTCGAGCGCTTCCTTCGCGCCGGCGCCGCGGTGGAAGGCGCGCTCGGCGCCGGCGATGTCGCGCGCGAGGTAGCTCTGCCACAGGTCCTTGCGCGCCTGCGAGGCATCCTGCGTGCGCTCTTCGCCGAGCGCCCCGAGCGCCCCGAGCGCATCGTCGCGGCCACCGGTGTCCTGGATGCGCCGAGCGGTGCGGTGGATCACCTTCAGGACCGGCAGCCAGCGCTCCTCGCCCTCGAGCTCCTTCGACATCTCCCAGGCCGGCATGAGCGCCATGAAGCAGTGGTAGCCGTCGTAGTCGTGCCCGCCGAAGGAGCGCGCGTTCGCGAGCGCGCCGGCGGCGACCAGGTCCTCGAGCGGGAGCCCGGCACGGAGCTTCGCGATCAGGATCGTCTGGAGGTCTCGGGGGCCCGTCTCCTGGAGCAAGGCGGCGAGCGCCTCGAAGCGTCCCAGGTCGAGCGTGTCGAGCCGGCGTTCGAGCAGGCCGATCCGGCCGCCCGTGCGTCCGCCTGCGACGCCTCCCAGGCCGAAGGCCAGCACTCCACCCAGACTTCCGAGGAACGTGCGACGGTTGCTCGCGATCATGGCGGTCTCCTCTGCCGAGCGTGCGGCAGGCTGGTGGTCCGAGCACGGAACGGAGCCGCGTTACAGCCTACTCGTCGCGGCTACGATGCGTGTCGATGAGGAACTCGGCCCCGCGACTCCAAAGGGATCCCGCTCGCGTGGCGGCTTGCCTGGCCCTCTTGGCCACGGCCTGCGGCGAGCGGGGCGCCTTCGAGGAGGGGCTCCCGAGCATCGTCCTCGTCTCGATCGACAGCCTGCGGCCGGACCACCTCTCCGCCTACGGTTACGGATTCGAGACGAGCCCGTTCCTCGACCAGCTCGCGCGCGAGGGAGTGCGCTTCACGAACGCCGTGAGCACGACCTCCTGGACGCTGCCCGCGCACGCGGCGCTGTTCACCGGCCTGCAGGACTCAGTGCACGGAGTGGTCGACAACGGGCTGCGGCTGGGCGAGGAGCACGTCACCCTGGCGGAGGTCCTGCGCTCGCGCGGCTACCACACGGCCGGGTTCTTCGGAGGACCGTACCTGCACCCGACCTTCGGCCTCGCTCAGGGCTTCGACGTCTACCGGAGCTGCATGACGACCATCCCGGACGGGACGGAGGACGGCGCCGTTCGCAGGAGCGCGATGCAGCCGCGGGCTCCCTCGCACGTCGACGTCACGGGCCCGCGCACGCGCGAGGAGGTCCGACGCTGGGCCGACGACGTGGAGGCCGAGCGGCCGTTCTTCCTGTTCGTGCACCTGTGGGACGTGCACTACGACTACCGCGCGCCGCGGGAGTACGTGGAACGGTTCGACCCCGACTACGCGGGCCCGGTCGACGGGCGCCTGCTGGACAACCCGGCCATCCGGCCGGGCATGAACGAGCGCGACGCGAAGCACCTCCTGGCGCTCTACGACGCCGAGATCCGCTTCACCGACGACGTGCTGCGCGGGATCCTCGACGACCTCGGCGCGCGCGGCCTCCTGGAGGACGCGCTGGTCGTCGTGACGGCGGACCACGGCGAGGAGTTCTTCGAGCACGGCGACCGCGGGCACAACAAGACGCTCTTCGAGGAGGTCCTGCGGGTGCCGCTGGTCGTGCGCTGGAGCGGGAGGATCGCCGGCGGACGGGTCGTCGACGACCAGGTGCAGCTCATCGACCTGTTGCCGACGCTCGCGCGCGCGGCCCGCGTGCCCGAGACGCTCGCGGTCCAGGGCCGGGATCTCACGCCGCTGCTCGAGGGAGGGACGCTGCCGCCGCGCGACGCGCTTGCGGAACTGCTCCTCGACCGGCGCAGCCTGCGCGCGCTGCGCAGCAACGAGCGCAAGGTCGTGCAGGCGCGAGAGGGCGGTCCCGTGCGGGTGTTCGACCTGGTCGCGGACCCAGGCGAACGGACTCCGCTCGACCCGGTGCGCGGCGCCGGGGACGCGCGGAGCCCGCGGGCCGCGCTCGAGGATGCAACCGCGCGCATGCAGCGCTTCCGCAGCGCGCTCGCGGATCGCGGAGCCGACTCGATCGAGCTCACGCCGGAGCTGGAGGAGCAGCTGCGCTCTCTCGGCTACCTCGGGGTCGACGAGGGCGACTGAAGTCGCTCGGCGCGCAGCGCACGAGCGCGCTCGACGACCCAGCGCTCGCGGTCCGCGTTCGCCTCCTCGATCGTGCGAAAGCGGCGGATCCCGCGCGGGCCGGAGCGACCGCCCATGAGGCGCGCGGAGAACTCCCACAGGCTGCGGATCCGCGCCACGAGACGCGGGTCGCCAGGCGGGATCCAGAGCGCCTCCCGAGCCGGCTCGAAGTCGTGGAAGCGCTGCCAGCCCATCAGTGTTCCTCCAGGCGGAACATCTTCCGGAGCGCCGCGGCGTCGGCCTGGTCGATCGGCCGCACGGTGTTGCTCTTCATGCGCACGAGGGTCGCCGGTGTCGCCACGTTCACGCGCACGCCCTCGACGACCATCGGCTCCGCCTCGAGGTCCTCGAAGCGGAAGGCCGTGCCGAGGCGCGTGATCACGTCGAGGACGAACTCCTCGTCCGGCGGTCCGTAGCGCAGGGTCGGATAGCTCTCGAAGTCGCCCGGCTGGATCTGGTCGATCTCGTCGTCCTTCCATACCGAACGCAGCGCCCGCTTCAAGAGCTCGATGTTCTCCGCGACCGGCCGCACGAAGAAGTCGATGTCTTCGGTCATGCGCGCGAGCCCGTGCAGGTTGACGGCCACGCCTCCGACCAGGACGTACTCCACCCCCTCGCGCTCGAACGCACGCACGACGGCGAGGAAACGGCTGAAGTCCATGCGCACAGCCTAGCAAGCGCGAAACCGAAGTAGCGACTTTCGCCACGGGCTGCGAGACCCCCGGCTCCGGCTACTCGCGGACGTCCTGGAAGCGGCGCGACTCGAGCGCGCGCTGGAACACGATCACGTCGGGGAAGTCGCGCGCCAGATCGCGCGTGACCTGCTCCAGCTCGCGCGGCGGAACGTGGCAGGCCACCAGCTTGGCGGGGCGGAAGTGCTGCTCGACGATCTCGCGGCCGCTCCGGTCCTGGAAGTACCAGTAGGGGACGAAGGCGACGTCGATGCCGCGCTCCGGCAGGCGATAGCGCGCGAAGCGCTCGGGGAGCATCGCCGCGTCCCCGACGTGGAGCGCGGTGACGCCGCCGAGCGTGACGACGTGCCCCATGTTGCCGGTCGGATCCCGCGGGCTGGGGCCGTGTGCGAGAGCCAGGAATGTGACGCGGATCCCGGCGTGCTCGAGCACCTCCTCCTCGCCGTCCGCGGGGTAGTGCCGCCGCACCGCGTCCTCTTGGATTCGGTCGAGGGAGATCGCCTCCGCCGCCCACAGCGCATCGATCACCGCGGGAGAGGTCGCGAGCACGACGTCCGGCCGCGCGGCGAGGAAGCGCTGGGCGGGCTCGCCCTGGAAGTGGTCGCGGTGGACGTGGCTCGCGAGCGCGAGATCGACCGGCGCGAACACGCCGGTGCCCGCGTGCAGCGCGTCGAGCGCCTCGCCCTCGAGCGCGCCGTAGATCGAGTAGGGCTCGGCCACGAAGGCGTCGATCAGCACCGCGCTCTCGCCGGCGACCAGCAGGAAGCCCTCGTTCGCGAGCTGGTGGACCAGGATGCCCTCGCCGTCCTTCCCCGGCTCGTCCTGCGCCGGAGTCGAGAGCGCCAGCACGGAGAGGACGAGGCACAGGAAGTAGCGCTGCATCGGATGGCTCCCGGAAGGACACCGTCCACTATAGGGGCGCGTCGCCGCGAGCTACCGCGAGGAACTCATCCGTTGCATTCGCCGCGCGATTCCGTGCGGCGAGCGAGACGATCGCGAGCGTCGCCACGTTGACCGCCAGTCCGAAGAGGCCGGCGTGCAGCGGTGCCCTCGAATCGAGCCTCTCCCGGAAGAGGGGGAGCTCGACCCTCCCGTGGTCGAGCTAGTGGCCGGCCTCATCCAGCGCTCGGCCGAGCAGAGCGGAGAGACCGACCCGGGCCGCGAGCGCTCGCATGCGGTCGACGGCGAGGGCGGACCCCTGACGCTTGAGTACGCCCAGCACGTCGCGCCATTGCCTGTCCGACGTGCCGTCCGCGCGCTGGAACCAGTCGAGCTTGCGGAGGACGATCGTCTCGGGAGACGCGACGTAGACGGTTCGATCCGTTCCGTCCCCCAACGGCTGCAGCACGCGCGTGGCCATCTCGTCGATGTCCAGCTCGGTGCCACCCGAGACGAACAAGTCGAACTTCGTGTACGTGACTAGGTGCAGTGCCTGGAAGACCCTGTGGCCGGAAACCGCTTCGCGGATCGAAGCTTCATCGGCGTAGAAGGCGGGTGTGAGTGCCGCAACGAGGCCGGGAATGAAGTCGCGGCTCAGCTCGACGAGCAGGTCGACGTCCATCGTCGAGCGCGGCTCGCCGAAGTAGCTGGCCGCGACCGAGCCCCCGATGGAGTACCGAACGCCAACCCGGTCGAGCAGGTCCACCAGCTCGTGCAAGGCTCGGGCGTCACGCGGCTCCATGTCCTTCAGCAAGCTCGTCGAGGTCCCGCCCGAGCGCGCGCGCCACGAGCTGTGGACCATGCTTGAGGACGGCCAAACGTAACTCGATCTCCGCCTTGCTCGCTGCGGGGTGCCGTTGCCGGAGGCCCACCCGTGCCCGTTCCCACGCCCACTCGTTGAGCTCCCACACGCGTTCGATGCTCTCCTGGGGGGTCGTCTCACGGTACCGCCGGAACAGCATGCGGTCGATCTCCGCCGATGTGTCCGGTGACTGGGATCGGTAGCTCACAGGAGCAGCTTAGTCGGCGCGTCCACGTGAAGCGAGCTCGCCCCGGACACCGACCCCTCGAGCTTCTCCCGGAAGAGGATCTGGAGAGGGCGAGGTACTGAGGGTAGCGCTGCATCGGAGGGATCTTGGAAGGACGCCGTCCACTATGGGGACGCGTCGCCGCGAGCTACCGCGAGGAACTCATCCGTTGCACTCGCCGCGCGATTCCGTGCGGCGAGCGAGACGATCGCGAGCGTCGCCACGTTGACCGCCAGTCCGAAGAGGCCGGCGTGCAGCGGGAAGGGCCGCCAATCGGGTGCGACCTCGAACAGGACGTTCGTCGCGAGGCCGGCGAGCAGGCCCCACAGGACGCCGTGACCGGTCGCACGTCGCCAGTACAGCGTAGCGATCACCGCGGGGGTGAACTGCACGACCGGCCCGTAGGCGTAGAGCAGCAGCACCGCGATCGCTTGCTCCGTCTTCACCGCCATGCCGTAGGCGAGGAGCGCCATGAGCACGACCGCGACGCGGATCGCGCGGCGCTCGGCGCCCGGCTCGAGCTTCCTCCCGAGGGACCTCACGAGCCCGTCGCGCACCAGGATCGAGGCGCTCGCGTGCACGATCGCGTCGCCCGAGGACATCGAGGCGGCCAGCGCGCCGGCGCAGAAGAGCCCGACGACGATCGGCGGCAGCTCGGGGATGTTCACGAGCATGTGGGGCAGGATCTCGTCCGCCCGGGCCGGCGCGCTCTCGAACAGGACGCCGGCGAAGCCGACGATCAGCAGCGGCACGAGGAAGAGCTGGAAGGTCGGGTACAGCACCACCGTGCGGCGCAGCGTCGCCTCGCTCCTGGCCGTGAACGCCTTCATGAAGAGGTGCGGCCAGAACGAGAAGCCGAGCGCCGAGACCAGGATGGCGGAGACGAAGCCGCTCTGGCTCCAGCGCTCCTTTCCGCCCGCCGCGTAGCCGGGGACGCGCAGGTGATCCGGGTCGAGCGCGGCGATGCGCTCGAACATCTCTCCGACGCCGCCATGGAGCAGGCTCGGGATCCACAGGCCCAGCGTCCACGCCAGGACCATCATGAAGATGCCCTGCAGCGTGTTCGTCCAGCCCACGCCGAGCACGCCGCTCGAGAGCACGTAGACCAGCACGATCGCGTAGGTGACGGCCGCACCGATGGGGACCGACAGCCAGCCCCCGGTCGCCGCGGAGAGCACGTAGCCCGCGCCCTTCATCTGCAGCGCCAGGTAGGGGACGAAGGCGAGCGTGCTGATCAGCGCCATGACGCCGGCGAGCGCGGGCATCCGGAAGCGGTGCGCGACCATCTCGGCCTGCGTGACGAAGCCGAACTCCCGGCCGAGACGCGCCGCGCGCGGGCCGACGAAGTAGAAGGGCACGAAGCCCAGGATCCCGAAGCCCAGGATGTAGAACGCGGCCGCGCCGCGGTCGTAGGCCCAGCCCGGCGCGCCCAGGAAGGCGAAGGCGCTGAAGATCGTCGCTCCGGTGATGAAGTACATCACCAGCGTGCCCAGCGCGCGGTCGCCGGCGACGTAGCCCGCCGCCGTGTCGCTCGCCCGGCCCTTCGCGCGCAGGCCCACGAAGAGGCAGGCGCCGAGGTAGGCCGCGACGACGCCGAGGACGACCGGCGAGGGAGTCGCAGCGGAGTCGGCCGTCACTCGCGTCCTCCGTCGGTCGCGTGGTGGTACAGCGCGAGCGCGAGGAAGGTCGCCACGGCCCAACCCGCGTACCAGGCGAAGGAGAAGGGGAGGCCGAGCACGAGAGGCTCGATCCTCGTCCCGGCCCAGCTCGCGCCCGGCCAGGTCAGCGCCGCGAGACAGAGGACGAGGTAGACGCCCAGGAGGACGTGCGGGAGGCGCCGTGCGTTCATCCGGCGCGGATCCTAGCCGCTGCTCGTCCCCCGCGCCTGCGCGGTTCACTCTCGCGAGGGCGGAGCGGCGGCCGGGCTACCGCCGCGATTCCGCCAGCAGCCGCCGTTCCAGCTCGAGGCCGATCCCCTCGATCACTTCGACCGTGAGCGGGGCGTCCGCCGGGACGTAGGCCAGTGCGTCGCCGCGTGCGTCGTAGAGCGGCGTGTCGTCCTCCGCGCGCAGGGCAACGAGGACGTCGAGCGCGACGCGCCGTCCCTCGAGGCTCTTCGTCGTCTGGTCGTAGCGCTGCCCGAAGAGACGGTCTCCGTGCGCCCAGACCAGCGCGCTCCCGCCGGAGGGGAGCGCGACCTGGGTCGGAGCACGACCCCGTTCGCCCGGGGCGAGCTGGGCTCCGCCGCGCTCCGTCCGACCGCCGGCCCAGCTCGGCAGGAAGACGGCGAGGGAGCCGACGAGGGCGCCGCCCCTGGCGAGCGGGACGCGCTGCTCAACGCCGTCGTCGCCGTCCGCGAGCACCAGCTCGCCTCCGTCCTCGGAGAACGAGAAGTCGACCGCGTCGGCGGTGCCGGGGACGGTGCGCAGCTCGGGCGAGTCGAAGTCGCGCAGTCGGATCCCGTTCCCGGCCGCCCGGGACTCGACCGAGATCGCGACCGTCCTCCCGTTCGGAGCGAGGCGCAGGCTGCGCACGTGGTCGCCCACGCGCGCCTCGTCGACTGCGTGCACGTGCCAGCGCGTCACGTGCGAGCGTTCGGTTGCGGGCGCGCTCTCACCGCCCTTCCAGAGGAAGCCGAGGAGGAGCGCGAGCCCGGCCGTCGCGGACCAGGCGAAGGCGGACAGCTCTCCCGTCCTGACGAGGTCGCTCGGGACCTCGGGCCGCGGCCTGAGCTCGAAGCTCGCCGGGTGCTCGAGCACCAGCCGCGCCTCGCCGATGTCGCGCAGGCGCCGCAGCGGATCCTTCACGAGCGTGCGCCGCAGGAGCCGCACGACCGGCTCGGGGACGTCCGCCGGCAAGGCCTCGAAGTCGGGGTCCTCGCTCATGACGCGCAGGAAGACGTCGGTCATGCTCACGCCGGCGAACGCGCGCCGCGCGGTCAGACACTCGTACAGGAGGCAGCCGAAGGCCCAGATGTCCGTGCGGCGGTCGACGCGCTTCCCCGCCGCGTGCTCCGGGCTCATGTAGGCCGGCGTGCCGATCACCAGTCCCTCGGCGGAAGCGTGGATCGAGTCCGAGTCGCTGCCCGGGCGCGGCAGGCACGACTTGGCGAGCCCGAAGTCGAGGATCTTCACGTGTCCGTCCGGCGTGATCTTGACGTTCGAGGGCTTGAGGTCGCGGTGGACCAACCCGGCCTCGTGCGCGGCCTCGAGCCCCTCGGCGATCTGGCGCATCACGTCCAGGGCCTGCTCCACGTCGAGCGGACCCTTCTCGAGCACCTCGTGCAGCGTCCTACCGGGCACGTACTCGAGCACGAGGTAGTGCAGCGGTCCACGCTCCTCGCGTCCGTGGATGGCGGAGACGTTCGGATGGTTCAGCCGGGCGAGCATGCGCGCCTCGCGGTCGAAGCGCCGCGTGCGCTGTTCGTCCTTCACGAAAGCGTCCGGCAGGACCTTGATGGCGACGATGCGGTCGAGCTTGGTGTCACGGGCGCGCCAGACCTCGCCCATCGCACCGGACCCGACCTGTCCGAGGATCCTGTACGTGGAGAGCGTCGTTCCGCATTGGAGGCTCACGGCTGGTACCTCACGGGGGGGGGATGCCCTGGGAACGAGCGAGACCCCGCCGATCCGCCAAAGTCGTGGCGACCGGGCTCCTAGCGGGAACGGAGAGCTACTGCCCCGCGCCCTTCTCGCGCTTCTCTTCCTCGCGCGCCTCGCGCATCGGGTTCGAGCCGCCGCCGCGGCGGCGGCCCTCGTTCAGCTCGATCCGCTCCTCGATCGGGATGGGCGGGAAACGGTTGTCCGACAGGTCGACGTCGGCCGTCTCGAGGTGCGGGTCGAGCACGATGCTCTCGATCGTTCTCGGCGTCACGATCATCTTGGACACCGAGAGGTCGTTCTTGCGCCAGATCTCCGCCGGCACGCGGAACTCCTCGGTCGTGCCGTCGTCGTAGCGCGCCTCGAGGATCACGGGCATCGGCAGGCCGCCCTGGTTCGCCAGCTCGACCACGTAGAAGTTGAGGTCGAGGTCGAGGAGCGCGAGCTGCTCCTCCTCGAGCTTGGCGACGTACTCCTCGAAGGCGCGGCGGTCGGCGGGCGTGACGTCGAGTTCGTCGAAGGAGTTGTAGAAGTCCGCCAGCGCCGGGTTCGCCTCGGTGCGCTTGGGCATGGAAGCGTTCCGGATCTGCGCCATGGTCTCGGGCTCGGCGTCGCGCTTCGCCTTCGCGAGCGGCCGCTCGACGTCGGGGTTCCGCGTGTCGATGCGGTAGAGGCGCAGGTTCTCGATGGCGAGGTCGGTGTGGTCGGTGCTGAAGAACCAGCCGCGCCAGAACCAGTCGAGGTCGACGGCGGAGGCGTCCTCCATCGTGCGGAAGAGGTCCGCCGGCATCGGACGCTTGAACATCCAGCGCTGGGAGTACTTCTGGAAGGAGAAGTCGAACAGCTCGCGGCCCATCACGGTCTCGCGCAGCACGTTGAGCGCGGTCGCCGGTTTCGAGTAGGCGTTCGGGCCGAACTGCAGGATCGACTCCGAGTTCGTCATGATCGGCACCTGGTTCTCGCTCGCCATGTAGCGAACGATGTCTTTCGGCTCGCCGCCCCAGGAGGGGTAGTCGCTCTCCCACTCCTGCTCCGCCAGGTACTGCACGAAGGAGTTCAGTCCCTCGTCCATCCAGGTCCACTGGCGCTCGTCGGAGTTGACCACCATCGGGAACCAGTTGTGGCCGACCTCGTGGATGATGACCGAGATCAGGCCGTACTTCGTCCCGGCCGAGTAGGTGCCGTCCTCCTCGGGCCGCGGACCGTTGAAGCAGATCATCGGGTACTCCATCCCGCCCACCGGGCCGTTGACGGAGATCGCCACCGGGTAGGGATAGGGGAAGGTGTGCTTGGAGTAGACGTCGAGCGTGTGGACGATCGACTCGGTGGAGTAGCGGCTCCACAGCGGCTCGCCCTCGTTCGGGTAGAACGACATGGCCAGCACGTCGCCGCCGCCCTCCACCGGGTGCACGCGCGCGTCCCAGATGAACTTGCGCGAGGAGGCCCAGGCGAAGTCGCGTACGTTCTGGGCCTCGAACACCCAGGTCTTGGTGCCCTTCGGGATCGAGTCCTGGTTCGCTTTCGCCTCCTCCGGAGTCACGACGAACACCTGTACGTCCTCCGTGGCCGCGCGCAGCCGCTCGCGCTGCACCTCGGTCAGGACCTCCTCGGGGTTCTGGAGCACGCCGGTCGCGGCGACGACGTGGTCGTCGGGCACCGTGATGTGCACGTGGTAGTCGCCGAACTCGAGCGTGAACTCGCCGCGGCCGAGATACTGTTTGTGCTGCCAGCCGGTGACGTCCGTGTAGGCGGCCATGCGCGGGAACCACTGGGCGATCTCGTACAGGTAGTTGTCGTCCGCCTCGAAGTACTCGTAGCCCGTGCGACCGCCGACGACGCTGTGGTCGTTGATGGCGTAGTTCCAGTCGATCGAGAAGGTCGTCCGTTCGCCGCTGGCGAGCGGAAGCGGGACGTCGATCCGCATCATCGTGTCGACGATCGTGTGCGCGAGGTCCTGCCCGTTCACGTCGCGCACGGAGGTGACGTTCGCCCCGCCCTGGAAGCTCTCGCCGGCCAGCGCGCGCTCGACGTCGCGGAAGCTCGCACCCTCCTCGAAGTCGATCGACAGCGCCGTCTTCACCGCGTGCGACTCGGGCGAGAAGATGTTCGGGTCGATCTGGACCCACAGGTAGTCGAGCGTGTCCGGCGAGTTGTTCGTGTAGGTGATCGTCTCGGTGCCGCTCAGGCGCTGGTTCACGTCGTCGAGCGTGACCTCGATCGCGTAGTCCGCGCGCTGCTGCCAGTACTCGTGCCCAGGAGCGCCGGAGGCCGTGCGGTAGACGTTGGGCGTCGGGAGGATCTCCTCGAGCTGACGGAACTTGTCCTCGCGGCCGTCGCCTCCGCCGAAGGCGGCGCCGGCGGCGAGCAGGACGAGGAAGGGGAGCGCGACGGAGAGTCTCTTCATGGTTCGGTGGGGAGGAGAGCGGACGTTCGTCTGGACCGAGCCGGCCAGGATAGCGGACCGCGGGCGAGCGCAGGTTCACCGCTTGGGCAAGACGGGTTGTGCGCCTCTCGGAGCGAGCCCATGATCGCCAAGGCGCGGTCCGACGGCAGGCTCCGAGCGCACCCCGGCAATCGACTCCAGCTGCGCGGGAACGGCGGCCGATTGAGACCAGCGAGCGATGCTCCCTCGACCCCGGACCCCCCTGCGCGCGCTGACGTACCTCGCGCCCAGCCTGCCCCTCGAGCTCTTCGAGCTCTGCTGCGACGCCGTCTCCGCGGCCATCGGGCGCAAGGTCGAGCTCGATGTGGAGGAGCGCATCTCCGGACCGATGCACACGCACACCGACTCCTTCGCGGCGGGCGCGGTGGACCTCGGCTTCCTGTGCTCTCCTTCGTACCTGTACCTGCGCTCGCAGCCGACCGCCTCGGTCGAGCTCGTGCCCGCCGGCCTCGTCTTCGACGACGAGCGCGGCAAGGGCAAGCCGGTCTACTTCTCGGACGTCGTCGTGCGCCAGTCGCACGTCGCGGACTGCTTCGGCGATCTCGAGGGCTGCGTGTGGGGCTACAACGACACCTGCTCCCTGTCGGGCTACTTCAGCGCGCGTCAGAAGCTCAACGCCCTCGGTCGCGTCGACGCCTACTTCGGCCGCGAGGTCGACACCGGCTCGCACCTGCGCTCCGTTCAAGCCGTCCTCCAGCGCGACATCGACGCGGCCGCGATCGACTCGAACGTCCTGACGCGGCTCTTCGCCGAGCACCCCGACCTCGAGGACGAGCTGCGCGTGGTCGAGACCTGGGGCCCGTTCCCCATCCAGCCGCTGGTGGTGCGAAGCGCGCTGGCCGAACTGGCCAGCCCGATCGCTCAGGCGCTGCTCTCGATGACGGCCGATGCGAGACACCTCCGCCGCCTGCGCGCCCTCGGCGTGCGCGGCTTCGCGCCGGTCGGCGCGGAGGACTACGAGGATGAGCGCTGCGAGATGCGCGCCCTCGGGCTGATCGCCTGAAGCTACTCGTCCCCGAGTCCGCACTCCGCTGGGGACTCGCGCCAGGTCGGGACGGCCGGCCGCGGTAGCCACTCCGCGTCGTAGACGGCGGCGAAGGCCGGAGCGATGCGCTCCCGTGTCGGCGCGAAGCGGAAGGCGACGACCCCGGGCTCGTCGTCGGAACCGCGGCCGTTCATGACGGTCCTGCCCCAGCGCCGGCCGACCGCGACGAGGTCGAAGCGCTCGAAGGTCCGCGTCCCTGCGTTCCACAGCGCGTCGCCGAGCAGCTCGCATGCGATCCCGTGCGGATCGACGCGGTTCGGCGTCCACGCGTTCTCACCCAGGAGCCACTCCGGCGCCGCTTCGGCGCGCGTCGCGCCTTCGAGGCGCAGCAGGACGCGGCCGTCCGCGGCGAGCTCCGTGGTCGTGGCGCGCAGCGTCGCCGCGAGCACCTCCGCGTCGGCGAAGGGCAGGGTCTGGCCGCGCACGTTGTCGACCAGGTGGAAGCGCGCGAGCCGGCGCGCGACGAGCGGCAGCTCGACGCTCTCTCCGGGCGCGAGGGAGGCCGGTAGGAGCCCGCGCAGCTCCTCGGCCGAGAACCAGGCGAAGTCGCGGTTCCAGCGCTCGCCCGGTGCGCCCGCGAGCCCCTCCGGACCGACCTCGCGCCCGACGCGCTCCAGGGCGAGGCCGTCCTCGGGGAAGCCGTCCTCCCAGCGGTGCGCCGGCGCGAGCTCGACGCCCTCGGGGAGCGCGCGGTCGGCCGCGCCGAGCTCGCGGAAGGCCGCCAGCCCGCGCGCCATCGTCTCGAGCTGACGCTCGACGTCGCGCGTGTTCGCGTGCGCGAGGAGCCTGCCGCCCGGCGCGAGGATCCAGGTCCCCTGGCGCGTACCGCGGTCGGTGATGCGCTCGCCGCCGTTGACCGCGCGCTGGAAGAACACGCAGTCCGCCTCCGAGCCGCGCTGCAGCCGCCACACCTCGTCCGCCGCGCACACGAAGTCCGCGCAGGCCGCGATCACGCGCGGGTCGGCGTAGACGGACCGCCGGTCCGCCAGGCCGTTGCCTCAGGTGCACCCGAGCGGGTGCCCGTTCATCGCCCACAGGAGCAGCGGCTTCCCCTCTCGTGCGGCTGCGGCGAGCCCGCCGGCGAGGTCCGCGATCCATGGGATCTCGGCGTAGGCGAGCTCCGCATCGCTCGGCCGGACGAAGGCGCGCCAGCGATCGAGCGTCGCGGTGGAGAGATCGGCGGGCTCCTGGACGAGCACCAGCGCGGCGAGCAGGAGGATGGGCGTTCGACGCACGGCCGGCTCCGGTCAGGGCTTCAACGACATCGTGAACTCCTTCCAGGCCTTCTCGATCTCGTCCAGGTCGACGTCGGAGAAGGCGGCGGAGTAGGCGGCCTCACGCGCGCGCGCGCCGGCCTCTTGGCGCTCCTCCTCACCGAAGGTGGAAGGGAGGACGTCGAGCTCGGCGGCGTAGGCGGTCTTCAGCGTCTCGAAGTAGGTCGGAAGGATCGCGGACCAGAGGGGGTGCTTCTTCGCCTCGCGCGACTCGTTCAGGAAGTAGATCATCGACCATCCTTGTGAGTAGCACACGCGGTGATCGTAGTAGCCCCGCTTGTCGAGGTGGAGGATGTTGCGCCAGGACAGATAGCTGCCGGACTTGATCGCCTTTTGGATCGTCTCGATTCTCCAGGGGTTCACGCCGATCCCCTCCACGCGCAGCGAGGAGATCCTGGCACCGGAGAAGTAGTCGCCGTAGCCCTCGTTGAACCAGGGATGCGGCGGCAACTCGCCGGTGGAGTAGTGGACGTATTGGTGAAAGGCCTCGTGGTAGAGGACGATGCGTGAGTTCGCCTTGCCGGTGCCGCGGTCGCGACCGACGTTCTCGTAGTCGTAGAAGACGAGCTCCTCCGCCGTGGGATGCCAGTACCCTCCCGAGCCCGGCGGTCCGCCGTATTGGAGGTACTCCTCGCGGTCCTTGCACACGCGAACCGTCGAGACGGCCTCGATGGGGGTCGCCGGAGGGAAGAGTCGCAGGTACTCCTTCCGGATCGCTTCCAGCTCCGCCTTGATCAGACGGATCAGGGGTTCGTCCTTGGTGTCGTAGACGACCAGGTAGTG
>Ga0302046_10003268_pt1 | contig 14711 bp, 12 predicted proteins | sample RVTome_11_FD_200261 | JGI IMG/M metagenome (GOLD analysis project Ga0302046, IMG submission 200261) | Soil microbial communities from uranium-contaminated site in the Upper Colorado River Basin, Wyoming, United States - RVT147D111 (version 2) ...
AACCGGTCCTGAAGATCTTGGTGGAATCGTGCCCGCGCCGCCGCATCGTACCGCGCGGTGGGCAGATTCGCCTGAAAGCTCAGAACGTCACGCTCCTCGAAGCCAAGGTCTGTGCGCTGTTGTTGCCAGAGATTCCTGGCGAGTACCCCCGCCCCCGCCAGGAGGACCAGCGCAAGGGCAACCTGCCCGGTGGCCAACACCCCACGGGCGTGTTGCCCTGCGACGCCGCCGGTGGTGCCTCGCGACGCGTCTCGCAGCGCATGGCCGACGTTGACGCCACTCGAGCGCCACGCGGGAACCAGCGAGAAGACCGTGCCGGTTACACCGGTCACCGCCAGGGCGAAGGCCCATACGACCGGATCGAAGGTGATCTCATCCATGCGCACCAGCGAATCCGGACTGATACCGAGGAGGCCGCGCACCGCCACCCACGCGACAATGGTTCCGGTAACTCCACCCGCCACCGCAACGACCATGCCTTCGGCCAACAGCTGCGTGATCAAACGCAGTCGGCCCGAGCCGAGCGCGGCACGAAGTGCCATCTCGCGACGGCGCGCCAAGCCTCTCACGACATAGAGATTGGCCACGTTCACGCAGGCGATCAGCAACACCAGCGCCGCGCCGCCCAGCAAGACGTAGAGCACCGGCCGGGTATTGCCGACCACGTCATCCAACAGCGGATCAGCGACCGCATACTGGTCGTCATCATACTCGGGTATCTCCTGCACCCAACCGGCCGTCACGACGTCGAGTTGCGCCTGTGCCTGGGCCAGACTGATGCCCGGGCGGAGCCGGCCGAGGATCGACAAGTAATAGTTGCCGCGATGATTGCTGTCGCCGGGTCCGAGCTGCTCTGGTATCCACACGTCAACCGGTCCGACGAGCGGATCATGCAGGCCGGCCGCCGCCACCCCGACCACCGTGTACGGCTCTCCGAATACGTCGATGCTCGATCCGAGGATCTCCGGGTCGGACCCCATCAGATCTCGCCAGACTGCATAGGACAGCATCGCCACGCGACTGTCACGGTTTTCTTCATCGCGCGTGAACTCTCGACCCATCAGGGGCGGGGAGCCCAAGAGCCCGAAGTATCCGGCGCTCACCTCGACAACGCGCAACCGAATCGGTCCATTGGGGGTCCGTACGTCCGCACCTACTTCGGCGTAGGTGTAGACCGATGCGAGCGACTGAAACGCGTCGACCTGTTCCCGGAGATCCAGAAAGTCCGGTGCCGTGTTGTATTCGCTGCGGCTGTCTGAATCTCGCCACGCGCTGTAGATCCGCACCAGCTGGTTGGCATCAGGATAGGGAAGCGGCGAGAGCACCACGGATTCCACGACGCTGAACACCGCGGTAGTAGCGCCTACACCCACCGCCAGGGTCCCGACAGCCGTCATGGCAAAGAGCGGCGTCCGCCGGAGCGTCCGAAAAGCATATCGAAGGTCTTGCATCATCCAAGCCGTCATTGGCCTACTCCATGAGCGCATGCGAATGAGCGAGCGGAGCCGTTCGCGGAAAGAAACGAGCACGAGCAGGACAACCTGGCGCCAATACCATCGCCGGGCCGCCCGCGTCCCATCGCGCTCCCGACGCCGCGCACATCGCTCGGCCAGGTCGCCGAGAAGGACGTCCCGCTCGCTGCTTGGGAGGACGAGTCGAAGCAGGCGAACCGCCAGGCGCGGTTCGGTCACGACTTCCGACTCCGCAATGCGGGATCGATACCGTCCCACATACTAAAGAGCGCGCGCGCGGATTGCCGCAGCCGAGTTCGGCCTTCCGCGGTGACCCGGAAAAAGCGCCGAGCGCGATCACCACGCTCGGCGGATCCCGGCCCGATGCGACACTGAAGCAGTCCCTTTTCATCCAAGCGCTTGAGCGCGATATACGCGGCCGCTTGCGATATCTCCCGGCCGGTACGTACCTCCAGCTCATCGATGATCCGGGCGCCGTACGCCTCGGATCCGAGTCGAATGACGGCAAGAAGAATGAGATGCTCGAACTCACCGAGGGCGCTGCGGGTCATGGTCGCTCCATACTCAGCATTGTTGAGTTAGCAATGTATAGTACGCCGGGCGGCCGCCAGGGTTTCACGCCGGAGCAGTCCTACCTCGCTGGCCCCGCCGGGGCCGGCAGCGCATACTTGGAGCGGCCAACCATCGGGTTTCGGGCCCAAGCTCTCCCGGGAGGTAACCCCATGCCCCATCCCTCTTTGACACGACGCGGTTTCATGACCGGCGCCGCCGCGGCCTTGGGCACGCTCGGTCTCGAGCCCACCCCGCTGTGGGGAACGCGAGGCCGTCCCCTCGGCGGTCCCCTTCGGCTCCTCCAGGAAGCCGACGACTACGACGCATTAGCCAAGCTGCACTTCAACGAGAACCCGTACGGCCCCTCGGACTCCGTCCTCGAAGCCATGACCAAGGCGTTCAAGTATTCGATGCGCTACGGGTACCCGGACGGCGGCGTCACCGAGGCGATCGCGGATCACCACGGCGTAGAATCGGACAACCTGCTGTTGGGCGCTGGGTCCGGGGAGATCCTCGAGGTCGTGGGCCTCACCTTTCTCGGTCCGGGCAAGAAGGTGGTCGGGGTCGACCCGTCCTACGGCTCCGTCTATTCGCATGCCAGCGGCATCAATGCGGACGCCATCAAGGTTCCGCTACTCGATGATTACCGGCAGGACATCCCGGCCCTCATCGCCGCGACGCGCAAGCACTATCGGGAGGTCGGCTTCGTCTATCTCTGCAATCCCAACAATCCCACGGGGCGCACGGTCACGAAGCAGGAGGTGCAGCAACTTCTGGACGGCATTCCTGAGGACGTCCCGGTACTGGTGGATGAGGCCTATCATCATTTTGTCGAGGATCCCGGATACGCCACGTCGGTCCCATACATCTTAGAGGGACGACCGGTGATCGTGACGCGCACGTTCTCCAAGCTGTTTGGCATGGCAGCCATGCGATTGGGGTTCGCAATCGCCACACCGGAGATGATTCAACGCATGCGGCCCTACAGCACCGGGAGCATCAATGCGCTGGTGAAGTGGGGTGCCGTGGCGGCGCTGGAAGACCGTGCCGAGCAGGAACGCGTGCGGCGCATCACGCTTGCATTGCGAAAGAAGACCGCGCGCGAATTACAGGCGCTGGGGTACGATGTCATTCCGTCCGAGACCAACTTCCTCATGGTCCACACCGGGCGCCCCATCGAGCAGGTTCGGACCGAGTTTCGCAAGCGCATGATTGCGGTGGGACGTCCGTTCCCCCCCATGTTGCAGCACATGCGCGTATCCATCGGCACCGAGGAGGAGATGGACCGATTCATGGCGGCGTTCCGGGAAATATTCCCGGCCACGTCCGCCGTGGGGAACGGTTCGTAACCCGTAGGGGCCGTTCGCGAACGGCCCCGGTTGCACCCGAACCTTCGGATTTCGGTACCAATTCCGTCGGTTGCAATGGCGACCGGTGCGGGCCGTTCGCGAACGGCCCCCTACTTGGCCCATGAACCCTCGAGATTCCCGGCACGAACCCTCACCGACCGCCCCGGCGGGTTTCGTAGAACCGCCATTGCGCCTCGTACTCCCGGGTGAGCGGCAGTCCCATGATCCGCGCCCGCACCATCTCCACCGGCATCCTCCCGCCCTGAAGCACGGTATCGTGATACTGGCGGACCGTCATGCGGCCGGACTCCACCACTTCCTGGTGCAGCGCATAGAACTGGAGCCCGCCCATCAGGTACGCAATCTGATACAACGGCTCAACCGCGGCGGACCGTCGCACTTCAGCCTCGGCATTCGCCCGCTCATGGCCGACTCGGTCGACCAGGAAGTCGATTGCCTCCTGTGGCGTCCAGTTGCCCAGCTGGAAGTTGAGCGAAAAGACGATGCGGGCGGCGCGGTGGAGGCGCCAGAACAACATGCCGATGCGATCTTCGTTGCCGCGCGGAAAGTCACGATCCCACAGCAACAGTTCCCAATACAGCGCCCAGCCCTCGCCCCAGAACGGCGTGCCCTCTCGATGCGAGTTGAACCGGTCGCTCATGAAGCTCTGCAGGTGATGGCCCGGTATGAGCTCGTGATGCACGGTCGCGAAGTTGAACGACGGCGTGTTGCCGCGCATGCTCATGAGCTTGTCTTCGTGCGTCATACCGTCCGTCGGATAGGAGACGCGGGTCGTCTCGCCGCCCGTGAAGAACGGATTCCGCAGCTGCGCCTGTGGCGTCTGCATGGCGAGGCGCCAGATCTCCCGGGCGAGCGGCGGCATCGTGATCGCGTCCATCTCCTCGACAAAGGTTTCCGAGTAGTCCGCGATCTCGAAGATGACCCATGGTTTCTCGCCGGGCGGCGGCGCGAGCGTCTTGACGTGCTCCAAGGCCGCCTTCCAGTCATCACCAAAGCCCATGTCTTGCGACACACGACGGAACTCCGTTTCGATGCGCTCGAACTCGCTCCATCCGATCTCGATCAACTCCTCGGCCGAATAGGGAATCATCTCGACGGCCAGGTGCGCCTGAAGGCCTTGCGCCAACACCGGGTCTCCGACAATCGGTGCGCGTTCCCCGGGACGGATCCCCCCAATGTGCTCGCGTACGGCGTTCGCGTACTCCGTCAATGCGGCATGAGTTCGCTCGTACGGCTCCGCCACCCACCAGGTATACAGCGGGTCATATCCGGAATAGAATGTGTTGAAGTCCGCCAAGACCTCCTGGAGGTGCAGCACGTGGCGCGCGGCCCGGTCCGCCTGGGCCGGCGTGTGCCGTCCGTCCGGCACACCGCCATTCGTCACCTGCTCGGTGAGCTGCTCCACCGCACCGGCCAGCATGTTCATCGTATCCGCGGTCATGCGAGGGTCGGCGCGGATGCGATCGAGGCGTGTCTCCTCGAATCGGCGGATCTGATCGGCAAACGGAACGAGCGGCTGGATCTCCGTCCACCGCTGTTGATCGAGGGCAAGCATTTCACGGTCGAACCGTATCCGATTTCGCAGCAGGACGTAGTCGATCTTCCCCTCGTGACTCAGGGCGTCGAAATCCAGCCGACGGAGGCGGTCTTGCCATCCCCGGTACAACGCGTCGAATCGTTCGTGGCGCACCGGCGAGTATTCGACCGGATAGCGCCTTTCGAGCGCCGCGTGATCCTCGTCGTAACGCACCACCGCCAACCGCAGCTCGCTCTCGTTTTGAGCCAACGTGACAAGCGTGGACAACTCCGGTGGATCATCGGCCCACGCCGTGTTGTCGGCTACGACCGTTGTTTGAGCCGTAAGGCCATTCAGCGTTACAACGAGCATCGGGGCCGTGAGAGAACAGATCCGTGCGAGTGAAATTAGTCGATCGCGCATGTCGTCCCCATGGATTGGGCAGGTGTGGTCCGAATGTCGGGCGTCGCGCAGGCACCGGCAAGAGGGACGCGCAAAAGGCGCAATGATACAACGACGTCTTCGTTTGAATCCCGGAGGACCGCCTCGTTGTGTGGTCACCTTGAACAGTCGCCTAACGGTAGGTCTCACGCAAAGACGCTAAGGCGCAAAGAACGCAAAGCCTCCCCCCAATCCACCACAGAATTTTGTTGGGTGCCGACCGATACTTCTTCCGCGCTCCCACAACATCATGTGGGGAAGGGGCGGCGGCTTTGCGTGAGACCGTCACATCCACCGACGCCCGCCATGATCTCTCCGCGAGTCACAGATGATCCCAAAGCGGTAATGAGTGCCATGCTATCGTTCGCTCAGGTAGGCATGCCAGAGAATTCGCGCGGCCACGGAACGCCACGGCCGCCAGGCGGCTGCGATCCGTGACTGTCGTTCCGCAACCGGAGTGGTGCGCAGGCGCTTGACTCGTCGCATCGCGGAGGCCAAGGCGAGATCACCCGTGGGCCACACATCGGGGCGTCCCATGGCCATGAGCAGATAGATGTCCGCGGTCCACGGGCCCACACCCTTGATGGTAACCAGGAGGTCGCGCGCCTGCTCATCCGGTGCGAGATGTACCGCGCGCAGGTCGAACTCCTTGCGCACGAGGACATCCGCAAGATTCCACACATACGCAGCTTTTTGCCGAGTAAGGCCCAAGGTGCGGAGATGGTCGGCGGAGTGGATGACGACGCGGTGCGGCGTCACGCGTCCCAATCCGCGTTGCACCCGACGTACAATCGCCTTGGCCGACGCCAGCGACACCTGTTGCTCGAGAATAATGCGGGCAAGCGTCGCGAAGCCGGGCCGGCGCAGCCACAGCGGAGGCGCCCCAAATCGGTCGACCACCGCAGCGAGATCAGCGTCCCATTCGCACAACGTGGTGACGCCATGCAACAGTGATTCCCTGGTCAGGCGTCCATCCGGACGGTGTCCCGTACTGCTCACCGGTCTACCACGACGCCGCGCTTCACAACCATCGCGATGCGCCTGGTGTTGGCGATGTCGTCCAGCGGATTGGCTTCGAGAACCAGCAGGTTGGCGACTCGTCCGGCCTCGATGGTACCGTGCGTGTCCTCGATCCCGATCGCGCGTGCGCCGTTTCGTGTGGCCGCCACGAGGACATCCATGATCGGTATGCCGGCCTCGACCATCAACGCCAATTCGTCATGAAGATTTGGTCCATCCTCGCCAAGGTTATCGGTGCCGGCCGACAACTGCACATCGGATGACCACGCCAAGCGCGTCACGGCTTGCGACCAGGGAAGCGCATCCTCCGTACGGTCGCGGAACACGAAGAGCGTGGGATCCAGCGTCGTCTGGCGAGTCGCCATGGCCAGCAGCAGCTGCACGATAGCCGGATGATCGGGCGGTATGTTTGCAAAGTCTCCCCGCGCGCGCAGTCGGTAGTCGGGCAGGCTATCGACCGCCTCCCAGATCAGGTACGACGCGTGGGACAGGACGTCCACCCCAGCCGCGACCAGGTCGGATGGGCGGGCGGGAAACACGGTCGCGTGCGCCCACACTTGCAGACCCTGCTGATGAGCGGCATGCGTCATCGGCTCCACGACGGTTGCTCCCGCATCGGCGTAGAACTTGACCCCGCTGGCTCCGGCTCCCCAGGCCGCGACCGCCACGTCGTGCCAGTCGGTCGTATCGTCCACGGCGCGTCCCCACGGGGCGGCCCCGGCGGCGTATCCGCGCGTCGACGCCAACACGCGCGGGTCGGCCATGAAGTCCGCCCCCGCAATGATGGCCGAGTAGAAGATCTCGGGCGAGACGATGTCTCCAACGAGCGCGGCGCGCGCCAGGAAACCCAGCTGTCTGGCATCACCACCCATGTCCCGAACGGTCGTGACGCCGCCCTTCAGTGCATGCTCCAGCCGTGCGACCGCGTGGTCCAGCGCGTCGCGACCACTCGGATCCGTCGCGAGATGTACGTGCGTGTCGATGAGTCCTGGAAGCAGGTAGCGGCCAGTGACGTCGATGACTCGATATTGGGATGGGATGGAGCGAGCACCGAGCGGATGCACGTACACGATCGTATCGCCCATGACCAGCACTCCGGCGGGACGGGGTGGCGCACCGGTCCCGTCGATGACGATTCCGCCCCTCAGCAACAACGGTGGACGATCGGACGCGACCCGATCAGCTGCGCCGCAGGCGACCAGCAACCATGTAATGAGCGGGACTGTGGCCACGGCATGCCCGCGTGGTCTCTTCACACCGGCGTGGGTTGGTGTGGCTCCTCGATCACCCGCGGCTCCTGCCCACGCTGGGCCAGCAATCGCTCCGCAAAGTCCAATCGCTCTTCCACATCCGCCAACGCTTCGGCCTGCTGACCGATGAAGTCACTTGACTGAGCGAGTCGCTCCTCGAGATCGGCGATCCGTTGCTCGAGGCCGGGATCTACACGACGCCCGGCGATGGGGCCTCTACCAAACACCGCGAACTTGACGGCAATCCCGACCGTCAGCAACGCGGACACGGCAACCAGCGGTTGGATGAGGCCGAACAGAGCGGGATCCATGCGTTTTCTCCTTTCATGCACCGGGTAGGAGCAGTAGAAGCCCTCAGCCCCTACCCTTGCCTCAGTGAAACCGCATAACGGTAACCTCCGTGAAGGGGCTGCGGAACGGATGCCTTCCGAGACACAGACGCGAAAGAGGCGCTCGGCAACGCCGAGCGACTCTGGGGCACTTTCCCACGCGACTCACTCAGGGGGTCACGAACGTCACCGTCAAAGGTTGGGTGCAGGTCGCCGCCGGCACCTCGCTGGCGCCGGTGACCACGAGTTGGAACGTTGCGCCCGCTGACGCCTCGACGCCCGGAGAGAGCGTGAGCGTCGTCGTCGTACCCGTCGAAACCGGCGGTTCGAAATCCCGCATCTCAAAGATGACGTCGAGACTCGCTCCACTGGCAGAGTTGAGCGTCCACGTGATCGGGGCGGTGAAGCCGGCCGAGCGCACCAAGGTGATGGCGGTCGCGTTCGATCCTCCGATGGGGACGGAGAGTTCATCGGGCGCCAGCACAAACGTGAACAGCGAACACGGGCCGGAGCCTGGTTCGGTCACGTGGATCGTGACCGTGGCGGTGGCCGATGCACCTTGGCTGTCCGTGGCGGTGAGTGTGATGGTGTGGTTTCCGACCGAGAGACCCATCACACTGATCTCGGGCCCGAATCCCAACTCGCCGTCCGCGTTGCTCGTCCATACCAGCGCCGAACCGGGGAGGGTACCGTCCTCCGTATCGGTTGCCGACCCAACGAGTGTGACGGTTTCGCTCGTGAGGTACACCGTACCCTCGGCAGGACTGCTTATGCTCACTACCGGCGGATCGTTCCCCACGGCGTCGTAAACGAACTCTAACGTTGCCGAGCCTACGTTATCGCTCGCATCATAAGCTCGGATAACCAGCGTGTGCGGTCCGGGTGTGACCGGAAACTGAGTAGAATACGTTCCCGATGTTCTGTTCCAGGAAATGGCGTCCTCGGTTCCACCGTCCAGCGACCGAGTAACCCAAGTGACGGCACCATTGTCGCTCACCTGTCCCGTTAAGGTCACCGGAGAGCCGAATACCACCGCACCAGGCGAGTGGATCGCGACGGTGGGTGGCTCATTGTCTTCGCCGACCGTAAGGGTGACGGACGCATCGTGGTCCTCATCCCCCTGACTTGCCACAACCCTGAACGTGTGGGTGCCTGCACTTACTCCGCCAACGCCAACTTCCACATCGATATCGTATGTTCGCAGCCTGTCGATATCGCCGCCACATGGCTGTGCCGTTCCGACAATGCCCAATCCCAGGTCGAACCCAGAGGGCACGCGCACATTGATGAATACTGTTTGATCGAAGTTGTATCCGCACGTCAACGTGACATGGATGACGACCCGATCCCCTACAGCTGCGGTGGTTGTATTGATACTCGCCGTAACTCCGAAATTCGCACTCGGGGGAAAGAGAAAGCATCCCTGGCCACCGATGAACCCAACCATCAACGCGGCGGGAATCAGAAGCCGCTCGAGCCGTCTGTACCTTTTCATGAGCCACCCTCCGCAAATGCCTTTGCCATCTCCATTGGTCTCGACACAGACGACCCGTCGTCACGACCTTCCTGTGACCCCAGTCACGCTCGTGACTGTTTGAGGGCCGGTGGGAGCACGCATCAGCACGCGCACTCTTGAAGAGGCGACAACTCACTGGTCGCCGGCTCACGTCTCCTTCACGTCCCCTTCACAGCGGACGATGCATGATGTGGGGGTATCTCTCCGAAGGACGGCATGACAATGCTCACGCCCCTCACCTACTCGGCTTCCGAAGCGCGACAGATCCGGGGGCGCTTCACGCACGGCGATCAGGACCTGCACTGCCCGCGATGCCGCGAACCCCTCACCTTCGGACCATTGGTGGAACGGGGGAACAGACTGTACGGCGAGATCTACTGCGAGGTCTGCCACCGATGCCTGATGCTGCAGGTCGGTGAAGAGGAGCGCCTTGGTCGCGAGCGTTTCGTGCCACGGTAGACCAACTTTCGAGTCGAGGTAGACGATGTCACGCCTCTCCTTGAGGACGCGCGTCTCAATCGTCACGCTGCTATCGATCGTCGTTGGCGGCGTGCTCGCCGTGCAGCTCGGCACGTTGACGTTCGATCGTCAGGTGCAGGAGGAAGTCGCTCTCCTCACCGCGGATGCGCGAGGGGTGCCGCTCGAACGCACGGCCGATGATTACGCGTTGCCTGCACCACTGCGCCGATATCTCGAGTACTCCGGCGTGCTCGAGGGTACGCCGGCGCGGGGAATCCGACTCGTTCACGGAGGAACCTTCCGGACGGGTCCGGACCGAGCGTGGCAACCCATCGACGGCATCGAGTATTTCTCTGTCCGTCCTCCGGCGTTCCTGTGGGACGCGACACTGCAGGCGTCCCCGTTTGTCTCCATTCGCGCTCGCGATTACTACCTTCGGGGACAGGGGAGCATGGTCGTCAGACTCGCATCGCTGTTTCCCGTTCTCGACGAACACGGTCCGGAGCTGACTCAAGGCGCGCTGCTCCGCTACTTGGCAGAGACGCCCATCATTCCGAGCGCGCTCTTGCCCGGTGGGCCGATCGAGTGGTACCCGCTCGACGACCTGAGCGCTCTCGCCGTGCTCTCCGATGGAGACACCCGCGTGTCCGCCGTTTTCCATTTTGGGACGGATGGCGAAGTGACGCGCGTCGAAGCCGAGCGGTTTATGTCTGTCGAGGGTGGCTATGAGCTGAGGCCGTGGGAAGGACGGTACAGCAACTATCGCCTGCTCGACGGAGTCCGCATTCCGACGGAGCTCGAAGTGTCCTGGCTGCTCGACACCGGCGAATTTACCTATGCCAGGTTCACGGTCCAGCACTACGAGCGCCTGCCGCTGTAGTCCGGTCTTTTTCAACATCCCCGACCTATCCCAACGGCGTCTGCTGCACGCGGATAGTCGTTTGGACCGTACCAGCGCTCCCTTGGCGCCATGACCGTCGGCGGCGAGGTTGAACAAGCGTCTCCACGTGTGCACCTTTGGACTTGACTCGTGGCCGGTTGCTGAATCCGTGCGCAGGGCGTCGAGCTTTCGCCGGGCGGATGCAATGGCACCGGGTCGCGGCAACTCCGAACAGCCGATTGCGAGAACACCCATGCGGCTCGGTCTCCTTTGCCTCGCTTCCATCGCCCTCGCCTGGGGCTGCAACGGCGCGTCCGCCACTCGGGAGTTGGATGGAGCCCGTGTACTCGTGTTCTCCAAAACGGCCGCGTATCGGCACGCATCCATCGAGCCGGGCGTCGCCGCGCTCGAGCGCATGGCGACCGAAAACGACGTCGGCCTCGTCACGACCGAAGACGCTGACGTGTTCCAAGCGGGCTCCTTGGCGGTCTATGACGCCGTCGTCTTCCTCTCGACGACGGGAGACATTCTGAATGACGACCAGCAGCTCGCCTTGATGTCGTACATAAGGGGCGGCGGCGGCTTCGTAGGCATTCATTCAGCGACCGACACGGAATACGATTGGGCCTGGTACGGGCAGCTGGTCGGCGGCTACTTCGAGCGTCATCCGAACAACCCTAGCGTCCGGGAAGGCACGGTGTCGGTTGCCGGGCCGGAGCACCCCGCGACGGCGGGCCTCCCCAACCCCTGGATCCGCTCGGACGAATGGTATGAGATTCGCGACCTGCAACCAGACCTCGTCCCCCTCCTCACGATCGACGAATCCTCCTACAAGGCCCCGGGGGAGAATCCCTCCGCAAGCCCGCGGCCGATATCCTGGTTCCACGAGTTCGACGGAGGACGCGCCTTCTACACCGCTCTCGGACATACCAGCGAGAGCTTCGAAGAGCCCCTCTTTCTCGACCACGTGTGGGGCGGTCTCCGATACGCCATGAACAAGTGAGCCGGGAAACCAACCGCTCGATTTCCCAGTACGTCCTTCGAGAACTTTGACGGTCGAGGCTGCGGGCCGGAGCCGGTATCTTGACGGGCGGGGCCATCGGTGGAGGTGTAGTGCTACCATACCTTGCGTTTGCACGGTGGGCGCGACGGTTGACCGGCCCGTTCTGACACGATCACGACGACGCTGTTTGCAAGGGGGGTGCACGCGATGACAGACGCGCCACGGGACGAGGAACGAGCGTCAAAATCCGAGCGCGGGTCCGAAGCGGCCGCGCCGTCGATCTCCAGGTTGACGCCGGTTCACATCCTGACCGGCCTCGTCGCCCTAGGGGCGTTCTATCTGGCCCGGCCGGTCCTGCTGCCCATCGTCCTGTCGATACTCTTGACGTTCGTGTTGTACCGGTCGGTCGGTTTTCTTTCGGACACGCTTCGGCTGCCGCTGTCCGTCGCCGCCGCCGTTCCCTTGCTCGGGATTCTCGTGGCGGCCGTCATCGGCACCGGCGCGCTGAGCGAACCCGCGCTGCGCTGGGTCAATCAGGCACCGCAGCAGTTCGAGGACATCGAGCGCCGTCTTCGGGAGCTGATGCGCCCTGTGATCGAGATGAACCGCTCGGTCGAGCGGGTTCAGGACGCGGTGAGCGCGGAAGACCGCCCGGAAGCCCAGACGATCATCGTTTCCGATGGTTCGTTTCAGGATGCGGTGCTGTCCGGGATTCGGGAAACGCTGGTGACGGGGTTCGTGACGCTGGTCCTCCTGTACTTCGTGCTGGCCTCCGGGGACCGTCTGCTACGCAAATCCGTTGCCGTCCTTCCGACGCTCGAGCAGAAAAAGCTCCTCGTCGAAGTTGCCTCTATCGCGAAGCGAGACGTGTCTCGCTACCTCGTGACGATCACGCTCATCAATCTTGCCCTGGGCTTGGCGATCGGGACCGCCATGCTGTTGGTCGGCGCGCCGTCGCCGTTCTTATGGGGAGCGATGGCGACCGTCTTCAACTTCATCCCGTACCTCGGCGCCGCCACGGGAACGGTGATCGTCGCGATCGTCGCGCTCACGACTTTTACGGATATCGGTCACACCCTGGCCATGCCGCTGGTGTATTTCTCGATCACGTCCCTCGAGGGGGGGTTCATCACGCCGGCTCTGCTCGGGCGCCGCTTCACGCTGAGCCCCGTGGCCGTGGTGATTGCGCTGCTGTTCTGGGGCTGGCTGTGGGGGATCCCGGGGGCGTTTCTGGCCGTCCCGATTCTGACGACCACCAAGATCATCTGCGATCACTACCCACCGCTAGCGCGCATAGGCACGCTCCTGGAACGGTGACTCCACGGCCGGGGGGTACCCCGACCCATCGTCGCGTGAATCGCAGGGGTACGGTAGATTAGGCGGGCATTACTTACGCATCCTTGGAGAGAGCCACGATGGCCGATGCCGCACAACCAACCCAGCCAAGCATCGGGTGGAGGTTTTCGCGGGCCCAGGACGCCCTCGAGCTGTGGGATCAGGCGGTGCCGCGTGAGTCGGCCCGGACCATTCGGATCGCCGGCAAGTTCGTTCGTCAGATGACGGGCGGTATCGCTATTGACGAACTCTCGCAGGAAAAGCGCGAGTACGTCATACGCCTCATCTTCAAGAAGCCCCGCTCGTACGGCGGCGAGGTCGTGCAAAAAGGCGAATAACTCACCCACCCTACGCATTGGATGGGCGTGGGTCGTGTGCCACCGCCCTCTTCTCAGCCCCTTAGGAGCGACAGCAGGCCGCCTCGCAGCCCAAACCAGATGCGGCCGAAGAACGTGTCCTGCGGCTTGATCGAGTACTCGATCGCTCCGACACGCAGCCCCCCCTCCTGACCAACCGCGTTTTGTCCTCTGATGACGAACGTATTCGCGACAAGCGACTCGATCTCGTCCCACAGATCGGGATCACGTGACGCGCGATCCACCATCTCGACGCTCAGGTCGCGGTACACGGCGGTCAGTTCCCCCCGTGCGATTCCATCGCGGATCGCGGCATCGAACCACAGACTATCCACACGCCCTCTCGACACGCGAACGCCCTGAAGGTCGACGAGCATCGTGTTGATAGCCGGAACATCGAATGCGCCAACGTGCCCGCGATACCGCAGGTCGAAGGCCGGCGCCATGAGGTCGAGGTAAAGCACGGCAGTGAGTCGTGACTCTCCGGCCAGTATGCCGTTCGCGTTGATGATCATGGACGAATCGCCGCGCATGTGCGTGGAATCGTTGGTCACGCTGACGGCCGTGACCCACACATCCCCGAACACGAGCCGCCCCGGCCGGGTGCTCCCGGGTACGCGTTCCGCATACTCGATGCGCGTTCGCTCCAGCGAGACCGTGTCGATGCGGAGCGGGACGGGAAGCGCTCGGATCAGCTCATGGGGGAGTGTCGCCCGAGTGGGGGGGCCGCCGGGTAGTCGCTTGTCGCTATACACCTCGAGCGCAGCCGAATCGACGCGCACGGATCGGACCACGATCCTGGGACCGGCAAACACACCCCGATAGTCGACTCCGCTCAACGTCAGGGTCTCGAGATCAAGTCGAAAGCGATCCGAACGCGTTTGCACTCCATCAATCGCATCGTAAGCAGCCGTATCGATATCGATACCCGTCACCGTAAACGTGCTCTCCGCACTGGACAGGGCCAACTGCGCGGCGCGCATCTCATAGCCGCCTCGAGCCGGCGTATGGTGGATTTCGCGCGCGGAGAACTCCAGCCGGTCACTGAAAAGGGCACCGTCCGCACGGTCGATTTCGGACGAATCCAGGTGGAGCTCGGTCATCGCGAGATTGATTTGCCCTGCCCCCAACGCGAAGCCCTCCGCGTTGGTGAGCAGCACGGAACCATCGACCAAGTCGAAGCGGTTGACGCCGGCGGATGGGAACCGTCCA
>Ga0302046_10003269_pt1 | contig 14710 bp, 14 predicted proteins | sample RVTome_11_FD_200261 | JGI IMG/M metagenome (GOLD analysis project Ga0302046, IMG submission 200261) | Soil microbial communities from uranium-contaminated site in the Upper Colorado River Basin, Wyoming, United States - RVT147D111 (version 2) ...
GGCGTCCTCCGCAGCGCGCTAGCGATCTCGGGAGGATCGGGAACAGGATAGGTCGGATTCCTGGGCGGGAGTACGGAACCAGGTTCATCCCCCAACAGCACCGCTCCGTGCCGTTCCATTCCTCGCACCCGACTCGCGGTGCTGTTGGGGGATGAACCGGGTTCCGTACTCCGCCCGGGAGCTCAAGTTCGCCCGCCGTACGGCCCGAAAGGCGCCGAGGCGGCGTGCCCTGAGGAAGGACGGCGTCGTCCAGATTTGCTCGACCTCTCCACCATCGTCGAGGGTGCCACCGATCTCCAGGCTCTGCCCGGGACCGTCACGCGCCTCACCTCCATCCTGGCCCAGGAGGAGTGGCACATGGACGACATCGTCCATGCGATCCAGCACGACCTGTCCCTGACAGGACGGCTGCTCAACCTCGCCAACTCGTCGATCTCGGGCGCCGCGGTCCAGGTCGACACGGTCGCGCACGCCGTGATGCGGCTCGGGACCGGGCCGGTGCTCTCGCTCGCCGTCGGCGCCGCCGTGCGGAGGTCTCTGTCGGGTCCCCTGACGGGGTTGGAGGAGGACACGGGGAAGCTCTGGCGCCACTCGGTCGCGGCGGCGTTGGCAGTGACGGAGATCGGCAAGCACTGCAGCGTGAGGCCTCCCCAGGAGAGCTTCGTCTCCGCCCTGCTGCACGACGTCGGCTACCTCGCGCTCGACCGCTGGCTGGTGACGCTCCCGGAGGGGGACGAGCGCGCCGAAGCCCGTGCGTCGATCCGCGAGACGGACCACGGCGTCCTGGCCGGCCTGATCTCCGCCCGTTGGCACCTCTCCGAGTCGATCCAGGAGGCCGTGGTGCACCACCATGCCCCGGCCCAGGCGCCGACCGAGCGCGGTCGGCTGGTGGCGGGCCTGGTGAACGTCGCCGACTGCGCGGCCCGCACGATCGGCGAGGGCTTTCTGCTCGAGGTCAACCGGCTCGACCGCGGGACCGCCATCGCCCTGAAGCTCACGCGCGCGGGCTTCGAGGGCATGTGCGATGCGGTCGAGCGGAAGCTCGAGGGGTTCCTCGAGCTCTACTCCTGACCCGCCGTGAACGGGGTGCGGCCGGGTATCCTGCCGCGATGGAACGCAAGGCGCCCCTCGGACTCCTCCTCGCAGCCTTCGCCCTGGCCGGCTGCGGTCGAGCGCCCGTGCCGGTCGACGAGTCGCCGGCACACACGGCCGACGACGGCCACGATCACGGGCCGGCACCTCCCGCGAGGCCGAGCGGCGGCGGCGAGATGCCCCGAGACGCGATCCATGCGCCCTTCGCGGCGCATGACGCCGGAGCGGGCGTGCAGGTCCCGAATCCGCACGTCGGGCGCGCGGAGGGCGGCGAGACCTTCGCCGGAGTCGTCCGCCTGCCCGGCGAGCACGCGTTGCGAACGGAAGGCTACCTGTTCGTCAGCGTCGTGCCGGCCGGGACGAGCGCGCCGGCCTGCTTCGATCGGTTCATGCTCGCCGACCCCCAGACCTCGCGGCTCGTCGAGGGCGAGCGGATCGTCCCCTTCCTCTATGCGGGCTGCTCCGCGCCGCCCGGTGACCTCGAGCTGAAGGTGCAGCTCGACGTCGACGGCTTCGTCGAGACCAAGGAGGAAGGCGTGCTCGTCGGGCGCTTCGCGATCGGTCGCGGCGACGAGAGCATCGACGTGACGTTGGAGGAGTGAGCGACCGCGACTGGTACGAGACGGCCTTCGAGGGCGGCTACCTCGACGTCTACCCGCACCGCGACCTGGCGTCCGCCCGTCGCGAGGCGAGCGCGCTCGTCGCGCGCGGCCTCGACGAGTCGCCGATGCTCGACCTGGGCTGCGGCTTCGGCCGGCACACGCTCGCCTTCGCCGAACTCGGGCTGGACGTGTGCGGGCTCGACCTGTCCATCGACCTCCTCTCCCGCGCGCGCGAGCTCGAGGGCGCTCGGCGACTCGCCGGCCGGCTCGCGCGCGGGGACTTCCGCCGCCTTCCCTACCGGTCCGGCTCGTTCGGCGCCGTGGCGATGCTCTTCTCCTCATTCGGCTACTTCGACGACGCGGCGAACGGAGTCGTCCTGGCCGAGGTCGCGCGCGTCCTGCGCCGGGGCGGCACGCTCGTGCTCGACCTGATGAACGCGGCGCGCGTGCGCGCGACCCTGGTCCCCGAGTCGCGCACCGAGGCGTGCGGACGTCTCCTGCTCGAGCGTCGCGCGCTCACCGACGGAGGTCGCCGAGTGCGCAAGGACGTGGAGCTCCGCGAGTCGGACGGCTCGCTTCGGCGCTGGCACGAGGACGTGCGGCTCTACGATCCGCCCGAGCTGCGCCGGCTGCTCGCCGCGAACGGTCTGGAGCTCATGCGCACCGAGGGCGACTTCGACGGCGCGCCGGACACGGACGAGGCGCCGCGCAGGATCGTCTGGGCCCGGGCCGGCGGAGGCCGCCTCCTCTGAGCATGGGGAAGAAGCTCGTCGCCCTCCTGGTCGGCCTGGTCCTCGCCGCGGTCGCGGGCGAGCTCCTCCTGCGCGTCCCGCAGCCATGGCTCGGCTCGCCCCCGCGCGATCTGGTCGAGCTGGGGATCGCCGATCCGGACTCGACCGCGGACGAGGAGCGATGGGGCCGCGTGCGCACGCCCTCCGACGCGCGCGGCTTCCCGAACGTCGAGGCACTCGAGCGCGCGCGGTGAGCCGCTCTGGTTCCACCCGGCCCACGTCGGCCGTTGCGCGCTCGACGAGAACAACTGGCGCGCGCACGTCGCCTGGGAGAAGACGCAGGAGCTCCTGCGCCGCAGCCGCGACTGGGCGCGCGTGTCGCGCGCTCGCTTCGCGCTGGTCTACCTCTCGTCGAAGGCCGAGGCGCTCCGACCGTTCGTCGAGGACGACGCGGAGGCGCTGCTCGCGACGCTGACCTTCGGGACGACGTCGCCCCCGCCGGGGACGCCGGAGCAGGTCTCCGCGCGCCTCACGGCGAACCGCCGTTCGCTGTCAGCGCTCGTACGTTCGTTCTGCGAGGTCGAGCGCATCCCGTTCCTCGACGCGACGCCGGCCCTGGAGGAACTGGCGCGGAACGGGGAGAACGGCTACCTCGTCGCCGACACGCACTGGAACCCCGCGGGACAGGAGGCCCTGCTCGGCGTGCTCGTGCCATTCCTCCGGGAGAAGGGGCTGCTCGGGGACTGACGCTCGACGCGGAAGGGCCGCGTTCCCTCGGCTGCGGACTCTCCGCGTTGAGGAGCGGGTAGAGCCTGCTAGACTCGCCCTCCACACAGAGGAACGACCCCCCATGCCGCACGACATCGTCTTCACCGAGAAGGCCAAGGAGCTCCAGGCCCTTGCGCGCGAGATCGCCGACAAACACGTCCGGCCCCTGGCGGCCAAGTACGACAAGGCGCAGGAGTACAACCGCGAGGCCGCGCAGGCGGTCGCCGAAGCGGGCCTCTTCAAGACCTTCATCCCCGAGGAGTACGGCGGCTACGGCGCGGGCACGCTCGCGCTGTGTCTCGTGACGGAGGAGCTGGCCAAGGCCGACTCGGGCTTCGGAGTCGCCTTCGCGGTGAACGCGCTCGGCACGACGCCGATCATCGTCGGCGGCACGGACGCGCAGAAGCAGCGCTGGCTGCCACAGATCGCGCGCGGCGAGAAGTTCGTCGCCTTCTGCCTGTCGGAGAAGTTCGCCGGGTCGGACGCGGGCGGCCTCTCCGTGACCGCGGAGAAGGACGGCGACGAGTACGTCATCTGCGGCGAGAAGAAGTGGACCACGAACGGCGGCATTGCCGACGTCTACTCGGTGTTCTGCGTCACGGACTCGACCTCGAAGTCGCGGCGCATCAGCGCGATCGTGGTCGAGAAGGGCACGCCCGGCTTCAGCATCGGCAAGATCGAGGACAAGATGGGGATCCGCTGCGTCCCGGTGGTCGAGACGCACTTCGACAACGTGCGCGTGCCGGCCGCGAACCTGATCGGCGAGCGCGAGGGCATGGGCTTCAAGCACGCCATGATGACGCTCGACCGCGCGCGCCCGTGCGTGGCGGCCCAGGCCGTCGGCGCGGCCCAGGGCGCGCTCGATCTCGCGCTGGTCTACGCCAACCGCCGCAAGCAGTTCGGCGCGCCGATCTCGAGCTTCCAGATGGTGCAGAAGATGCTCGCCGACGCCTCCATGAAGACCGACGCCGCGCGCTGGCTCGTCTACGCCGCCGGCGCCGGCACGGACCAGGCGATCAAGCAGCAGAACAAGCTCGCGGCCGAGTCGAAGTGCTACGCCACCGACGTCGCCATGGAGGTCGCCACCGACGCGGTGCAGATCTTCGGCGGCTACGGCTTCATGGAGGACTACCCGATCGCCAAGTTCTTCCGCGACGCGAAGATCCTCCAGATCTACGAGGGCACGAACCAGGTGCAACGCATGGTCGTGGCGCGCAACCTGATCAAGGAAGCGGAAGGCCTGGCGCACCTCGAGGAGTTCATCCCGCGCGAGGAGCAGAAGAGCTACCGGGCGGAGTCGATCGAGGCCTAGGCCGGGAGGACTCGCGGAACCGGGGCCTGCCCCTTCTCTCCGCCTCCGCTCCCCGGTCTACTTGCGCGCTTGGAAGGAGAGGCACGCTTGGCCGGTCCGGTTGGACTCCTGAGGCGACACGCCTTCGTGATCGCGGGCGTGGCCCTGCCGGTCGTCGTCCTCGTCGCGCTCGCGCTGGCGCGTGGGCTCCCGCGGCTCCTGGTCGAGGATCCGCGCTACGATCTCCTGTACAGCATCGTCGGAACGTACTCCGAGGCGCCGCACACCACGAGCTGTGAGATCGCGGCGGTCGACGGGCGCTTGCGCGTGCGTTGGAGGAGGACGGAGCAGCCCGCCTACTCGCACCCGCCTCGGGTGTACCGCCTCGATCCGGTGACCGGGGAGGCCCGGGAGCTCACCGTGCCCGAGCCCGACGACCTCGCGACGTTCGACGGGACTCTCGACCTGTTCCTCGGCGGGCTCGAGGACGTCCGCATCGACACGAGTCCGCGTGCGCCGGACGGGTACGAGTTCGAGACCAGCTACTCGGGCGGGTCGGGGCTGTTCGGCGAGCTCTTCTCGCACGGCTCGCGCGGCCCGCGCAGCAAGGTCGAGAAGGACGGCCGGGTGATCGCGGTGCAGCCGACGAACCAGGCCCCCTACGGATACGAGACGGTCACGTTCCTCGGTTGGGCGATCCCGATCGAGGATGGGCGATGAGCGAGCGCGACCAGGCGCTGGCGCAGATCGTCGCGCTCGCCGAGCGCCACGGGCTGACGCAGGAAGAGGTGCGTCGGGCGTTGGGCGCGCGCGCGGCCGGACCGGCCAAGTCGCGGCAGGGAGCGCTCGCACGGCTGTTCGCCTACGTCGGCGGCACGCTGGTGCTCGCCGGGGCCTGCGTGCTCGTGGGCACCTTCTGGGACGAGATGAACTCGATCGAGCGCATCGTCGTCACGCTCGGTTCCGGGCTCGCGGCGCTGGTCCTGTCCCATCTCGCGAGCCTCACGCCCGGGCGCGAGAGCCTGGTAACGCCGCTGTTCCTCCTGGCCGTCCTGACGGAGCCCGCGGGCATCGTCGTGGCCCTGCGCGAGATGTCCAGCGGGGGGAACGAGCTGCTCGGCGGCCTGGTGGTGTCCGGGGTGATGGCGGTCCAGTGCCTGCTGGTATTCGCCAGCCAGGGTCGCGGCGCGCCGCTCTTCTTCGCGCTCCTGTTCGGCGTCGCGGCCATGTCCAGCGCTCTCGGGTTGCTCGACGTCGACGAGGAGCTCCACGCCCTCGTCGTCGGCGTCTCCACCTTCCTCGTCACCGTCGCGATCGCCCGCACACGGCACGCGCCGATCACGCCTCCGTGGTACTTCGCATCGGCGACGCTGATCCTGAGCGCTTGGTTCAGCCTGGTCCATGGGAGCCTGGGCGAGCTCTCGGAGGTCGCGCTCGCGGGCGTCTTCGTCTACCTGAGCACGGTCCTGCGCAGCCGCACCCTGCTCGCGACCGGGACGCTCGGATTGCTCGTGTACGTCGGATACTTCTCGGGCCGGCACTTCGCCGACTCCGTCGGCTGGCCGCTGCTCCTGATCCTGCTCGGCGTCCTGATGATGTCGCTCGGCACGGTCGCGGTCCGCATCCATCGCCGCTACATCAAGGCCTGAGCGCCCGTACGGCGTCAGTCACTTTCCTCCACCTTCGCCCTCCCACCGCTCCTCTCCTCGCGAAGGTGGAGGAAAGTGACTGACGCCGTACGGGCGCTGCAAGTGAACCTCCAGTCTCCGTCGCCGTTGGGATCGTCGATCGACGGAACCGACGCCAGGAGGTGTCCCATGTCGCAGGCGACTCGTCTCGCACTCGTTCTCACGGTTTGTCTGTCCCCGGGATGCAGGGGCGCGACGCCGAGTGCGATCCAGAAGACGGTGGAGGAGACGGCCCTCCAGGAACCGGAGCCCGCATTCCTCGCCGACTCGCCCTTCGACGGCGTGTTCGGCACTGGCGGCGGCGCGGGCGGGAGATACGGCGCCCGATACGGCGGCAAGCGGCTCGCCGCGCCCACGACCGAGACCTACGCACCGGTGCGGGAGAGCGGCTTCCGCGAGGCCGCCCTCGAGCTGCTCTCCACCTTCTCGATCGACGTCGACTCGGCCTCCTACGCGAACGTGCGCCGGCACCTCGAGCGCGGGTCGTTGCCGCCGCGCGACGCGGTGCGCATCGAGGAGCTGCTCAACGCCTTCCGCTACGACGATCCCGCGCCGGCTCCGGGCGCGCCCTTCGCCGTCGCGACCGAGGTCGCGAGCTGTCCCTGGCAGCCCCAGCACCGACTGGTGCGCATCGGGATCCGCGCGACGGAGCTCGACCTCGCCGATCTGCCGCCGGCGAACCTCGTGTTCCTGATCGACGTCTCGGGCTCGATGAGCCCGCAGAACAAGCTGCCGCTGCTCGTGAGGAGCTTGCGCCTCCTGGTCGAGCAGTTGAACGACCGCGATCGCGTCGCGATCGTCGTCTACGCCGGCCACTCGGGCCTTGCCCTGCCCTCGACGCCCTGCTCGCAGAAGAGCCGGATCCTGGCCGTGCTCGGCGAGCTGACGGCGGGCGGTTCGACCGCCGGCGCCGCCGGGATCGAGCTCGCGTATCGGACCGCGCGCGAGGCCTTCGTCGAGGGCGGCACGAACCGGGTCGTGCTCGCCACCGACGGCGACTTCAACGTCGGCGTCTCGGACCGCGGGGCGTTGCAGGCGCTGATCGAGGGGCAGGCGGCCTCGGGCGTGTTCCTCTCGGTGCTGGGCTTCGGCATGGACAACCTGCGCGACGACGTGCTCGAGACGCTGGCGGACAGGGGCAACGGCAACTACGCCTACGTCGACTCCCTCCAGGAGGCGCGGCGCGTGCTGGTCGAGGAGCTCGACGGCACGCTGGTCACGGTCGCCAAGGACGTGAAGATCCAGGTCGAGTTCAACCCGCTCGAGGTCCGCGCCTGGCGGCTCGTCGGCTACGAGAACCGCGTGCTCGAGCACTCCGAGTTCCTCGACGACGCGAAGGACGCGGGCGAGATCGGCGCCGGGCACTCGGTGACGGCGCTCTACGAGGTGATCCCGGCCGGATTGGGGGAGCCGGCGGCGCGCGTAGATCCGCTGCGCTACCAGGTCCCGCCCGTTGCGACGGCGGCCGCCTTCGGGGGCGAGCTGATGCAGGTGAAGCTGCGCTGGAAGGCGCCGGACACCGACACGAGCGTCGGCTCGAGCACGGTCGTGCGCGACGGAGGCGCCACCTGGTACGCGGCTTCCGACGACTTCCGCTTCGCCGCCTCGCTCGCGACCTTCGGCATGGTGCTGCGCGAGTCGGAGCACCGCGGCTCGGCGACGCTGGCCCTCGCACGCGAGCTCGCCCGCGAAGGGCTCGGCGAGGACGCCCGCGGCCACCGCGCGGAGTACGCGCGCCTGCTGGAGACGGCGGCGGAGCTCGGTCTTCCCTAGGACGCGCGGCGTGTACGATGCCGCGATGTCAACGACCCCTTGCGCCCGCCGGATCTCCCTCGCTCTCCTCTTCCTGTCCTTCGCCGGCGCGAGCGCAAGCTCCGCGCAGGACTCCCTGACCGACCGTTACCGCGAGGAGGCCGGCCGCATCCTCGGCGCCGCGCTGGTCGACGTGCGCGGCTGGGAGAAGCTCACGCACCTCACCACGGTCATCGGCAACAGGCTGAGCGGCTCGCAGGGGCTGGAGCGCGCGATCGACTGGGCGCTGGCGGGAATGGCGGCCGAGGGGCTCGTTCATCGGCGCCAGCCGGTCGACGTACCGCACTGGGTGCGCGGCGCGGAGTCGGCCGAGCTCCTGCACCCGGTGCAACGCCCGCTCGCCATGCTCGGGCTGGGGGGGAGCGTCGGCACGCCGGAGGAGGGCGTCACCGCGCAGGTCGTCGTCGTGCGCGACTTCGAGGAGCTGGAGACGCTCGGTCGCGCCGGCGTCGAGGGCCGGATCGTCGTCTACGCGGTGGAGTGGGAGGGCTACGGCAGCACAGTGCGCTACCGCGCCGCGGGCGCATCGCGCGCGGCGGCTCTGGGCGCGGTGGCGGTGCTCGTACGCTCGGCGACCGGCCGCAGCCTCTACACGCCGCACACCGGCGCGCTCTCCTATGCGGACGAGCACCCGCGCATCCCCGCCGCGGCGATCACCCCGGAGGACGCGCTGTGGATGCTCGAGAGCCAGGAGCGCGGGGTCGAGCTGCGCGTGCGCCTCTCCATGCAGGCTCGCACGCTACCGGACGCACCCTCTGCCAACGTGATCGCGGAGATCCCAGGGAGCGAGCTGCCCGACGAGGTGGTGGTGATGGGCGGCCACTTCGACTCCTGGGACGTCGGTCAGGGCGCGCACGACGACGGCGCCGCCTGCATGGCGGCCTGGCAGGCGCTCACGATCCTGAAGGACCTCGGCCTCGCGCCGCGGCGGACCCTGCGCGTCGTCCTGTGGACGAACGAGGAGAACGGTCTCGCCGGCGGGCGCGCCTACCGCGCCGCCCTGGGGGAAGACGCCTCGTCGCACGTCGCGGCGATCGAGATGGACGGCGGCTGCGAGCGCCCGGTCGGCTTCGGCTTCACGCTCGCGCGTCGAGGAGGCGAGGGATCCGGCGCCGCGGACGCCGACGCGCGCGCGCGCCGGCTGCTCGAGGAGATCGCCGCCTTCTTCGCGCCCATCGACGCGGCGGAGATCCGCTCCGGCGGAGGCGGCGCCGACATCGGGCCGCTGATGCGCGACGGCGTACCGGGCATGGCGCTCGTCACCACCGGCGAGCACTACTTCGACTGGCACCACACGCACGCCGACACGCTCGACAAGGTCGAGCTCAACGACTTCCGCAAGGCGGTCGCGCTGCTCGCGGTGATGGGCTACGTGCTGGCGGACATGCCGGAGACGCTGGCGGGGAGGTGAGGGGTCACTCCTCCAACGCCCCCGACTCCGCGATCGCCGCCAGCACGCGCTCCTTCACCGCCGGTCGGCACACGACCAGCTCGTGGTTCCTCGGGTTCTTCTGGTTGTAGCGGTGCTCGTCGCCGCGCAGCTTGCAGACGTGCCAGCCGAGGGCGCGCGCGATGGTCTCGGGGGCGCAGGTGTCCCACTCCTTCAGGCCGGTCTTGTGGACGTAGACGTCGGCCTCGTTCGTGAGCAGGCGCGAGACCTTGTAGCCGGCGCTGCCGCAGGGGAGGAGCTCGGCCTCCATGCTCTCTGCGAAGGCTTCGACCCAGGGCGGTGTGTGGCTGCGGCTGACCACGACCATCGACGGATCGTTCGGCGCGGAATCGCCGGCGAAGAGCCTGGTGCCGCGCGTCGAGCCGGCGCGCTCCCTGCCCGGGAGGCACACGCCCCACAGGACGTCGTCGAGCGCCGGCAGCGCCACGGCGGCCAGGGCGCAGCGGCCTCCCACCGTGAGCGCGACGTGGATGGCCCAGTCCTCGCGGAGCTGGCTGTACTCGCGCGTGCCGTCGAGCGGATCGAGGATCCAGGCGCGCGCCTGCGCAAGACGCTCCTCGGAGTCGGCGGTCTCCTCGGACAGGATCCCGTCCTCGGGGTAGCGCCCGCGGAAGAAGCCCTGCAGGTAGCCGTCCCCAGCCTGGTCGCCCACGTCCGCCAGCGTCCGGCCCTCCCAGCGCTCCAGCTCGCGCAGCTCGAGGACACGCTGGCCGGCCTCGCGCGCGGCCGTGATGGCGGCCTGGAGGTCGCGCTCGATCTCGTCGTCCGTCAGCTCTTCGCTCATGGGTCCAGAGGGAACCACGGAGCCCGCGCAGGCTCCACCCCCAACCTGCCCATTCCCTCCCGATTCGATCGCGGTATCCTCGGCTGCGTGGGGGAGGACGGGAAAGCGGGCGTCGACGGGATTCCTTCGCGCGACGAGGTCGATCGACTCCTGGCGAACGTCTCCGCCGGCGACGAGCGCGCGAAGCAGGAACTCTTCGGGCTGCTCTACAGCTCGCTCCACCGGCAGGCCCAGCTCGACATGGCCCGCCAACCGGCTGGGCACACGTTGCAGGCGACGGCGCTCGTCAACGAGGTGTTCCTGCGCTTCGGACGCGACGCCGCGGGTCCCTGGACCGATCGGAGTCACTTCCTCAAGACCGCCGCGCGCGCCATGCGCCAGATCCTGGTCGACCACGCGCGCAGGAAGAACGCCGCGGAGCGCGCCGAGGACGGCAAGCGCGACGAGCTGGAGGCGCTCGTCTTCGACTTCGTCGACCGCTCGACGGACGTCGAGGCGCTCAACGGTGCCCTCGAGCGGCTAGAAGAGTTCGACGCCGAGATGGCGCAGGCGGTCGAGTTACGCTTCTTCGCCGGCCGGAGAATGGACGAAATCGCGGACGTTCTAGGAATCCCCAAACGCTCGCTCGAGCGCCGCTGGGCGGCGACGCGGGCGTGGTTGTATCGAGAGGTGAAGTAGGACGTCCGGCCGGCTAGCATCGCCTGCCGCTCGATGTCCACGCCGATCGACCCCGTCTTGACGGCGGCAGCGGCCGCGCAGCTTCGATTGGTTCGTGAGGCGCAGGGCGTCCAGCTCTTCTCGCTCGACCGCGAGCTGCGCTACACGAGCTTCAACGCGGGCCACGCGCGTGCGGTCGGACGGCTGTGGGGTGGGTCGATCGAGCTCGGCGTCTTCCTGCTCGAGCTGATTCCCTCCGGGGAAGAGCGCGGCCGTCTGCGGCGCGGCCTCGAGCGCGCGCTCTCGGGCGAGGAATTCGACCTGGTGGAGGAGCTTGGCGACCACGGGCTGGAGCGGCGCGCCTACGAGGGACGCTGCGGTCCGACGCGCGGCGAGGACGGGGCGATCGAGGGCGTGAGCGTCTATCTGCGCGAACGGGGCTTCCTCGTGGTCGAGCGCCGCCCCGATGACGACCGGATCGCGCTGCCGGCGCCAACACGGTCGGGCGTTCCCGTCCCGATCGCCGAGGAGCGCGGAGCGCGCCTGCGCATCCTCGTGAGCGAGGACGAGCAGACCGTGCGCGATCAGGTCGAGCGCGGCCTGGTCGCCGCCGGGCACCGGGTGGTCCTGACCTGCGACGGGCGCGCGGCGGTCGACCGCTTCCTGGCCGACCCGGAAGGGTTCGACCTCCTGCTCCTCGACGTCACGACGCCGGCGATCTCCGGCGTCGAGGCGATGGGCGAGGTGCGCGCTTCCGGTGGGGTGGGAGCTTGTGTCCCGGTCGTGCTCATGAGCGCCAACCCGTCGGACGGCGTGTTCTTGCCCACCGGCGCGTCCTTCCTTCCGAAGCCCTTCGATCCCGGAACGCTGCTCGATGCGGTCCGCGGAGCTCTGGAGGCTCTCCGCTAGGAACCCATCCGCGGCCGGAACACCGCCACCGAGGCGGTGAACCCGTGCAGGAAGTTGCGGCCGCCCACCGGGCCGATCTCGCCGGCGGCGAAGAAGCCGGCCACCGGGACGTCCGCCGCGAGGCCCTCGCGCACGCGCGTCACGTCGTGGTCGGGCTCGTCGAACATGCGGCAGCCGCGGCCGTTGCAGGAGAAGATCAGGGCGCCGGCGCTGCGTCCGTCGTTGCCGAGGGCGCCGCCGCCCTGCTCGCGCATGAGCTGGCGCAGGTCCTCGCCCGCGGAGGCGGCGTCGCGCACCAGGAGCTGCACCGTCTGACCGCGACGCACGTAGTCGGCGACGGCGATCGAGCGGTCGGTCTGGTTCAGGCCCATGATCCCGCGCACGAGGAAGTCGCCGCGGTCGAAGCTGCTCTTGGACGGGTCGATGGCGAGGCCGACGAAGGGCGCGCTCTGCAGCAGCGCCTGGTCTTCCGGGGACAGCCCGTGCCAGGTCTCCATGAGGACCTCGAGCGCTGCGCGCCCGCCAAGCTTCTGGATCCGGTTCGCCGCGCAGGCCGTCACGACCCACGGCCTGCCGACCGGCCGGCAGCCCTGGCTCACGACCGGACGCAGCTCGAGGTCGCCCTCGAGCACGACGCCGACGCAGCCGGACTCGCGCACTCCCTGGCGCGTGAAGAACAGTGTCTGGCCCGGCCCCATCGCGCCGCTCGCCATGCCGCCCATCACCGGTACGCCGGTGAAGCGCTCGTTGACCTCCGCCAGGAACGGATCGGCGGGGAAGGTGAACGGGTCGGCGACGAGCAGTACGCTCGAGCGCTCCGCCTCGCCGATCGGCGGCATCGAGCTGAAGGCCGGCCTGCCGTCCGAGCCCGTGTGGGCGCCGATCTCGAAGTAGCGCACTTCCGTCCTCGGCAGGACGGCCGACCACAGGGCGATCCCCGGCCTGCCCTCGATCTCGCGTCCGCCGCCGATGACGCTCTCGGCCGTGCAGCCCAGCACTACGTCGGTCCCGGTAGCGCGCGCGAGTCGCGGTCCAAGATCCTCGAGCGCTGCGCCGTGGTGGTGCGTCGCGAAGGCGACGACCAGGTTCGGGGACTGGCCTTCTAGGCCGGCTTCGAGGTCCTGGACCGCCTCGCGTACGGCGCGGGCCGAGTCGCGCTCGGTGGAGAGCGCGCTCGCGAAGCGGGGCAGGGGATCAGGAGACATCGGAAGGAGCGCCTCCATCCTCACCCCTCGGCCGCGATCCTCCAAGGGAAGAAGTGCACGGCGCCCGCGGCGGCGCCGGCCGTGAAACGCACGGCGCCGCGCTGCAAGAGGACCCTTGGGCAGTGGCCGGAATGAGCCGACAAGTGGATGCACGCACTCCGGGTGCGTGGCACAATCGCCGGCCAAAATCGGGCGGGACCCCTCCTTCGCACGCCCGCGTGACCCCGGGAAACGAGCCGGGGCACCAGGAAGACAACGATGACCCAGACGAAAGAGCCGGGCGCCGAACTGCCCCTGCAGCAGCAGGAAGAGGTCGTCATCCGCTTTGCGGGCGACTCCGGCGACGGCATGCAGATCACCGGGAACCAGTTCACGAACACGAGCGCCGTGGTCGGCAACGATCTGGCCACTTTCCCGGACTTCCCGGCCGAGATCCGCGCCCCCGCCGGCACGCGACCCGGGGTCTCGGGCTTCCAGATCCACTTCAGCTCGAGCGACATCCACACGCCGGGCGACGCGCCGGACGTGCTGGTGGCCATGAACCCGGCCGCCCTGGTCGTGAACATCGCCGACCTGAAGCCGGGCGGCACCGTGATCGTGAACACGGGCAACTTCGGCCCGAACGACCTCAAGAAGGCGCGGCTGGACACGAGCCCGCTCAAGGACGGCTCGCTCGACGGCTTCCGCGTCATCGAGATCGACATCAACAAGCGCGTCGCCGATGCGCTCGCGGGCTCTCCCCTCTCGACGAAGGAGGTCCAGCGCTGCAAGAACTTCTACACCCTCGGGCTGATGTATTGGCTCTACAGCCGGCCGCTCGAGACCACGCTCACCTGGCTCGCCAAGAAGTTCGCCAAGACCCCCGAGCTGGTCGACGCGAACCAGCGCGCGCTCCAGGCCGGCTACAACGCCGGGGACATCCACGAGATGTTCCAGGGACGCTACGAGGTCGCCGCCTGCACGGATCTTCCGCCCGGCACCTACAAGAACATCCTCGGGAACCATGCGCTCGGCCTCGGGCTGCTCGCGGGCTCGGTCCAATCCGGGCTGAAGCTCTTCCTGGGCGCCTATCCGATCACCCCGGCCTCGGACCTCCTGCACCAGCTCGCGACCTACAAGAACTTCGGCGTGATCACCTTCCAGGCGGAGGACGAGATCGCCGCGATCTGCGCCGCGTTGGGCGCGTCCTTCAGCGGAATGCTGGCGGTGACGTCGACCTCCGGTCCGGGAGTCGCGTTGAAGACGGAGGCCCTGGGGCTCGCGGTCAGCCTCGAGCTCCCGCTGGTAGTCGTCAACGTGCAGCGCGCCGGCCCGTCGACCGGGATGCCGACCAAGGTCGAGCAGACCGACCTCCTGCAGTCGATCTTCGGCCGCAACGGCGAGGCGCCGATCCCCGTGATCGCCGCCGCCTCCGCCGCGGACGCGTTCGACTGCGCCCTGGAGGCCTGCCGCATCGCGATCGAGCACATGACGCCGGTCATCCTGCTCAGCGACAACTACATCGCCAACGGCTCCGAGCCGTGGAAGCTCCCGAAGATGGAGGAGCTGCCGCGCATCCGGGCACAGTTCGCCACCGACCCGGCGACCTATCTGCCCTACGCGCGCGACGAGAACGCGGTGCGCCCGTGGGCCAAGCCGGGCACCGTCGGCCTCGAGCACCGCATCGGTGGCCTGGAGAAGGAGCACCTGACCGGCAACGTGTGCTACGACGCGCAGAATCA
>Ga0302046_10003270_pt1 | contig 14710 bp, 20 predicted proteins | sample RVTome_11_FD_200261 | JGI IMG/M metagenome (GOLD analysis project Ga0302046, IMG submission 200261) | Soil microbial communities from uranium-contaminated site in the Upper Colorado River Basin, Wyoming, United States - RVT147D111 (version 2) ...
CGCACGCGCGTCCGCCACGGCGATGCGGCCGCGCGCGGCGAAGCCGAGCGCGGCCGCAGCCGCGAGCCTCAGCACCGGCCCGGCGAGTCCGGGTCGTCGCGCGCGCGCCACCCCTACGTGTCCTCGAGCAACCGGGCGTCGCGGTCGAGCGCCGGCTCGGGAGGCGCCTGCTCGGCCGGAGGCTCGGCCGGGTGGGGTGCCGGCGGGCCGTCCGGCGCTCCGATGCGCTCGGTCCCCTCGGGTGCAGGCTCGGCCGGCGCCTGTTGCGACGAGGGCGTGTCGGGACGATCGATGACGCCGACGGTGCTGCGGGGCGCATCGTCCTCGACGGCCGAGCGCAGCACATCGGCCGCCTTCTGTCCCTCGGCTTGGAACGTGCGGATCGCTTTGCCGAGGCTGCGCGCGATCTCCGGCAGCTTGTTGGGCCCGAAGATCATCAGGGCGAGCAGCAGGATCACGAACAGCTCTCCCATCCCCAGGTTCTGGATGAAGCCGATGGTCCCCATATCAGCGCTCCGAACGTTCGGCGAGGGTGGCGGTCGTCGTGCGCCGCTCGCCGTCGCGCACATAGATGATCGAGACACGGTCGCCGACGTCCTTGGTGATCAGGTAGCTGATCAGCTCTTCGAAGGAGGAGATGGTTCGGCCGTCCATCCCGACGATCACGTCCTCGGCGCGCAGGCCCGCGCGAGCCGCCGGCGCCCCAGCGAGCACGCTGGACACCAAGGCTCCCCGCCGGCCGGGGATGCTAGAGCCCTCGATCCCCAAGAACGGCAGGCTCGCGGTGCCCGTCTCGATGATCTGATCGGCGACCTTGCGCACCGTGTCGATGGGGATCGCGAACCCGATGCCGACATTGCCACCGACGTCGCTGCCCAGGATCGCGGTGTTGATCCCGATCACCTCACCGTTGATGTTGGCGAGCGCGCCGCCGGAGTTGCCGGGGTTGATCGCGGCGTCGGTCTGTATGGCATCGGGGATCCCCGACGCCGCGCCCTGGAGCGCGTTGCGATGCAACGCGCTGATCACGCCGGATGTGACGGTCGCCTCGAGGCCGAACGGGCTGCCGATCGCGACCGCCAGCTCACCCACGCGAAGGTCGTTGGAGGTGCCGAACGTCGCAGCGGGCAGCCCCTCGCGCGCGACCTTGATCACCGCGATGTCCACCACGGGCATCGCCGTACCTACCAGCGCGCCGGGGAGCCGGTCGCCGCTGGGCAGGCGCACCTGGATCTCGTCGGCGTCACGGACCACGTGGTCGTTGGTGATGATGTAGCCGTCGGAACGGTAGATCACTCCCGAGCCGACGGCCTGCTGTCCGAAGTCTCCGGCGACGTCGATCTGAACGATGTTGGGCAGCACCGCTTCGGCGACCGCGGCGGCGGCGTTCGCGGGCTCGTCCGGTGGATCCTCGATCGGCGGGGAGACGCGAACAACGGAGCCGCCGCTCACGCGGTCCTCGAACGCGTAGAAAGCCCCGACCGCCCCCGCCGCCGCGCCGAGCACGGCGGCGATCAGCGCGACGAGCACCACGACCGCGAAGCTCCGATGCGGCGGTCCCAGTCGCTCGTCCCAGAACGGTGTCGGGGGCTCCTCGGCCGGCTCCGGCTCGCCGCTAATCGGCCCGTCCATAGGCGGCTCCAGATCAAGCTCGGCGTGCGGCTCGGCCGGCAACCGATGCTCCACCGCCCGGACGTCCTCATCCGGCTCCGGCGCGAGCGCCAGCTCGAACGGAAGATCCGCCTTCTCGGGATCGCTCATCGGCTCTATCCTACGGCCCGCGCGATGGTGCGGCCGCGGGCCGCCGCTCGCGTGCCATGATGGCAGCATCGAGAGGAGGCCGAGCATGCCCGACGACCAGGAGCAGCGGACGGAGGCCGAAGGCGAGAAGCAACGACGCTTCGGAAAGGTCGAGGCACGCTGGACCGCGGCCGGCATCATCGCGCTACTGTTCGGGATATTCGTGGCACAGAACAGCGACCCGGTGCGAGTCTCGTTCGTGTTCTTCGACGCCGAGGTGCGCTTGATCTGGGTCTTCCTGATCTGCGGCGTCATCGGCGGGATCGTGGACCGGCTCCTGCAGCGGCGCGGGATCCTATAGCAGCATCACTGCACGTCGGGACGGGTTCAGAAGAATCGAACCTTGGCCGCGAACTCGCTGGCCAGCGCGAGGATGACCGCCAAGTAGAAGAACCCGGTCGCCGCCTGTAACGAGTTCTCCTTGATCAGCGCGCGGATGAACAGAGCCATCACCGCGCACAGCGCGGCCAGGCCGACCGCGAGCGACACGGTCAGAACCCCGACGCCCAGCAAGGGTGAGAAGTCGGGGCGTGCCTCTCCCCCACCGGTGCCCCCGAGCAGCACCGCGAGCGCGGCCAGAGCGGTCCCGCTGAGGAAGAATAAGTTGATCCGGCCCAGGTATTCACGCGACAGCTTCCGGTCCACCAGATGCCAATGGCCGAGCAGCAACCCGTCCACGACCGCGCCGGCGAACAGCGCGCCCGCGAGCAACTGGAACGCCGCCAACGGCGCGCCGTTGCGCGCTGCCGGGACCAGCGCCATCGCGATCAGCGCAGCGACCCCGACGGGCACCACCGCGATGCCGACGACGCGCACGACACCCGGCGCGCGCAACCACACCACGACCTGCCAGACCACGGTCGCCACCGCGAACGCGCCGAGCAGCGCGAGCGCCGCCGCGCCCTCGCCTGCATCGGACAACGGGCCGCGCGCAGCGAGGAACGCCAGGATCGCGAAGGCCGCGAGCACTGCCCCATTGACCTTGTAGAAGCTCTCGCGCACGCGGCCCCACAACGGCGTCAGCCACAGCACCGCCAGGCCACCGACCGCGATCTCGGCCAGCACCAGGGCGAGCACCATCGCGGGTCCACCGAGGGGATCATCCATGGGTGTTCATTCGCGCGGTTCGACTGAGGCGCGCGCGGCCGCCATGATAGCGGGTGATGGCAGACGACATCGTCCCCGGTCTGGCCGGCGAAGCGAGGCGCGTGGTGACCGAGGCTCAGACCGCGATCGGGCTCGGGTCCGGCGACGTGCCGGTCTTCGGGACGCCCGCGCTGCTCGCGATGATGGAGGAAGCTGCTGTGGCCGCGCTGCTCGGGGCGCTGCCCGACGGGCGGACCAGTGTCGGCGTCTCGGTCGAGCTCGAGCATCTCGCACCCTCGCGCGTTGGCGCTGAGGTGCGTGCGCTCGCGCGCATGGTGTCGGCCGAGGGCGGACGCGTGATCTTCGATTGCGAAGCTTACGACGGGGAGACGCTGATCGGGCGGGCGAGGCATGCGCGCGCGATCGTTGATCGCGTGCGCTTCGGCCGATGAGCACGTACGTCGAGGCCGCGCGCTTGACGGACGTCCCGCCGGGGACCGGCCGGAACGTCGACGTGGACGGCCGGCCTGTTGCGCTGTTCAACCTGGACGGGACGTTCTACGCCTACGAGGGAGTCTGCCTGCATCGCGGCGGCCCCGTCGGCGAGGGTGATGTCGAGGACAGCGTGGTCACGTGTCCCTGGCACGGCTGGCAGTACGAGGTCGCAACAGGCCGGCACACGCTCGATCCTACGATCGGCCTCCGCCCCTACGACGTACGGGTCGAAGGGGACGCGGTCCTCGTGGCGATCCCCGATCAGCCCTGAGCAAGCACGTACTCGACCAAGGTGCGCACGCCCGAGCCGGTCGCCCACTTGCTGTTCTCGAATTCGTCCCTATCCGCCTTCGCGGTCCCCGCGATGTCCAGGTGCACCCACGGGGTGTCCCCGGCGAACTGCTTCAGGAACAGAGCGGCCTGCGTCGCGCCGGCCCCGACGTCGATGCTGCGATGATTGCGCAGGTCGGCGATGTCCGACTTCATGACCGGGAGATACTCCATCTCGAGGGGAAGCTCCCACGCCTTCTCCCCCGCTCGCTCCGCCGCGTCGAGCACCTTGCGGGTTTCGCTGCGGGGCTCCCCCACAACGCCGAAGACTTTGTTCCCGAGCGCGATCACACAAGCACCGGTCAGCGTCGCGATATCCACGATCACATCGGCGCCGCGCTCGCGCGCGTAGGCGATCGCGTCGGCCATCACCAGACGGCCCTCCGCGTCGGTGTTCCCGATCTCCACGGTCGTTCCGCCGTATTGTGTGATCACGTCGCCGGGCCGCAACGCGTTGCCGTCTGGCATGTTCTCGGCGGTTGCGATGTAGGCCCACACGTTGACCTTCGGCTTCAAGTGCGCGATCGCCTCCATGGCCCCGAGCACCGCTCCGCCGCCGCCCATATCCATCTTCATCCAGTCGATACCGCTGGTGCCCGGCTTGAGGTTCAGACCGCCGGAGTCGAACGTGATGCCTTTGCCGACGAGCGCGATCGTGCGCTTCGCGCCGGCCGGCTCGTAGCGCAGCTCGATCAAGCGCGGAGCCTTCGGGCTGCCACGGCCGACGCCGAGGATGCCGCCGAACCCTTTCGCCTCCAGCTCCTTCTCGTCGAAGACCTTGATCTTGAGCCTGGTATCCTTCGCGATCCGCCGCGCTTCCTGCGCCAGCGACTCGGGGCTCTTGTCGTTCGACGGAGTGTTGGTCAGGTCGCGCGCGAGGTTCTGGCCCCGCGCGACCACCTGGGCGCGATCGACCTCCTTGCGTAACGCGCGCGCGTTCCACTTCTTCTCGCCGAGCAGCGTCACCGTCTCGACCACGTTCGGCACGCCGTTCTGCTGGGCCTTGTACCGCTGGTAACGATAGGTAGCCAGCTCGAAGCCCTCGACGAACAGGCGAACCACCGCGTCGGTGCCACCCTTGACGGCGCGAGGGATGGTCGTCGCGACGCTGCTCGCACCTCCGCTGCGACGCGCGACCATCGCGCCTGCCTTCATCGCGACGGTGCCCTTGGCCCCGGCCCGCTCTCCCATCCCGATCAACAAGACAGACCTCGCGGGCAAACGGCCGAGCGTTTCGAACGCGATCGCGTCGCCCAGCTCGCCGGCGAACGTCGGCCTCTTCGTCGAGATCTCGCCCAGCTGCGGCGTCCGCGCGATCACGTCGGCCAGCGACACGTCCAGCGCTGCGAGCACCTCCTTGACACCCGGCCCGGCCTCGCCGCCCTTGAAGACCGGCAGCGCGAGGACATCGCAGGAGACATCCTGCGGTCGATCGATTGAGAGAGAGAACGTGGCCATGAGATCGACTCCTCATCCGTCGGGAGAACGACCCCGAGTATATGCACGGACCTCTCGAACCGGAAGGTGACAGCCGGCATCCCGGCGTGGAAGGATGCGTCAGAGTTGCATCCGTCACGAGCGGGAGGGAACCATGGTCACGATGCTGGTGTTCTACCGGGCGCCTGCCGACGCCGAGGCTTTCGAGAAGCGTTACGTCGAGGGCCATCTGCCCAAGATAGGGGAGTACCAGAACATCAAGGAGTTCTCGTTCCACAAGGTGTCACGCAAGGTCATGGGCGACTTCCCGTATGAGTACGTGTTCTCGGGCTCTTGGGCGGACAAGGACGGCTGGAAGGCGGACCTCGGCAGCGACGCGGCGAAGCAGGCGACCGAGGACGCGAACACCTTCGCCGAAGGCCTGTTCGACGTCGTCCTGCTCGAGCAGCTCGCCTGAGGAGCCGTCGATGAGCGACACGATCATCTACGACGTCTCCGACGGTATCGCGACGATCACGCTGAACCGGCCCGATTCGCTGAACGCGCTCAACACCGAACTGAGCAACGCGTTCATCAAGGCGATCGGGGACGCCGGGTCGGACCTGGGGGTGCGCGCGGTGATCATCACCGGCGCGGGGCGCGCGTTCTGCGCCGGCGCCGATCTCGCCGAGGTGCAGAACCAGATGGAAGGCGGGAAGCAGATGCGCCCGGACGAGATCCTGCGCACCCGCTACAACCCGATCGTGCTCGGCATCACCGAGATGCCCAAGCCCGTGATCGCCGCCGTGAACGGCGCAGCCGCCGGCGCGGGCTCATCGGTCGCGCTCGCATGCGACATCCGCATCGCCGGTGACAAGGCCAAGTTCCTGCAGGCTTTCATCAAGATCGGGCTGATCCCCGACTCGGGCGCTCACTGGCTGCTCCCTCGTTTGGTCGGGCAGGCCAAGGCGACGGAGCTCGCGATAACCGGCGAGACGATCGACGCCGAGGAGGCGCTGCGGATCGGGATGGTCAACCGCGTGGTGCCGCAGGCCGAGCTGCTCGAGCAGGCGACGGCGTGGGCCAAGCGGTTCGCCACCGGCCCGACCGTGGCGTACGGGCTGACCAAGAAGGCGTTCCGTCTGGCGGCAACCGCGGACCTGTCGACCGTTCTGGACATCGAGGCCGACCTGCAGGCCGAGGCGGCACTGACCCGCGACAGCGTCGAAGGCGTGGTCGCGTTCATCGAGAAGCGCGACGCGACGTTCGAGGGCAGATAAGCAAAGGGGCCCCGATGGGGGCCCTTCGCTGCTGCTCGGATCGGCTAGACCAGCTTCTGATAATGCACCACGCTGTAGTTGTCGACCGTGATGGTCACGGTGCCGGTTCCCTCGGGCATCTCGATGCTTTGGCTCTCCCAGCGCTCCGTCTGCGGGTCGGTGGCCCAGTGCCACTCGATCGAGATCGTCGTGTCGCCGAACTGCCACGTCGCCGGGCCCGGATTCGCAGTCTGCGGGAGGCGTGTCACAGCGACAATCGCATGGGTAGCCCCGGGGGTGAGGTAGTTCGTGTCGACGAAGGGCAGGTCGGGATCGCCGGCTGTGAGGCAACCATTCGTCCCGGCGTTGAATCCGCGCCGGGCCGCGCCTGCGTCGGCACCCGAGAAGATCACGATGTGCCCGGCGTCGCGGAGACAGTTCTCCTCATTGTCTTCCGTCGGATCCGCCTGTGCGCCCAACGGCGCGAGCATCAGCGCGGCAAGCGCGGCCGCCGCGAGCATGACGGTGCGATTCCTCATGGGACCTCCCATCGTCTTCAGGCCTCTTGGGCCCGGCGGCGCGCCCCCGACCCCGCATCGATGGATTCGCCGGAGCTTCCGCCTCTCCTGCTTCCAGCCCCGTCGAGGCAGCGTGGTGAGGGGTACGATTGAGGAGAACCCCACAAGGGAGACCGTCATGAGCTACGAGGAGAAGGTCGCAGCCTTCAAGGCGCGCATCGACGCCGGCGAGAAGATCGAGGCCTCGGATTGGATGCCCGACGCCTACCGCGAGGCGGCGTTGAAGTTCATCGAGATGCACGCCAACTCCGAGATCATGGGCGCGTTGCCCGAGCGCGAGTGGATCCCGCGCGCGCCATCGCTGCGACGCAAGCTCTCGCTGACCGCCAAGGTCCAGGACGAGGTCGGCCACGCACAGATCCTGTACCGGATCGCCGAGGACCTCGGGAAGAGCCGCGAGGCGATGTTCGAGGATCTGATCAACGGCCGCACCAAGTTCCATAACGTGTTCCATTACCCGACCTATTCGTGGGGCGACGTCGCCGTGATCGGGTTCCTGATCGACGGCGCGGCGCTGGTGACACAGCGCGCGCTGCTCGACTCGTCTTATGCGCCGTACGTGCGCGCGATGAAGCGCATCTGCGCTGAGGAGTCGCTGCATCTACGCCACGGTGAGGACCTGCTGCTCGAGCTGGCGAACGGCACCGACGAGCAGCGCGCGATGTTCCAAGACGCCGTCGATCGCTGGTGGCGGCCGATCATGCACTTCTACGGCCCGCCGTCGAACCCCGAGAAGGACGTGCTGCTGCACTGGGGCATCAAGACCCGCTCGAACGAGGATCTGCGCAACGAGTTCTTCGACACCTACGTGCCGAAGCTCTGGGATCTCGGTTTCAGCGTTCCCGACCCGGATCTTCGATGGGACGGCGAGACCTGGAAATGGGGTTCAGAGGACTGGGCGCACTGGGACGAATTCTGGCAGGTCGTGCGCGGCAACGGCCCGATGACGCAGACGCGGCTGACCTACCGGCGCGCGATCTGGGACAACCACGCGTGGTTACGCGATGTGTTCGCAGCCATCCCGCGCGCAGCCGCCTGAGCCCTGAAGTTCCCTCTAGACGATCTCGTAGACGCGTACCTCCGCCAGCCGGCTGCGCAGCAACGCGGTCGCGATGCCCGCGCTGTTCTGCAGCACGCTCGAGCCGTAGACGCTGAACGTGAGCTGCAGCTCCTCGGCTGCAGGGGCATCGGCCTCCTGCCGGCTCCACACGGCCATCCGCAGCATCTCGTCGAGCAGCGACACCGGCCCCCCGTGCGCGTCCACGATGCCGGCGCTCGCGCCGGATGCGCAAGCATCGCAAGGACCAGCGACTGCCGTCGCGGTCGAGATCGCCGACTCGGTCCACCCGATGAGCGGCGTCGCGCCCTGCACGAACGCCTCGGCCGAATCCACCCTCAGGTCGACGACGTAGATGCGCGCGCGGACGGGCTCGCTCGGTGTGTCCTCCAGCGTGATCGCCGCGTCGCCGCTTGCGTTGCCCGATCCCGGCGCGGTCCCCGCGACCGGCGATATCACGTCGAGGTCCATCTCCAGGCGGCCGGTGCTGCGCGCCACCGCGCTGCGGCAGGTGAACGTGGTGCCGATCGACCCGTTGCAGCCACGATCGGCGCGCGCGGCGGTGTAGGGGGCAGCCAGCATACGCTCGACCGACGGCGTCGCCAGCTCGACGTGGCGCAGCGCGCCCACAACTCTTCCGTGTACCTCGCCGATCCCCTCGAGGGTCGCGGTCACCATCACGTGAACCGACGCGCGGATCGTGCCCGGCGGCACAGGGCCACCCAACGGGTCTGCCATCACGGCCAGCACGCTCGCCTCGGCCGGCGGATCGGAAGGGACATCCAACAGCTTCTCGGCGCGCCCGACGCAGGCCGCGCAGGTGTCGTGCTCGAGCACGATCTCGACGGACACATCGATCGAGCTCAGCAGCGGCAGCGTCCCGGATGGCTCCGCGAGCAGTTCATCGAACCCGAACGACGCCACCCCGAGCACCGCTTGGGTCGCCGTGGACCGCACGCTCGTCGCGGTGAACCAGGCCTCGGCGACACCGGTCACCACTCCGAGGGATGATCCTTCGTCGCGGGTCCGGGCGAGCAGCTCCAGATCGAACCCTCCGGTCTCCGCATCGGCGCTCGCGTCGAAGGTCACGCAGGTTCCGGTCAGGCCCAGCGAGTCGAAGCATCCCGCCGCCGCGGTCGCCTCCTGGTACGGCGCTGTCACGAAGACCTGGCGTGGGTCCGTATCGGCGTTCGCGGGCCCGGGCAGCGCGAGACTCATCGCCAGCAGCAGGACCGCTCCGATCCGTCGACATCCCATGGTTCCCTCCCGTTCGACTCGTTCGCATCCCCATGAGGACCCGTGGGACGCTTCCTTGCACCCCCTCAGGGGTTCCGCCGGCCGCGCTAAGGTGTGCGTGTGGAAGTCTTCGAGGTCTTCCAGCGGCGGACCCATGACGATCCGCTGATCAACGTCGGCTCGATCAAGGCCCCCGACCTGGAGATGGCGTTGCTGCTCGCGCGCGAGACCCATTTCCGGCATGGAGAGGGCGTCGAATGCTGGGTGTCCCAGCGAGGCGAGATGCACGCGGTGCCGGACCCCGAGACCATGGGCGGCGTGCTCGATCATTCGTACCGACGCCAGGACGGCTACGTCGGCGTCGGCGCGAAACACAAGCGGGTCAGCGAGGCGATCGCCGCGCGCGGCCTGCGCATCGACGCAGATCGGCCGACGGCGGGCACCCGTGGGTAGCGATCCGCGGCTCGGGCTGCTGCTGGCGCTGGCCGACGACGAGTTGATCATGGGCCATCGACTAAGCGAGTGGACCGGCTGGGTCCCATACGTCGAGGAGGACCTGGCGATGTCCTCGATCGCCCAGGACGAGCTGGGGCACGCGCGCGCTCTCTACGAGATCGTGTCGTCGATCGACGGGCAGGACGTGGACGCGCTCGCGCTGGGACGGGCGGCCGATGAGTACCGCAACGCCGTGTTGTGCGAGCGTCCGAACCGCGACTACGCATACACGGTCGCCCGGCACTGGCTCTACGACACCGCCGACGACGTGCGTCTCGCCGCACTGGATGCCACCACGTTCAAGGAACTGCGCGAGGCGATCGAGGTGTTCAGGCTGGAGGAGCGCTACCACCTCGAGCACGCGCGCCTTTGGTTCCGGCGGCTGGCCGAGGGTCCGGTCGAGGCACGACGTCGGCTCGCCGACGCGCTCGAGGCGGCGATCGGCGAGGCGCTCGCGCTGTTCGAGCCGCTGCCGGAGGAGAACGCGCTGCTCGCGGATGGGACGTTGCCGCGCGCGCACGAAGAGATGCTCGCCGACTGGCTCGCGGTGATCGGCGCCGACCTGGACGCCGCCGGGCTGGACTACGTGCTCGCCGGCGGCGACGAGGGATCCGACGCGGAGATGATCCCGACCTCCGCGGGTGCGATCGAGGCCGACGGGGACGCGCGCGCGCGCCTGCAGGTACCCGGCCTCGCACGACGCGACGGCCGATGGGCACACGAGGGTGCCTTCGCCGGCGCCGGCGGGCGGCACGGCCAACACTCGGAGGACTTCGAGCCGCTGTGGACCGAGATGACGGCGCTGTACCGCGCGCACCCGGGGGCGTCATGGTGACGCGCGCGCTCACCGAGGCCGGCGTGCTCGCGGCGCTGGACGAGGTGATGGATCCCGAGATCCCCTCGTGCTCGGTCGTGGACCTGGGCATCGTCGAGCGCGTCGCGGTCACCGGTGACGCCGTCGAGGTGGATCTGCTGCCGACGTTCTCGGGCTGTCCGGCCCTGGATGTGATCGGACGCGACGTGGCCCGAGCCGTCGAGCAGCTCGGCGCGCGCACGCAGGTCCGCTGGGTCCGCACGAGGCCGTGGACGACCGATCGGATCACCGAACGCGGGCGCGCGCGCCTGGCCGAGTACGGCATCGCGCCCCCCGGTTCGCCGGTTGTCGTCGAACTCGGAAGGCCGGACCCGATCGCGTGCCCCTACTGCGGTGCGAGGGCGACCGAGGAGCAGTCGGCGTTCGGGCCGACCCCCTGCCGTGCGATCCGCTACTGCCCGGCATGCCGCAATCCATTCGAGGCTTTCAAACCGAAAGGATAGGATCCCATGGTGGCCGATTGCCTGTTCTGCGGGATCGTCGCCGGGACCGAGCCGGCGGAGATCCTCTTCGAGGACGAGGACGCGATCGCGTTCCTGGACATCGGCCCGGCGACCGAAGGGCACACCCTAGTGGTGCCGCGGCATCACTGCGTGGACCTGTTCGACATCGGCGAGGAACGCGCGGGGACGCTCATGCGCACGGCGGTCGAGGTCGCGGAGCTGCTCAAGGTCGCGCTGCAGCCCGCGGGGATGAACATGGTTCACGCCAGCGGCGCGGCGGCATGGCAATCGGTGTTCCACTTCCATCTGCACCTGATCCCGCGCTATCGCATCGACGAGCTGACGCCGCCGTGGCCGATCGGCCGCACCCGTGCAGATGGGAACGAACTGACGGCGGTGGCCGAGCGCATCCGCGCCATCGGCCTCGGCTGACGGTCCGGCTTGCTACGGCGCGCACTCAGACGGCGCGCGCTCAGACGGCGCCGGTCTCGGCGAGCGCCTTCAGCTTGCGCATGCTGGCGGCGAGCACGCGCTCGATCGGACGCCGAAGCACCGAACCGCCGAACTCCCCCAGCGACCCGAACGGCGGGTCCAACTCCTCGGCCCACTCGAAGAACGTGCCGCTTCCCGCGGGCTCCAGCTCCCACCACGCAAGCCCGCGGATCGGCCAACGATGATGCATGATCGCGATCATCCGCTCGGGCTCCCATCCGGTCACCGTGAAGTGGTCGCGCAGCGCGATGCCCGCGATCTTGGTCACCGCGCGCACCTTGGTTCCGACACCTTCGCGCTGCGGGCCGACGACCTCGACGCTGGTGGCATCGACCATCCAGCGCGCCGACCCCTCCCAGTCGCGGAGCAGATCCCACACGCGCGACGGCGGCGCTTCTATCAGCCCGGCGACACGGAAGAAAGCCATGCAGGGCTTACATCTACCCGACCCCAGCCGTGGGAGCACATAGACGGGAACGTCAGGTCGCGCGCCGCTGCAAGGCCTCCAGGTCGCGTATCACGATCTCACGCCGGTGCGTGCGGATCGTGCCACGGTCCCGGAGCGAGCGGAGCGCCTTGCTCACCGCCTCGCGCGAGGCACCCGTCCACCCCGCGAGCTCCTCCTGGGTCAGCGGAAGCTCGACGTGGATCTCGGCGTTGATCCGCTCGCCGAACTGCTCGGCCAGTTCGAGCAACCGTTGCGCGACCCGGCCGGTCACGTCGTGGGTGCCGAACTCGACCCGTCTCAGGTTGGCCTCGCGGAGCCGCCCGACCACGGTTCGCAGCAACATGACAGCGACGCGAGGATGCTCCTCCAGATAGGCTTGGAACTCTGGTGCCGGCACGAGCAGCGCCTCGACAGGATCAAGCGCCGCCACCGTCGCCGATCGCGGCCGGCCGTCCAGCGTGGATAGCTCGCCGAGCAGCTCGCCCGGCCCCCGCATCGCGTAGACGACCTCTCCCCCGTCGGCGGTGTACGAGCAGATCTTCACCCGGCCCTGCACGATCACGACGACGTGATCGGAGAGGTCGCCCTCGCTGAACAGGTAGGTGCCGCGCCGGAAACGGCGGGTGGACGCACGATCGATGAGCGCTCGACGCTCTTGCTCGTCCAGCGACGCCAGGAACCCCTGCCGGTCGGGGCTCGGCTCTCCCACGTCGCTGTCATATCACGTTCGGCGGCAGAGGCGATGGGATCCGGGCTTCGCCCGGATCCCTTCTCGTTGCGCGCCCCCCCCAGGTCAGTCGAGCGCGAGCGCGTCGCCCAGCCAGTTCGGTCCCGCCGGCCCGTGCTCGATCAGATCGGCCTGGCTCAGCTCTGAAGCGTCGCACTGCTCGATCTGGTAGGCGGCGAAGCACCGGTCCAGCGCCGCGACCTTGCTGCCGGGGTCGACCGAGACGGTCGCGCGCACCGCAACCTTGTCCACGCGCGCCGTCTGGTCGACCGTGATGCCCTCAGGCGATGCCGCCAGCGACCCCGTCGTGCCGTGGGTGCTCGAGCCGGCGTTCGTTTCCACCGTCGACTCCCCGCCCCGATCGATCCGGAACGTGGCCTCGTCGACCCGGTCCGCCGCGAAGGCGGCCGCACTCGCGAACAGGACGCTGCCCAGAACGAGGATCCCGATCAGCTGCTTGGCCTTCATGTCTCCCCCTTATCCGCCGGGACAACGTCCCGAAGTCACTGGGGCCACGGTACGGTCGGGAGGATCCGTCGACGAGGGAGTGGGTCACAGACGGGTGTGCACTATCCCGGTGTCGGATGTGAACCAGTGCACATCGCGGCGAGAACGCGCAGGTCAAGCGGCCCGTGCGCGCGCAGCCGGCGCCGTTTCCTCGGCCCGCAGCGTCATCGCGAGCACCAGCGCAGAGACCGAGGCGATCACGAAGAAGGCGGCCGAGAAGCTCACGTGCTCGGCGATGGCGCCGGCGGTCACGGGGCCGATCAGCGAGCCCAGATCGCCGGCGATGCGGTAGCCGCTGACCGCGACGCCTCGCGACTCGGCCGAGGCGACGTCGGCGATCATGGCGGTCGGGCCCGGCCGCGCGTACCCGCTGGCAGCGCCAACAACCGCCATCACCACGATCACCGATGTCGCATTGGTAACCAGGCCGAGAGCAGCCAGAGCCAGGCCGGCGACCACGACCGCGGGCTGCAGCGCGAACTTGCGTCCGCGCCGGTCCGAGAGCGATCCCGCGTGCCAGACGACCAGCAGGCCGGCGAGCGCCGACGCGGTGAACGGCAGGCCGACCGAGCCTTCCGAACGCCCGAGCACGTCGCGCCAGAGCACAGGGAGCAGCGTCTGCATCGCCGAGACGACAAGGAACCCCCACATCGTGGCGGTGAGCGCTGCTCGATACGTCGGGTTGGCGAGCAGCGGACGCAGACGGCTCCACGCGGGTGCACGCGGCCCCGGAGGCTCACCGCTCGGCAGGTCGGGCGCCTGCGTGAGCGCTTCGGCGGGGACGCGCTCGGGGCCGAGCGCGCGCAGGATCAGCGGCACCGAGACCAGGCACGTGGCGCCGTACACGTACAGTGGGACGTTCACAGAGGTGAGGGCGATCAGCACGCCACCGATCAGGGGCCCGAGCAGCAATCCGAGCACGAACGAGCCTTGGAAGATGCCCATCGCGCGGCCGCGCTCCTCGGGAGCAGTCGTGCCGACGAGGTACGCGAGCAGCCCGCCGAGGAACAAAGCCGAGCCGACGCCGCCCACCCCGCGCAGGACCCAGAGCTGGGTGAACGAGCCCGCCGCGCCGGCCGCGATCGAGGAGACGCCGACGATCAACGCGCCGAGCGCCGTGATCGGCCGCTCACCGAACTTGTCGATCAATGCGCCGGCGAACAGGTCGCCGATCAGCCGCGTGATCGCGAAGGCGGTGATGACCCAGCCGACGGCGGTCTCGCCGACCTCGAATTGCTTCGCGAACAGCGGCAGCGCGGGGATGATCAGGCCGAACCCGATCATGATCAGCAAGCTCATCCCGATCACGGCGCGGAAGCGCGCCGAGGCCAGCGGGGTGCGCCCGATCGCACCTGCCGCAGCGCTCGAGAAGGGTCGACGGGCCACGAGCAGGCATCCTATTCGGCCCTGATGGGGTTCTCTAACCGGCGCCGAGGTCGCGCCCGCGCGGCGCCCCCGGTCCTCACC
>Ga0302046_10003271_pt1 | contig 14701 bp, 11 predicted proteins | sample RVTome_11_FD_200261 | JGI IMG/M metagenome (GOLD analysis project Ga0302046, IMG submission 200261) | Soil microbial communities from uranium-contaminated site in the Upper Colorado River Basin, Wyoming, United States - RVT147D111 (version 2) ...
CGGCTGGGAGGGACCCTGGGGCGCACCGGCTTGACCCAATTTCTATCCGGTTCAAAAGCCGGTTGGCTGAAAACCTTTGCCGACCATTCGGATTATGGCCGGCTCGGCCACATGTCGCAGCGAAGCATCATCAATCTGATCGACCATCTCATTGCCAAGGGCCGTCTGCAAACCAGCGGTGGCAATCGCCCCAAAGTGATTACGCCGGAACAGAGTTTACAACCAGCCAGTATCCCCCTCACGCCAATGGAACGAGAACAGGCAGCAACGGGCCGATCTCAAGCAGATAAACCACAGCAGGCCGTTCTGTCTTCAAGTTCCATCTCCGGCGGCCTGCTTATCCCGGCAGGTGTTGAAATCGACCACACCGCCTTGTTTGAAGCGCTGCGGAGTTGGCGCAACAAATGGGCCAGTGCAAAACGGTTACCGCCTTATCTGATCTTCAGCAACAAGGTTTTGGAAGCCATTGCGGCACGCTGTCCTATCACGTTAACCGAACTCAGTCACATTTCGGGCGTCGGCCCGGGCAAGCTGGACCGATATGGCGAGACCGTCCTGGCCCTCATCAAGGAAACCCTGAACCAGGCCGGGATCTCGATCCAGCCTGAGGCCCCGCCACCCCAGGTCCAAGAAGCACCGGTGGAACCAATCCAAATCTCCAAGCCTGCCACGCCTGTCCTGGCTGAACCCGAACAGGATGCGGCCAAAGAAACGAAAATTCAAACCTCTGATATTGAAACCGATAGGGATACACTCCCAGAAGCGAAAATCCAAACATCCGACTCGCTCATCCATAACCCCAATAAGGCGATTCTCAAAGTCGTATCAGATCTGAACGGCTTGATAAGCGTCGATGGCCTGATTCAACTCCTTATCACGCCCCCCGGCGCGATCGTTCCCTTCAGTGACCACAGACTTCGGGGGATCTATCAGGGTCGGTTGAGCAAAGCGGAGATGCTGGCCGAAATCGAGGCCCTCGTGGAAGGTGGGCAGTTATCGATGACCACGTTCAAGCGTTTGAGGGTATCAAACTGACGCGGCAAGTTGAGGACGGTTCATTTCGCCAAACAAATAAATGAGAATTGTATCCTGGAACATTCGAGCTGGTGGCGGGCGGCGAGTCGTCGAAATCGGGCGGCAGCTTCAGCGGTGGCAGCCCGATCTCGTGGCCCTGTCCGAATTCCGGGCTACCCCACCCAGCAAGCAGTTGGCGCAGGAGTTGGTTAGCTCCGGCCTGCCCTACCAATTGACAACGGCTACCACTGAGACTCCAGCCACAAACGCGCTTGTGCTGGCATCTCGCTTTCCGCTCAAACAGGTTTGGCACACGGCTGCCCCGGTGGAACCGACGCGGTGGTTACTGGCTCAAATCGAGCGCCCCCAACCCATTACAATTGGCGTGATGCATGTCCCTAATTATGTGAGCGGCCGCAAACACCCGTTTCATGAAGCGGTGCTGGCCGTGGTGAAACAGTGGTCACTGGGCGCCGGCTTGCTCATCGGGGATACGAACTCCGGTATTCCGGGGATTGATGAAGAAACGAGGGTGTTTGGTCCCATGGAGGAAAATTGGTTCCGATCCCTGGAGGCATATGGTTGGATTGATGTCTTTCGCCATCTCAACGGAAATGAGCGGGCCTATACCTGGTATTCCCCCAACGGCGGGAACGGCTTTCGACTCGATCAGGCTTTTCTGAACCAGTCACTCCTGCCGTTTGTCTCAACGATGCGCTACGAGTGGGGGAGCTCTTCAGCCCATAACGAGCGAAGAGACGCCCTGAGCGACCACGCTGCCGTCCTGCTCGATCTGGAAATTGGAGATTAGAGAGCATGTCATTCTGAGGAGCGTAGGAAGCGAAGCGGCTGAAGCGACGAAGAATCTCCATAGGACCAAGGCTAGCCAAGACTCGGAGGAGATCCTTCGCTCCCTGCGGTCGCTCAGGATGACATGATTTCAATCTCCAATAACTGTTGACCTTAAAAAGCCAGGGGCAAGCTCACATAAATGGTCGTCCCGGAGTCGGGCTTACTCTCCACCCAGACCTGGCCGTTTTGGGACTGGACCAGACGCTGAACCAGGGGCATTTCCAGGCCGCCGGGGCCCAGTTCGGCCCGTCCGGCATCATGGATGTGAACCACCAGTTCGCACAAATCGGCCACCTGTTCGGCGGATAATGTCACGTGATCGAGCCTCATCTTGACAATGGCCATCCGGTCCTTAACGTCGGCCCCGATGATCAGCCGGCCTTTTCGCTGCATCTTAAAACCGAATCGAACCAGGCTCAGGACCACCTGCTTGACCCGGTCGGTGACCCCCCACAAGGGCGGCAGGTCAACGGGCAGGTCAGCGGCTAATTCAACATCATCTGGCTTGATGGTGCCGAAATCGACCTCCAAAACCTCCTGGACCACGCGCTTGAAATCAACCTGACCGAATTCCAATTTGAGCCGGTCAGCCTCGAGCTTGCTTAAATCGACCACGGTATCGATTAACCATAGCAGATTGCGAGCACTCTGGCGAATAGCGATCAAGTCCGCCTCTTGATGCTCGGTTAGAGGCCCTTCGATCCCGGCCAGCATCAGTTCCGAAAAACCCAAAACTGAATTCAATGGGCCACGCAAATCGTGGGAAAGATGATACACTTCCAACGGTTGGCGGACCAGGGTTGCCGTGTCCGGAGGCATTTGCTCAGCCGGGATCGTTTCCTGCTCCAATATAAAATGCTTCTTATTAAGATCAACTGCCATCGAACAAATCCTTTCGGCTAACTATTTTGTTGATGCGCAGTTTTCCTGGTTCCCTCATGATTGATTCTACCATGAATAGCCCGATTCCCCAATTGACTTTAGCCTATTATTCTGTTAAAATATCGTCTGTCCCTATCTTGGAGGGATGGCAGAGTGGTCGATTGCGGTGGTCTTGAAAACCACTGAGGCCGCAAGGTCTCCGGGGGTTCGAATCCCTCTCCCTCCGCCAGATGTCCAATTAACAATTAACAATTAACAATTAGAAACCCTGTACCGACCATTGCCCATTGCTAATTGTTAATTACTAATTGATTTTGGGGAGGTGCCAGAGTGGACGATTGGGGCCGCCTGCTAAGTGGTTGTCGGGTTCGCGCTCGACCGTGGGTTCGAATCCCACCCTCCCCGCCAAACCGACCGTCTTCATTGCTTGAAGGCGGTCGATTCTATTATCGCCGTAGCGACTCACCTATATCCTGGCAGAGGTTCCGTATTATGGTTATTGGTCCAATCTCTAATTACCAATTACGGTCGAGAAAGTGCCGAATTTGTCCAGGCTGGGTAGTTACTCGCCACCTTAATTGAAAGGAGCTAACACTATGGCCTCATCCCTGATCCTCAAATCCGCCTCGGTCGGTCCCTGGCCGATGAACACCTATGCCGTCATTTGTCCCAACACCAACCAAAGCGTTCTGTTCGATCCGGGGGCAGAGCCGGATACCCTGGCCGGCCTGCTGGGCGACTCGACCCCGCTGGCCATCCTGTTGACCCACGCTCACCTGGATCACATCGACGAGCTGGCCGAAATGAAAGAGCGGCTCGCCGTCCCGGTTTACATGCATCCCGCCGATTCCCATATGGGTGTGGCGGCCGATGCCTGGCTGGCCGACGGCGATACCTTCACCGTCGGGCAGCATACCCTCCGGGTCATCCATACCCCCGGCCACACCCACGGCATGCTCACCTTCATGCTGCCCGATCATCGTGCCATCGTCGGCGACACGATTTTCAAAGGTGGACCGGGCAAAACCTGGTCACCCCATTACTTCAAAGTCACGCTGGAAACCATGCGCAATATTGTTTTCAAATGGCCGGATGAAACCGAATGTTTCCCCGGCCATGGCCCCTCCTTCCGCATCGGCGACGAGCGGGCCGCCTTTGAAGCGTTCCTCAAGCGTGACCATCCCGACGACCTGCGCGGCGATGTCGCCTGGGATATGTGACCGTATCGCTAACCTCCATACAACCCTAGTACATCGCGGCGTAAATAAACCCAGGGCTACCCCGCTCCAACCTCCCCCCGCGAGCGGGGGGATCGAGGGGGGTGTAACCGACGGCCTATTTACGCGTCCGTGTACTAGCCTGGCCAGACTAAAACCAAACTAAAAATTAACCATGAAGAGCATGAAGGACATGAGGAATAAAAAAACTTCATGTCCTTCATGGTTGAACATTGTCTTGCCCAAAAAACAAGATTTGATTTGCAAAGACCCGCCCTCAAGCCTAACTTTCGATAGGTGTCGCTTCGGCCCTTTTCTGATATAGTAGAAGAAAGAAGCCAGCTCAAAAAGCTAATCCACTTGTCTTATGAACTCAAATCAATCGTTCCGGTCAATTCAAACGCCGGCCCAAAAATTACGCATTCTGCTGCTGTCTCCCCGAGGGCCGCTCTACCGGCATCGCACCGGTATCTGGAAAAAGTCGCTTCGCTATGCGCCGCTAACCCTGACGACCCTGGCCTCGCTCATTCCCGCCGATTTAAATGCCGAGGTCAGGCTGGTCGACGAGGGGATCGAGGAAATCGATTCTGCGGCCGAGGCTGACCTGATCGGCCTCAGCGCGATCACGGGCACCGCGCCCCGCGCTTATGAACTGGCCGCTCATTTCCGGCGGCGCGGCCTGCCGGTGGTGTTGGGCGGGGTTCATCCGACCCTGCTGCCCGACGAGGCCGCTCGCCATGCCGATGCGGTCGTCGTGGGCTACGCCGAGCAGAGCTGGCCACAGCTTCTGCGTGATTTCGCCGCCGGCCGGATGCAGCCGCGCTACGACCAGGCTCCCAATTTGAATCTGGCCGGCCTGCCCTTTCCTCGCCGTGATCTGCTGCCGAGCGGCCGCTACAGCCTGGCCCACACCATCGAAGCCAGTCGGGGCTGTATCCACCACTGCCGCTTTTGTGTCGTGCCCACCGCCTGGGGCCGGCCCTTGCAGCGCCCCGTCGCCGAGGTGGTGGCCGACATCCGCCAGATGCAGGCCCGGCGGCTGATCTTCCTGGATCTCAACCTGATCGCCGATCTCGATTACGCCAAAGAACTCTTTACCGCCCTCATCCCTCTGAAAATTATCTGGGGTGGGCTGGCGACGACCCTCATCGCCTGGGACGAAGAACTGCTCGACCTGGCCGCTCGCAGCGGCTGCCGGGGGCTGCTGATCGGCTTCGAAACCCTGTCGCAGAAAGCCCTGGCGGAGACCAACAAAGCCTTTAACATGCGCCACGATTATTACGAGGTGGTCCGCCGCCTCCACGAGCGCGGCATCGGCCTGCAAGGGACCTTTGTCTTCGGTTTCGACGACCACACCCTCGACACCTTCGCCGAAACGGTCGATTTCGTCATCGCGGCCAACATCGATCTGCCCCGTTACGCGATTTTGACGCCCTTTCCCGGCACGCCCCTGTTTCAACGCTTGCAGACCGAGGGCCGCATTCTGACCGAAGACTGGACCCTGTACGACGGCCAGCACGTGGTCTATCAACCCAAACAGATGAGCCCGGCGACGCTGCTGCGCCGCACCGAATGGGCCTAGCAGGAGACCTACAGCTATCGGGTCATCGCCAAACGGCTGTTCGGCGCGCGCATCCAACTGCCGCTGGCCCTGGCCGCCAATCTGGGCTACCGCTTCTACGCTCACCACCTGCACGACTATTACAATTGTGACTGGCAGTTGGGACCGGCGATAACAACCGGCGTATGATCACTTGACAAATAGGATTAATGAAGATAACGTTTATTCGCCCCAACATGAGTGATATGCGCTCAGCCGACGCGATGGAGCCGCTGGTGTTCGCGATCCTGGCCGGGCTGACCCCGGCCGGGATCGAGACGGTCCTCTTTGACGAGCGCCTGGAGCCTATCCCGTTCGATGAGCCAACCGATCTGGTCGCCATCACGGTTGAGACCTACACGGCCAGGCGCGCCTACCAGATCGCCCAGGCCTATCGCCGGCGCGGTGTGCCCGTGGTCATGGGCGGTTACCACCCGACCTTTGTGCCTGATGAAGCCTTGCAATACGCCGATGCGGTCGTCATCGGCGATGCCGAACAGCTTTGGCCGCGCATTGTGGCCGATGCTCAGTCCGGCAAATCGCGCCGGATCTATCGCCAGGTGAGCCAGCCGCCTCTGTCCGGCCTGAAACCGGATCGACGCATCTTTCGGGGCAAGCGCTATGCGCCGGCGGCCCTGGTGCAGTATGGTCGTGGCTGCCGCTTTGCCTGCGAGTTCTGTTCGATCCACGCCTTCTACGGCTTCGACCTGCGCCAGCGGCCGGTCCGCGACGTGGTCGCCGAAATCGAACAACTCGAACGCAAGCACATCTTTCTGATCGATGACAACATCTTCGTCAACGGCCCCAAAGCCAGGGAACTATTTCGAGCCCTGATCCCGCTCAAGATTCGCTGGTCCTGCCAGGTCAGTCTCGACATCGCCCGAGACGAGGAGTTGATGACCCTGTTAGAGCAGAGCGGCTGTACCACGGCCGTCATCGGCTTCGAGTCGCTGGACGAGCATAACCTGGCCCAGATGAAGAAAAAGTGGAATCTCAAACACGGCGACTATCCCAGCCTGGTGCAGACATTTCGGCAGCACGGCGTGATGATTTACGGCTCGTTCGTTTTTGGCTACGATCACGACACAGTCGATTCCTTTGATATCAGCCTTGAGTTCGCCCTCCGTTCCAGATTCTACCTGGGCAACTTCAACCCGCTGACCCCGATGCCGGGCGCGAAGCTCTACGACCGGCTGCGGGCCGAAGGCCGCCTCATCTATGATCGCTGGTGGCTCGACCCTGATTACAGCTACGGCCAGGCCACCTTTCACCCCCGGGGAATGACCGCCGCTGAATTGACCGACGGCTGCTTCCGGACGCGGCGGCGCTTCCACGACTATTCGTCCATCGTTGAGCGAGCGCTTGACTTCAAGACCAACTGCCGCGATCCCTACCGCCTGGGGCTTCATCTGGCCTCGAACCTCGTCGCCCGGCGAGAAATATTAAAAAAACAAGGCCGCCGTTTAGGCGCAGTGATGCCATTGGAACAACCGCTATGAAACTCACCTTGATCAAGCCCAACATCGGCCGCATGGAACACAGCCTCTACGTCGACGAAGGCCGCATGGAGCCCTTACAGCTCGGCGTGCTGGCCGCCCTGACCCCGCCCGAGGTCGAGGTCGTGCTCCACGATGACCGCATGGAGACGATCCCGTATGATGAGCCGACCGATCTGGTGGCCATCACGGTCGAGACCTATACCGCCCGGCGTGCTTATGAAATCAGCGCCGAATTTCGCCGGCGAGGTATTCAGGTTATCATGGGCGGTATGCAACCCACCCTAATCCCGGACGAGGTCAGGCTGCAGGCCGACTCGATCTACAGCGGCGACGCGGAATTCGCATGGCGGCAGGTCATCGAGGATTTTCAACGGGGGCAGCTCCGGCGCATTTACCAGGCCCCGGTCGGGACACCCCAGCCGGGCAGCCTGACCCGGCGCGATATCTTCAAAGGCAAAGGCTATCTGCCGATCACGCTGCTTCAGTTCAGCCGGGGCTGCCGCTTCGCCTGTAACTTCTGCGCCGTCAGTACCTTTTTCGATAAAACCCACTACTGCCGCGATGTGAACGAGGTCGTCCAGGAGATCGAAGCGGCAGGCCGGCAGTTGCTCTTCTTTGTCGATGACAATATTCTGTCCAATTTCGAGGCGGCCAAAGCCCTATTTCGGGCCCTGATTCCGCTGAAAGTGCATTGGGTGTCTCAGGGCAGCATCGACATGACCCAGGATTTGGAGCTGATGGACCTGATGGTCAAAAGCGGCTGCATCGGCCTGGTAGTCGGCTTCGAGTCGATTTCGCCCCAAAGCCTGCGCTGGATGAAAAAATCGCCCAACTTTGTCGGCGGCTTTAAGGCCTATGCGCCCCAGCTCGAAATCATCCGCGATTATGGCTTGCAGTTGTGGGCCGCCTTCACCCTGGGCCACGATTACGACACCCGCGAGTCCATCGAGCAGACCCTGGCCTTTGCCATGGAAAACAAATTTTCCCTGGCCGCCTTTAATATCCTGGCGCCCTATCCCGGCACCCCGCTCTATCAAAAACTACAAGCCGAAGGCCGGCTGTTGTACGACGGCAAATGGTGGCTGCATCCTGAGTATCGCTTCAACTACGCCGCCTTTCAGCCCAAAACGATGTCACCGGAGGAACTGACCGACGCCTGTTTTCATGCGCGCGCCAGGTATAACAGCCTCGGTTCGCTCGTCCGGCGCACCTTTGACCGCAAGACGAATTTGCGCTCATTGTACAAATTGGGGGTATACTTGAGGTACAGTCCCATTTTCAGGAAAGAGGTGTTCAAAAAGCATGGGATGCGGTTTGGGTTACGATGAGACTCACCATTATCCACCCCTGTATTGGCCGGCGACCGGGCCAGCCCTACATCGGCACCTGGCAAATGGAGCCGCTGATCGCCGCCGTGCTGGCCGGCCTGACGCCGCCGGAGATCGAGATCAAATTTTATGATGACCGCCTGGAAACGATCCCGTTTGACGAGCCCACCGACCTGGTCGCCATCAGCGTCGAGACCTATACCGCCAAACGGGCCTACCAGATCGCCAGCGAGTACCGCCGGCGGGCCGTGCCGGTCGTCATGGGCGGCTTCCATGCCACCCTGTGCCCGGAAGAGGTGGCCGATTATGCCGAGGCCGTGGTCATCGGCGAGGCCGAAGGGTTGTGGCCCCAGGTCATCGACGATTTCAGGCACGGCCGGCTGGAGAAGATGTACCGGCAGCCCGCTCGACCTTCGCTGAAAGGCCTGCACCCGGATCGCACCATTTTCCGGGGCAAGCGTTATCTCTCCATCGGCCTGGTCGAGGCCGGGCGCGGCTGCCATTTCAAATGCGATTTCTGCGCCGTCCAAACTGTGTTCGATCAAACCCAGAACCGCCGGCCCATCGACGATATTATCGCCGAGCTAACCTGGCTCAAACGCCAGCATAAGAAGTTCATCTTCTTTGTCGATGATAACATCACGTCCAATCTTGACGAGGCCAAGGCGTTCTTCCGGGCCTTGATCCCGCTCAAGCTCCGCTGGGTCAGCCAGGCCAGCATCAATGCGGCCCACGATGAGGAGTTTCTGGACCTGCTGGTCAGGAGCGGCTGTGAGGGTCTGTTGATCGGGTTCGAGAGTCTCGATCCGCAAAACCTGAAAGCCATGGCCAAGGGCTTCAACACCATGAAAGGCGGCTTCGAACCGGCTCTGGCCAACCTGCGCCGCTACAACATCAAGCTGTACGTCACCTTTATCTTTGGCTACGATCTGGATACCCCGGCTTCTTTTGCCGAAACGGTCGATTTTGCCAGGCGTCACCGATTCTATATCGGCGCGTTCAACCATTTGACCCCATTTCCCGGCACGCCCCTCTATCAACGATTGGCAGCCGAGCAGCGCCTGCTGTATCGGGCCTGGTGGCTGGACGATGACTACAGCTACAACAAAATCCCGTTTCAGCCGGCCCGGATGAGTCCGGAAGCCTTACAGCGGGGTTGTCTGGAGGCCCGGCGTTCTTTTTACTCCCTGCCCAGCATCATCCGGCGCAGTCTCGACCCGGTCAACCGGCCCGACTTTTTCATGTTCCGCCACTTCTTCCTGATCAACGGCATGATTCGGGCCGAGGTCAGCCTGCGCGACTACTTTCCGCTGGGCGATGAGGGCTGGCAGGGCCAGTTGTTGAAAGCGCAGTAGGATGGAGTTCATCTTTGAGCTGGCCACACCGGACGATGACCCGGCCATCCGGCGGCTGCTGGCCGAGAATCCGGTTCCGGGCCGGGTGACGGTCACCTACGAGCGGGAGCCCAACTATTTTCTGGGCTGCGGCGCGATGGGCCGTTTCTGCCAGGTGCTGGTTGCCCGGCGCCCCATCGGCGGCCCGGTCGTCGCTGTGGCCACCCGGACCACGCGCCCGCTTTTCATCAACGGGCAGCCCGAAGAGGTGGGCTACATCGGCCAGCTTCGGGTTGACCGGCCCTTCCAGGGACGCTGGATCGTGTCCGGCGGCTTTCGCTTCTTTCAGCAGCTTCACGCCGATGGCCGGGTGCGGGGCTATCTGACGACCATCATCGAGGGCAACGCCCAGGCCGAAGGCATCTTGGTCAGACGCGCCCGCCGTCACTTCCCGGCCTACCGCGAACTGGATCGACTCTGCACCGTGGCCATCATCCTGCGGCGGTCCACAGCGATCCCCGCTTCGGCCACCGAGATCTGCCGGGGTTCGCCGGCGGTGCTGGCCGAGATTGTCCGCTTCCTGTATCAGCACGGCGCGGCGCGGCAGTTCTTTCCAGTTTACTGTGAAAACGATTTCAATGAAAGTCCTACTACTCTTGGTTTTCGAGTCGAGGACTTTGTGCTGGCCTGCCGGGCTGGTCACCTCGTAGGCCTGATGGGCCTGTGGGATCAATCGACCTACAAACAAACGATGGTGCAAGCCTACGACAATCCCCTGCGCTCGCTGCGTCCCGTTTATAACCTGGGGCTGCGCCTGATCGGAGCCCAACCCCTGCCGCCGCCCGGCCGGCCGATCCATTTTGCTTATGTCAGCTTTGTTTGCCTCGCCGGGAACGACCCGGCCCTATTCGACCTGCTGCTGCGGCATCTCTACAACCTGGCCGCCGCACGAGGCTACGCTTACCTGATGGTCGGCCTGTCCACACGAGATCCGCTGCTGCCGGTGGCTCGCCGCTACGCCCATATTCCTTATTATAGCAGGCTGTATTCGGTCTGCTGGAAAGATGAGATGAGCTTCCATGAAGAACTTGACGACCGCCTCCCTTACGTTGAAATCGCAGCCCTCTAATGGGCCGGGCCACGAATCAGAGGCCAGCGCTCAAACCGCGCCGCCCGATCAAGCCCCGGAGTCGGGGCGCCTGGCCGGCTCCATCCAAACACCCGCCGCGCTAACCCCGGCTCAACGAGACCGGATGGTTGTGTTGTTGGGCGGCTATTTCACCAACGTCACCCGGTCCCATTTCGAAGCGGACCTGGCCGAAAAAGAGTGGGTCGTGCTGCTGACCGATGCTGCTACCGGCCAGATCCAGGGCTTTTCGACCCTGATGCGACTGGAGACCAGGGTGGATGGCCAACCCATCGTGGCCTTCTTCTCCGGCGACACGATTATCGCGCGCGACTATTGGGGCGAAACCGAACTGCCGCGGCTGTGGGGCCGTCACGTGTTCGACCTGGCCGCCGCCATTCCCGATATCCCGGCCTACTGGTTTTTGATCAGTTCCGGGTACAAAACCTATCGCTTCCTGCCCGTCTTCTTCCGCGAGTTCTACCCAACCTATCGCTGCCCCACCCCACCCCAGCTCAAACGCCGGCTCGATGCCCTGGCCCAACTGAAATTTCCGGCCACTTATGATCCCGATCAAGGATTGATTCGCTTTGACACTCCCGCGCCGCTGCGGCCCGGCGTGGCCGCAATTACAGAGCAGCGCTTGAAAAACCCGCACGTGGCCTTTTTTGTCGCGGCCAATCCGGGCCACGTCCACGGCGATCAACTGGCCTCCCTGGTCGAACTGTCCGAGGCCAACCTGACCACCGCCGGCCGGCGCATGCTAAAATGAAGATTAGAGATTGGAGATTAGGTTGTACTGACATTCTATATTGCGAATATCCGGATAGTCCCATCTCTGATACGCCCTCTGGCCAACAGCCTGTGGTATCTGCTCTCTCTACCTGAGAGCCTTGCCTTTCACCGGGCCCGTCGTGATGTGGCCGCGACTCAGGAAACGCTGCTCTTGCGCCTGCTGCGGGCCAACGCGCAAACCGAATTTGGCCGCCGCTATAATTTTGCCGGCATTCGTTCGGCAGCCGGGTACCAGGCCAGCGTTCCCCTCTCTACTTATGATGATTATGAGACTCTCATCCAGCGGATCGGGGCCGGTCAATCCGGCGTTTTGACCCACGACCCGGTCCTGCTGTTCGAGCCGACCAGCGGCTCGACCGCGGCCACCAAAATGATTCCCTACACGGCCGGCCTCAAAGCCGAGTTTCAGCGGGCCATCGCGCCGTGGATCGCCAACCTGTTTAGCCACGATCCGGCGCTGTTGCTGGGCCAGGCCTATTGGTCGGTCACGCCGGTGACCCGCCGAAACGAACGCACCCCCGGCGGTTTACCTATCGGCTTTGAAGAGGACAGCGAGTATTTTGGTCGCCTCCAGCGTCACCTGATTCAGGCCGTCATGGCCGTACCGGCCCAGGTTCGCCTGATCGACGAGATGGAGGCCTTTCGTTACATCACGCTCCTGTTTTTACTGCGCAGCACGTCGCTGCGGCTCATCTCGATCTGGAATCCCACCTTTTTGATCCTGCTGCTCGAACGGCTGGCCGGCTGGTGGTCGCAGTTGGCCACCGACATTGCCCGGGGCAGCCTGTCACCACCCACGCCGCTGCCGCCCAAACTTCACACCCACTTCCAAGCCTTGAACCGGCCCGATCCCCGGCGGGCCGCTGCTATCCGGGCCGCCTTTCAAACCGGCAGCGATCCCGGAACCAGCCACACCCGGCTCTGGCCCCAACTACGGCTCATCAGCTGCTGGACCGAAGCTAATGCGGCTCGTTACATCCCCGACCTGGCTCGTCTCTTGCCGCAGGCCCGCATCCAGGGCAAAGGCCTGATCGCCACCGAAGGTGTCGTTTCGTTCCCTTTAGCCGGAATTTCCGGCGCTGCAGCCCTGGCTATCCGGTCTCATTTTTTCGAGTTCATGCCCACCACCGAACCTTCGGCCACACCGGGTCAGCCTGCGCCCCGCCTGGCCCACGAATTAGAATCCGGCAGCATCTATGCCGTCACGCTCACCACCGGCGGCGGCCTGTATCGCTATCGACTCAACGATCTGGTCGAGGTGGTGGGACATCTGGGAACCTGTCCGCTGCTCCGCTTCGTGGGTAAAGAGGCTCACATCTCCGATTGGTTTGGCGAGAAGCTCAACGAGCGGCACGTCCGGCAGGCGCTGGATGAACTGCTTACGAGCCACAAAATCGCGACCCGCTTCGCCATGCTCGCCTGTGAGGAGGAGGAAGGTCGGCCTGCCTATACCCTGTTCATCGAGGCAAATGGGGTTTTGGATGAGAAACTGCTTCGATTGGGCCAGGAGCTAGAAATCGAACTCCGGGAGAACTACCATTACCGTTACTGCCGCGACCTGGGGCAGCTCGAAGCGCTGCGTGTGTTTCGTATCGACGGTGGGGCCTTGGAGGCTTATCTGGCAACCTGTCAGAGCCACGGCCAGCGCGCCGGCAACATCAAGCCGGTCGCGCTGCACCGCTTGGGCGGCTGGATGGCGACATTTCGAGGCCGGCTGATTGGCTAGAGATTTCATCATATCTCCGCCGGGTATCCATCAATTCTCCACATTTATCTGTTATCCTTGAATTGGTACTACCCTGTTCATTCTAATTATGTTATACTCCTTAATAAACACATTAAGGAGGCGCCATGATTACCAAACAAGCTTTTGGCCGTACCGGCCACATGAGTACTCGCACCATTTTTGGAGCCGCAGCCTTCGCCCAGGTTAGTCAAGCTGAAGCCGACCGCACCCTGGAGATGCTGTTGGAATATGGCATCAACCATATTGATACCGCCGCCAGCTATGGCGACTCCGAACTGCGCCTGGGCCCATGGATGGGGCGCTATCGCCAAAATTTCTTCCTGGCCACCAAAACGGGCGAGCGCACCTATGAGCAAGCTCGTGACGAGTTTCACCGTTCGCTCGAACACTTGCAGGTGGATCAGGTCGATTTATTGCAGCTTCATAACCTGGTCGATCCCGACGAGTGGGCCACGGCCCTGGGACCGGGCGGCGCGCTGGAAGCAGCCATCGAAGCCCGCGAGCAGGGGCTAACGCGCTTCATCGGCGTGACCGGCCACGGCCTGACCGTCGCCGCCATGCACAAACGCGCCCTGGAACGCTTTGACTTCGACTCGGTGCTGCTGCCTTACAGCTATGTGATGATGCAGAATCCCCAATATGCCGCCGATTTCGAAGCCGTACTCGCCATGTGCCAGGCGCGAAATGTCGCCGTCCAGACGATCAAATCGATTACGCGCCGCCCCTGGGGCGACCAAACCCAGACCCGGCCCACCTGGTACGAACCCCTGGAAGACCAGGCCGCCATCGACCAGGCGGTGCATTGGGTCCTCGATCGGCCCGACGTTTTTCTCAATACCGCCGCCGATATTCAGCTTCTACCCAAAATCCTGGCTGCCGCCAGCCGCTTCCAATCCGGCCCGTCTGACCAGACGATGCAGGCCGAAATGGACCGGCTGGAGATGACGCCGCTATTTGTCTAAACCCGGAGGTTATAATGAACTACCGTTTTCTTGGCAAAACCGGCCTGAGAGTCAGCGAGTTCTGTTTGGGCGCGATGACCTTTGGCCGCGAAACTGACGAAGAAACCAGCCGGCAGATCATGAATCGCTTCGTTGAAGCCGGCGGCAATTTTATCGATACGGCCGACGTTTATTCCGGGGGTATTTCCGAGGAGATCGTGGGCCGCTGGCTGAAAGACAAGTCGCGGGACGAACTGGTCATCGCTACCAAGGTCCGCTTCCCAATGGGGGAAGGACCCAACGACGCCGGCTTGAGCCGGAAACACATCCTGGCCGGGGTCGAAAACAGTCTGCGCCGCCTGGGCG
>Ga0302046_10003272_pt1 | contig 14700 bp, 9 predicted proteins | sample RVTome_11_FD_200261 | JGI IMG/M metagenome (GOLD analysis project Ga0302046, IMG submission 200261) | Soil microbial communities from uranium-contaminated site in the Upper Colorado River Basin, Wyoming, United States - RVT147D111 (version 2) ...
CGAGCTTGCGCGGGTGTCTCTCGATCATGTGCTCCACATCGGCTGCGTGGGTCGTTTCCTGGAGCGTCGCCATGGTTCATCTCCCTGTGATAGACGTTGGTCGATGCGGCCGGCCGAATCGGAGAGGAAGCGGAGCGACCTCGGGGGATGAATCGCGGAATCGTCGCTCCGCCGCCCCTCCGGTTCATTAATGACGCGCGGCCCGCCGGCGCTCTACGGGACAAGAGCCGTATTCGGACCTCTTGCGGCCTCGGGGAGGGCCGGGGCACGCGCCCGAACATTACCCAGGGCTACACCTACTCGGCCCCGAACGAGACCGAGGCGGACTCACAGCAGCCGGTGGAAGGCGTGGGCCTTGATCAGGAGGTGCACCGCGAGACCGCGCGCGAGCCCGAGCTGCTCCACCGCCTCGTGCGTGACCACGACGCGGAAAACGACCGGGGTCGCGACGCGGATCTCGACCGACGCGGTACCGGAGGACAGCTCGGCGATCGATCCCGCCAGCACGTTCCGCGCGCTGGTGCCGCGCACCCGCTCGACGGCCAGCAGGATATCCTCCGCCCGCAGGCCGAGCGCCACCGAGCGGCCGAGCGCGACGTCCAGGAGGCCCGTTTCCACCACCGTCCCTCCGAGATCGACCTCGCTGTAGCCGCGATCGGGGAAGTGCGCACGCACCACGCCCGTGAACAGGTTCTCGGTGCCGATCGCGCGGGCGGTGGCCTCGGCCGCCGGGGCCGCCACGACGCGCTGCGGGGGGCCGACCTGCACCACGCGCCCGGCGTCGAGGACCACGAGGTCCGATCCCAGACGGACGGCCTCGCCGAGATCGTGGGTGACGTGCAGAAAGGGGACGCCGGCGCTGCGCTGGAGGTCGAGCAGCGTCTCCCCCAGCGCCTTGCGCGAGGGCGCGTCGAGCGCCGAGAACGGCTCGTCGAGCAGCAGCGCCGACGGTCCCGGCGCGAGGGCGCGCGCCAGGGCCACGCGCTGGCGCTGTCCGCCGGACAGCTCGGCCGGCATGAGGTCGGCGATCTCCCGCGCGCCGACCGTGTCGAGGGCGGCCAGCGCGCCGCGTCGCCGCTCCTCGCGAGGCGTGGCGCCGAGCCCGAAGGCGACGTTGCCCGCGACGTCGAGATGCGGGAACAGCAGGGCGTCCTGGAAGACGATGCCCACGCGGCGGTGGCGCACTGCGAGATCCGTTCCCGACGCGGAATCGTAGAGCGTCCGCCCGCCGGTGACGATACGCCCGCTGTGGGGTGCGATCGCGCCGAGGATCGCCATCAGCAAGGTGCTCTTTCCCGCGCCGCTCGGTCCGAAGACCACGGTGATCCCGGCTCCGGTGCCGAACTCGGCCTGCAGCACGAACGGGTCGCCGCGCCGGGGACGGCGCCGGACGACGACGTCGACGTCGAACCCTTCCGCGCGCCGCACGCTCACCGGCTCGTGCTCCCGGGTCGTCCGAGTCGTCCCGCCGCGAGCATCACCGCCACCGACACCGCCGTCAGCATCACGGCCAGCCACATCGCGGTGCGGTCCTGCCCCGAGATCACCGCGTCGTAGATCGCGAGGGGCAGGGTCTGGGTACGACCCGGGATGTTGCCGGCGAGCATCAGCGTGGCACCGAACTCTCCCACACTGCGGGCAAACGACAGGATCACGCCCGCGATCAGACCTCGACGCGCCAGGGGCAGCGAGACGAACACGAAGGTCGAGAGCCAGCCGCGTCCGAGCGAAGCCGCCGCGATCTCGTGCCTGGCGTCGGTCTCCTCGAAGGCGACGCGCGCCGCGCGAACCATCAAGGGGAAGGCCATCACGGCGCCCGCGACCACGCACGCCGCCCACGTGAAGGTCACCGACCAACCCGTCGCGCGGTACAGAGGCGATCCGATCAAGCCCCCCCGGCCGAGCACGACGAGCAGGTAGTACCCCGTGACGGTCGGCGGGAGGACCAAGGGGAGGTTGAGCAGCGCGTCGAGGAATTCCCTACCACGGAATTCCCTGCGCGCCAGGAGCCAGCCGGTCAACGTCCCGGCGATCGCCACCACTGCCGTGGCCAGCGCCGAGGCCATGAGCGAGAGGCGCAGGGCGTGGAGGATCATCGCGGGGCAGGCAAGAAGCCCCTGCGAGCCAGGATCTCCTGGCCCGCTTCGGAACGCAGGAACTCGAGCAGGTGGAGGGCCGACCGCGCGCCGGCCGAGTTTTCGAGGACGGCGCCCTCGTACAGGATCCGGGCGTGAGACCCGGCCGGCGCGGCCGGTCCGGCGACCACGCGACCGGAGCCGGCGAGCGCGTCGGTGCCGTAGAGCACACCGGCGTCGACCTCGCCGCGCTCGATCCAGTCGAGGACCTGCCGCGCGTCCGCAGCGAAGACGAGACGCGGCTCGAGGATCTCCCAGACTCCGAGAGCCTGGAGCGATTCTCGTGCGTAGCGACCCACGGGAACGGTGCTCGGGTTTCCGACGGCGATGCGCCCGAAACGGGCATCCGCGACGCCCGCGAAGTTGCCCGGAGGAGAGGTTCCCTTCGGAACCGCAACGACGATCTCGCCGGAAGCGATCGCCTGGCGAGCCCTCACGAGACCCTTCGTCTCGAGCCGGTCGATCTCGGAGGACGATGCGCTGATGAACAGATCGACCGGGGCGCCGTGCTCGGTCTGGCTGAGCAGGACGCCGGACGCCGCGGCGTTGAGCGCGACCTCGGTCGCGGGGTACAGCGCGCCGTAGCGCTCCACGACCTCGTCCATGGCGCCCTTCAAGCTCGCCGCGACCGATACGAGCAGATCTTCTCGCTCGGCCCGCACCCCCGGCCCGCCGGCGAGGACCGCGGCCGCGACGATCGCCACGCTGCGGAAGGCGGTGGCGAAGGCGCACTCCGTCAACGGGGTCAAGGGGCGGTGCCGAGTTCCTCCATGAGGAACGCGGCGGCCTCGTTGCCACGGTAGAAGTTGTCGAGGTCGAGCTTCTCGTTCGGGGCGTGGAGGTTGTCGTCGTGGAGGCCGATCCCCATCAGAACGCTCGGGACCTTCAGGATCCGCGAGAAGCTGGCGATGATCGGGATCGACCCGCCCTCGCGCACCAGGACCGGCGTCTTGCCGAACGCGCGCTTCACGGCGCGTCCCGCGGCTTGCAGCGCCGGGTGGTCCGTCGGGGCCAGCCACGCCTCGCCGCCGTGGAGGTTCTGGACGGAGACTCTCACCGAGGGCGGCGCGATCTTCTTGAGATGCTTCGCCGCTTTGGCGGCGATGTCCGCGGGCCGCTGGTCGGGGACGAGGCGCATCGAGATCTTCGCGTGCGCCTGGCCCGGGATCACCGTCTTGGCGCCCTCACCCGTGAAGCCCGACCACATGCCGTTGACGTCCAGGGTGGGCCGCGCCCACACACGCTCGAGCGTGGTGTAGCCCCACTCGCCGAACAGGGCCGGCGCGCCGATCGCACGCTTGAACTTGGCGTCCGTGTGGGGCAGGGAGGCGAACGCCTTGCGCTCGGCACGCGTCAACGCGCGAACGTCGTCATAGAAGCCCGGGATCCGGATCCGGCCCCGCGCATCCTTGAGCGTCGCGATCATCTGGATCAGGGCATTGGCCGGATTGACCACCGCCCCGCCGAAGGTCCCGGAGTGCAGATCGCGATTGGTTCCGGTGACGTCGATCTGCAGGTAGGCCAGTCCGCGCAGGCCGTAGACGATCGACGGAATGCCCTTCGCGAACATCGCCGTGTCCGAGACCACCACGGCGTCGCACTTCAGCTTGTTCTTGTTCTCGATCAGGAAGGGATCGAGGTTCGGCGAGCCGATCTCCTCCTCGCCTTCGATGAGGAACTTCACGTTCACGGGCGCCGTGCCCGTCGTTTTCAGATGCGCCTCGAGGGCGTTGATGTGGATGATGACCTGGCCCTTGTCGTCGGACGCGCCCCGTGCGTAGATGCGGCCGTCCTTCACGGTCGGCTCGAACGGCGGAATGTCCCACAACGCGACGGGATCCACGGGCTGCACGTCGTAGTGCCCGTAGACCAGGATCGTGGGCTTGCCGGGGGCTCCGAGCCACTCTCCGTAGACGATGGGGTGCCTCTTCGTCGGATGGATGCTCGCCGCGGTGCAGCCGGCCGCCTTCAGGCGATCGCGCACCCACCCGGCCGCCCTCCCGACGTCCGCCGCTCTCTCCGGATCGGTGCTGACCGACGGAATGGCGAGCAGCTCCTTCAGCTGGTCGACGTAACGCGAGCGCTGGTCCCTGACGTAACGGGCGACGGAGCTCATCGCCGGCCTCCTGTGCGGGCCCGCCCGGGTTCGCGACCGCGCCCGGGTGCGGGTGTGGACGATCCGCGGCGGTCTCGACGCCGCGGCGCTCGCGATTCTATCGCGAGACTCGCCGCGGGCGGAAGCTCTCGCCGGCAGGAGACCCGGGTTCTGGGGCAGGACAGCCCGGGGAGGGGAGTGGACCGGACCGGGGTCGGGTCCCGTTCCGCGCCGAGCGACACGGGCCCCGATCCCCGTCCTCGATCTCGCCTCAGTCGGCTTCGTCGGTCCGGATCACGATCTTGTGGACGCCGCCGCCCCGGACCTCGAGCGGCTCGAGCGCGACGTCGTGCCTCGGGCAGGAATAGGTCGCGGTGTCGTCCTCGTCGAGCCGCATCGTGGTGTCGCCCTCGGGGCAGCGCAGGATCCGCTCGTCGCCGTGGAGCCGGACGACCTGCCCGTGCGCTCCGCCGAGGTCGATCAGCGACTCCCACTGCGCGTCGACATCGCCGTCGCCCTTCAAGACGAGTACCTGGGCTTCGTGGTCGGAGAAGGCGGTGCCTTCGTCGCCTCCGATCCGAACGATCTCCACCTTGCGCCGGACGCTGTCGCCACCCTGGCCGTCCACCGCGATGACCTTGACGCCGGCCGCATCGCCGGTGGTGAAGGCGAAGCAGCCGCCCGGGCCTCCGAGCCTGCAGTCGATGGTCTTGACCCGGCCGTCCTCTCCCGCGGGCAACGCGATGGCGATCGACTCGCCGTTGCGCGTCGCCGTGATGACGTGCTCGCCGCTCCCGAAGGTGCGCGTCTCGCCGTCGGACAGGCTCGAAAGGTCGACGATCTCCGCCGCCTCGTCGCCCACGATGCTCACCACGGCGGGCGACACCACGCTCGTCAGGATCGTGATCATCGCGCTGGCCAGTCCCCAACCGATCGTCTGAGTCAGCATCTCCACTCGCTCCTGGGACCGGATCGTCCGGTTCGGTCCGCCTCCGTCACGGAGGTTCGCGGGTCCCCGCGACCGGCCCTCCGGTCCTTCCGACCGATCCGGGCGACCCGCGAGGTCAGGTAGCACCCGGCGTGCCAGGGCGCGTCGGCACGGCACGGGCCGCGAAGGCACGAAGAGACGGCGGCGGAAGCGTGACGCGGAGCTCGGTCCCACCCCATATGGAGCACGACGGCCCCAAACGGGGTCGGCATCCAGGAGGCTCCAGGCTCCTACGGTTCGGCCCCCTCGCCCGGCGCGAAGGCCGGGGCCGCCGGCACGGCTTCGCGCGCGTGGCCCTCGAGCCCGAACTTCCGGACGCGGTACTGCAGGGTCTTGTACGAGATGCCGAGCAGCCGCGCGGCGGGGCGGAGCCGGCCGTGCGACCTCCGCAGCGCCTGCCGGATCAGGTGGCGCTCGAGCTCCACGAGGCTCACGCCCGCGGGCGGCAGCTCGAAGCCCGCGGCGGCTCCCGCGGCGGCTCCCGGGCCGCTGCGGATCGCGGGCGGGAGGTCGTCCACGTCGAGGCGCGACGACCGTGCCAGCACGACCATGCGCTCGATGCAGTTCTCGAGCTCGCGCACGTTGCCCGGCCACGGGTAGTCCTGGAGGCGGTCCAGGACCTCGGGCGTCGCGCCGATCGTCTCGCGGCCCAGACGCTTCGTCGCGGAAGCCAGGAAGTGGTCGACGAGCAGCGGAATGTCCTCGGGCCTGTCGCGCAGCGTGGGGAGGAATATCGGCACCACGTTCAGGCGGTAGTACAGGTCCTCGCGGAACATCTTGTTGCGGATCGCTTCCTCGAGGTCTTCCCCGGTGGCGGCGACGATCCTGACGTCGACCGAGATCGCCGACGTCGAGCCCAGTCGCTGGATCTCCTTCTCCTGGATCGCGCGCAACAGCTTGGCCTGCAGGTCGATGCGCATCGCACCGATCTCGTCGAGGAACAGCGTCCCGCCGTGCGCCTGCTCGAAGCGTCCGGCGTGAGAGCGGTTCGCACCGGTGAACGCCCCGCGCTCGTGGCCGAAGAACTCGCTTTCCAGCAGGCCCTCGGGCACCGCGGCGCAGTTGAGCGCCACGAACGGCCCGGCCGCGCGCGGGCTGTTCTCGTGAAGCGCGCGCGCGATCAGCTCCTTGCCCGTGCCGCTCTCCCCCCGGACCAGGACCGGGACGTCCGTGTGCGCGACCCGCTCGACGAGCGAGAACACCTCCTGCATCAGGGGCGAGTTTCCGATGATGTTGCCGAGGCGGTAGCGCTCCCGGAGGGCCCCGCGCAGCGTGACGACCTCGTCCTCGAGGCGCCGGTGCCGCAGCGCGCGCTCGATGACCAGGATCAGCTCGTCCTTCTCGAACGGTTTGGTGAGGTAGTCGGAGGCACCGCGCTTCATGGCGGAAACCGCCGCCGACACCGAGCCGTAGGCCGTCATCAGGACGATCGGAAGCTCCGGCCGGATCGCTCGCGCGCGGTCGAGCAGCGTGAGACCGTCCATGCCCGGCATTCGCTGATCGGTCAGCACGAGGTCGAACGTCTCCTGGCCCAGGCGATCGAGCGCGTCTTCGGCGGTCGGGGAAGGGGTCACCCGAAAGCCCGCGCGGGTCAGGATCGAGGACAGCATCTCCCGCTGGGTGGCCTCGTCGTCCACCACCAGCAGGCTGGCCCGCGGCCCTCCGCGCGCGTTCGCCGGACGGTCGCTCACGAGACCTCCCGGGAGGGGTCGTCGCCGGGGAACACCACAGTCACGCGCGTTCCCTCGTCGGGCCGGCTGTCGAGCGAAACGCGGCCCCCGTGCTCCTCGACGACGACCTGGTGGACCATCGCCAGGCCGAGGCCGTGCCCGCCGTCACGGGTCGTGTAGGCGAACTCGAAGACCCGTTCGCGATCGGATTCCGGTATCCCGTGCCCCGTGTCCGCGACCTCGACGGTGACCTCGCGATCGGCTCCCCATACCCGCATGCGGAGGATGCCGCCCTCGGGCATGGCCTCGAAGCTGTTGAGCACCAGGTTCAGGATCGAGGCCCGGACCGATTCGGCGTCGGCGCGCACGGTCGGGACGTCCCCCGCGGTCACCTCGACCTGGACCCCGCGGCGCTCGGCCTCCTTCTCCACCAGGCGCGCCGTCTCGCGCACCACATCCGGGAGGCTCACCGGCTGCCGCTCTCGCCGGTCGCTGCGCGCGAACGTCAGGAAGTTCGCGACCAGCTTGTCGAGGCGGTGGATCTCGTCGCGAATGATCGCGAGCGAGCGGTCGAAGTCCCGGCGGCGCTCGTCGGATTCCGGCGCGCACGCTTCCTGGAGGTGTTGCAGCGTGAGCCCGATGGAGTGCAGCGGGTTTCGAACGTCGTGAGCCACGCCGGCGGCGAGGCGGCCGAGAGACGACAGCTTCTCGCGCCGCGTCAGCTCGCGGGCCTGCTCGCGGCCGGCCCGCAGCTTGCTCGCCATCTCGTTGAACGCCCTGCCGAGACGCGCCATCTCGTCCCGGCCGCGAACCGGCACCTGAACGTCGAGGTCGCCCTCGGACAGCCGGTGGATCGCCGCGTCGAGGCGCCGCACCGGGCGAGTGAAGCGCGTCGCGAGACCCGCCGACAGGGCGGTTCCGAGCACGAACACGCCGAGGAACACGAATCCCGAGCGGCTGCGGAGCTTGCTGAACAGGTTGCGGTAATCCTCGGTCGGGACCTCGAATCGAAGCTCTTCGTTGAACGCCACGCGGTCCGGAGCCCCGTCGGGGCGGTCGGCCGCGCCGCCCCTCTGCCACGCGAATTGCAGGCTGTTGGCGTCCTGCCCCTCGGCCCTCAGCGTCGGGATGTGCAGGAACAACCCCTCGGCCTCTTCCTCCGCCCGGACGTCGTCGAGCTTGATCATCGTGACCCGGCGCTCGACGGTCGTGACGGTATCGCCGCCCTCTCCGATCGCAAGGCGCTGGGGGAACAGTCCCTGCTCCCGGGCCTCCTCGAGCGACATGCGCCGCGGAGGCTCCCCGTGGCGCTGCACCGTGACGTGAGCCTCGCCCGGAGCGCTGGACTCCACGTGCGCGAGCAGGACGATCGCTCCCTCGCTGGGCTTCTGCAGATCGACGACCACCGGGGCCCGGGTGTCGTCCGTCGCGGTCGAGATCCCCGTCCCGGGGTGGGGTGCCACCTCGAGCGTCTGAAGGGTCGCGCGCCCGACCGCCGAGACGGTGCGCGCCAGCTCTCCCATGACCTGATCCTGGTAATGACTCATCAGCAGGGCCAGGGCTGCCAGCGAGATCAACAGCACCACGCTCATGAGGCCCACGAGGCGGTATGTCATGAGATACCTCCCGGCTCGGTTTTCGACGGGGGGGGTGACAAAGCAAGAAGTGTACCACCCGGCCGAGAGCGGATCCGAGGATTGAGCCGTCAGTCCCCGATGTCGCCGGACCGTCGCGGAGCGACCTCGACGACCTCGTCGATGATCCCGAGCTCCAGGGCCTCCTCGGGCAACGGCGGCGATCAGCCGCGCAGATCGACCAACGCTTCCCAGTTGTCGTTCAGGGTCACGTTGCCGGGTTTCTCGCGCAGCCTGGCCTGGGCCCGACCCTCCTTGCCGCGCACGATCAGCGGCGTGGTGAGTGTGCGACCGCCTCCCAGGTGGATGTAGATCGGGATCGCCAGCACGAACTCCGTATCCTGCTGCTCGGCCTCGACGGTCACGACCCAGTCGCCTTCCTCGTTCTTGCGAACCTCGTGGGACCATTTCACGACCGGGATGTCCGTGCCGTAGATCCACTGGTCCCAGAACCAGCCGAGCTTCCCCTCGAGATGTCTCTCCGTCATGTTCATGAAGTCCTGGGTGGTGGCCTTGCCGTACTTGTAGGTTTCGAGGAAATCTCCCAGCAGCTCCCAGAACGCGTCGTCGTTCTTCTTCTGGATCTGGAACAGGTAGCGCAGCATGTGGATGACCACGGGCCCCTTGGTGTAGACGTTCTGTCCGCCGGCGATCAGCGGCTGCAGCTCCGCCATGTCCACCTGCCGGTTCTCGCCGGTCAAGGTCTGCGCGGTTTCCGTGGTCGACTTGAGCAGCGGCTTGATCCACAGCTCCTGCACCTGCTGCAGGGTCTTGTCCGGCTTCTGGAAGCGCGCCTGGTAGTACTCCATCGCCATGTACTCCGCGAACGACTCCGACAGCCAGCGGTCCTCGGGCCAGTTCTCGCCGTCGACCATGTTGCCCCACCACTGATGGGCCACCTCATGGGCGCGGAAGAAGTCCGCGGCCGAGAGCGCCGACGAGGTGCCGCCGTACTTGGTGATCAGGATCAGGCCCTCGAAGCCGCGGCCGTGGCCGGTCGGCGTCGTGGCGACGCGGAGCTGTTCGATCTCGAGCGGCTTCCCGAGGATGCGGTTGTAGATCTTGACCGCGTTGGCGATCTCGTTGACCGTGTACTTGGGGCTCTCGGCCCCGCCGACGATCTGGACCTCGGGCCCGCCCGGCAGGGACGGGACGATATCGTCGCGCACCGAGTTCGCGAACAGCGTGACCTGGGTGTCGTCGGCCGTGGCCTCGTAGGTTTCGTAGTTGCCGTAGTAGAACGTCGACCGCTTGTAGGGGCGGGTCGTGCGGAAGTGGACCTTGCGATGCGCGCCGTCGACCTCTTCCGACACCAGCTCGCCGGCGCCGACGGCGTTCATGTTCTTGGGGATCGAGCAGAACAGCTCGTACATCGAGGCTCCGGGATCGTTCACTCGGGGGTACCAGTTGTCCTCGTCGACGAGGACGTTCGCTCCCAGGAACGCGTCGAACAGCGGTCCGTCGGAGGTCACTTCGATCTGGTGGGGAACACCGGGCCGCAGCTCGCCCGTCGCCACGATCACGTACTCGTCGAAGTTGATCGGATCGTCGGCACGGTACTTCCACTGCACGAAGGGCAGGGCAGTTCCGTCGGGACCGGTCGCCGACCTGACGTTCAGGCGCGGCGTCAGGTTCAGGCGCAGCGCCGAGACGCCCTCGGACGGAACGAACGTGATCGTGGTCGAGGCCTCGACGCCCCCCAGGCTCTTGCCGATCGTCAGCCGCGTCGTGTACTGGCTGACCTTGCCCTGCGGCTCGAAGACCGGTTCGCGGGCGTGGAGGTAGGTGACGGGCCAGAACTGGTACTTGTACGCGGGATACCTCTCGAGGAGGTGGCGCGCGCCGGGGTCGCGAATCGCTTCCTTGTGTCCGAAAACGTCCAGCCGGACCTCGCTCTGCCGCTGGGGATCGAAGGAATAGAGCAGATGGGCGTCCTCGTGACCGGCGTCCCGTATGGAATCGGGAGCGAACAGCACCCATGCCGCGCCGCTCGATCGTCCGTGGCGATTCAAGAACGCGTGGGTCAGCTCGGTTCCGAGCTGGCGGATGACTTTCTTGCAGGTCGTGTAGGGTCCGCTCGAATCCGGCGCGACGGTCGCCTCGCCCTCGAGGCCGAGCCGCTCCACGAGCGACGTCCCCGACAGCGTGAACAGATAGGCGAACGAGATCGGCTCGGCGTCGAGGGCCGGTGCGCCCAGGAAGTGCTGCAGGTCGCTCCGCGCCCGGACGTTTGCGGGCGCGAAGGTCACGGTACCCCGGCCCACGAACAAGGCGCCGTACGGGTAATCCTCGATCTCGGGCTCCAGGAAGATCGCGCCGTCGATCATGTGGAGATCGAACGTGTCCGCGCTCCACACCACGTCCCGGACCGGCACGCCCATGTCGCCGAGCGCCCCGCCGGCGAGGATCCGGGAATGCAGCTCCTGGAGCTGCTGCGAGCTCTCCACGGTGAATCGCCCTGCCCAATCCCAGTCGCCCGCCTGGACCCGAGCCCCGGTGCCGACGCAAGCGATGGCCAAGAGCGCGAAACCCCGCCTCATCATGGCAGCCCCCCGCGTTGTGGGTTCGACCCCCCCTGCCTTCGTGCGACCGTTGAACGCAGTCTAGACCAGCCGCGCTCGCGCGAGAAACCCCGATCGCGACCGCGCGGTGTCCGGTTTCGAAGGACGCGACTCCGAGCTCGGCGACGCAGCGCCGATTTCCCCAACTCGTTGACGCGGTGTAAGATCCGCGCTCCACTGCGGTGACGGATCGACTCGCACGGGAATCGGAGGAAACGATGAGGATCGGACCATTCGCGGGGATGTGGGCGCTGGCCGGCGCTCTCGCGGCCGGCGGCGCGGTGGCGCTCGCGGGAATCGACCCGCAACGGCTCGCGGGAATCGAAGCGCGGTCCATCGGTCCGGCCGGGATGAGCGGGCGCGTGACGGCGATCGACGCGCCGGCCTCGAATCCCGACATCGTCTACGTGGGCACCGCGACGGGCGGCGTGTGGAAATCCGGAAACGGCGGCCTGACCTGGACGCCGATCTTCGACGACCAGCCCGTGGCGGCCATCGGCGCCGTCGCCGTCAGTCCCTCGAACCCCGACGTCGTGTGGGTGGGCACGGGTGAGGGCAACCCGCGCAACAGCGCGTCGGTCGGCGACGGCGTCTATCGATCGCTCGACGCCGGCGAGACCTGGACGCACGTCGGCCTCGAAGGCACGGAGCGCATTCACCGCATCGTGGTCCACCCCGAGCGGCCCGAAGTCGCGTGGGCCGCGGCCCTCGGACAGGCATGGGGCGAGAATCCCGAGCGCGGCGTGTTCAAGACGGTGGACGGAGGCAAGAGCTGGGAGAAGGTGCTGTTCGTCGACGAGCGCACCGGCGCTGCGGACCTCGTGATCGACCCCGCGAATCCCGACAAGCTCATCGCGGCGATGTGGGACTACCGCCGCTGGCCGTGGTTCTTCCGCTCGGGCGGACCCGGCTCGGGGATGTTCGTGACGCTCGACGGAGGTGCGACCTGGAGGCGATTGACGGTCGAGGACGGCCTTCCGCCGGGAGATCTCGGGCGCATCGGCGTCGCGTTCTGCCGCAGTCAGCCGCAGGTCGTCTACGCCCTCGTGGAAGCGGAGACCAGCGCCCTGATCCGCTCCGACGACGGCGGCGCGAGCTGGGTGACCGTGAACCGGGACCCCGACATCGCCCCGCGCCCGTTCTACTTCGCCGACATTCGCGTCGATCCCGAGTGGCCGCAGCGCGTCTACAGCCTGTGGTCGCTGCTGAGCGTGTCGAACGACGGCGGGAAGAGCTTCCACGCGATCGCCCCGTTCAAGGACGTCCACCCGGACCACCACGCGATGTGGATCGATCCGTCGAACCCGCGCCACATCATCGCCGGAAACGACGGAGGAGTGGCCATCAGCGCGGATCGCGGCGCCACGTGGCGCTTCGTGCCCAACCTGCCGGTTGCGCAGTTCTACCACGTCGCCGTCGACGACGACACGCCCTACCACATCTACGGCGGGATGCAGGACAACGGCTCGTGGCGCGGGCCCGCCGTGGTGTGGGAGAACGGCGGGATTCGTAACCACCACTGGCAGGAGGTCGACTTCGGAGACGGCTTCGACACGCGCCCCGATCCCGAGGACTCGATGTCGGGATACGCCATGAGCCAGGAGGGCTACCTCAGGCGCTTCGACCTCAGGACCGGGGTCAGGAAGGACATCCGTCCGTCGGCGCCAGCGCCCGAGGTCGAGCTGCGGTTCAACTGGAATTCGGGCTTGGCGGTCGACCCGTTCGAGCCGGCCACCCTGTATTACGGCAGTCAGTTCGTCCACCGCTCCACGGATCGAGGCGAGAGCTGGAGCACGATCAGCGCCGACCTCACGGGGAACGACCCCGAGCGGCAGAGGCAGGCCGACAGCGGCGGCCTGACTCCCGACGTCACGGGGGCCGAGAACTTCACGACCATCATCACGATCACCCCGAGCCGCGTCGAGAGGGGAGTGCTGTGGGTCGGGACCGACGACGGACGGATCCACGTCACGCGCGACGGCGGAAAGAGCTGGACGAGCGTCGAGGGCAAGCTCGACGGCGTGCCCCCGGGCACGTGGGTCCCCGCGATCGAGGCGTCGCCCCACGACGGCGGGACGGCGTTCGTCGTGCTCGACAACCACCGGCGGTCGGACTGGACGCCGTACGTCTACCGCACCACGAACTACGGCAAGAGCTGGACGAATCTCGCCACCGGCGACCTCCGAGGCTACGCGCTCTCCATCCTCCAGGACCCCGTGGCCCCCGACGTGCTGTTCCTGGGGACCGAGTTCGGGCTGTACCTGTCCCTGGACGGCGGCGAAGCCTGGCTTCCGTGGAAGCACGGAGTCCCGACCGTCTCGGTGATGGACCTGGCGTTCCAGGCGCGCGAGAACGACCTGGTTCTCGGAACGCACGGGCGCGGTGCCTACGTCGTCGACGACATCTCGCCGCTGCGGTCGGTGACCGAGGAGGTTCTCGACGCGCCGATCCATCTGTTCGAGATCGCCGACGCCCGGCAGCATTGGGTGCGGCAGACCGACGCGCCGCGCTTTGCGGGACACGGCGAGTTCCGCGGCACGAACCGCCCGTACGGAGCGCTGATCACCTTCTCGCTGCACGACGCCGGCCTGCCCTCGGCGGAAGCGCTCGAGGAGCTGCAGGACAAGGAGCGGCGCGACAAGGCGGCCGCGGCGACGAACGTGGCGAAGACCGACGACCGAGCGAAGGACGAGAAGCCGGACGAGTCGGCGATCCCCAAGGCGACGATCGTCGTCCGGGACGACGACGGAGACGAGATCCGGACGTTCGAGGCGGCCGTGCATGAGGGTCTCAATCGCGCGGTGTGGAACCTGCGCCGCGACCCGTTCCGCGAGCCGCCGCGCGAGCTTTTCCCGTGGGAGGAGGAACGGTTGGGTCCGGAGGTCTTGCCCGGCACCTACATGATGAACGTCACATACGGCTCGCAAGAGGCGAGCGCCGAGCTCCGCGTCCTGCCCGATTCCCGCATCGCGACCTCCGCCGCGCAGCGCGAGGCGAAGTGGCGGGCGATCCTGGCCGCCGGAGCGCTTCAGGAGACGGTGGCCGACGCGGTGTCGCGAATCGTCGAGGTGCGCTCGGACGCCCTGGTCGTGACGCGCAAGATCGAGGCGCGCGCCAAGGCTGCCGGGAAGCCGAAGCCCGACTCCGACGATCCGTACGCCGATCTCACGAAGGCGATCGAGCGCCTGAAAGAGAGCCTCGACACGCTGGAGCGCAAGCTGCGGATACCCCCGGACACCCGGGGCATCGTGGCCGAGAAGGACTGTCTCTCGAAGATCTCCTACGTTCGGGGCTCGCTGCAGTCGTCGTGGGACGAGCCGACCGCGACCCAGATCGAGTATCTCGACCGGGCCCGGGCGCTGCTGGAGAGAACGGTCGCGGAGCTCAACGAGCTGTTCGCCACCGAGGTCGCCGGCTTCCGGAGCCTCGTGGCGGAGTCCGGTTTCGAGCTCGTCCCCGAGGAGCCGCCGCTGGCGGTAGAGAACTAGGAGCCCGTCCGAGTAATCCCCCGGGTCGCGCGCATGGGGCAACCCCCATGCGCCCTCCGGGTTCCGGCGGCGCGGGGCCATCTGCGGCGTTGCCGCTCCTCGAAGATAGCGGGTATCGCCTTCGTCGCG
>Ga0302046_10003274_pt1 | contig 14697 bp, 14 predicted proteins | sample RVTome_11_FD_200261 | JGI IMG/M metagenome (GOLD analysis project Ga0302046, IMG submission 200261) | Soil microbial communities from uranium-contaminated site in the Upper Colorado River Basin, Wyoming, United States - RVT147D111 (version 2) ...
CGCAGATACTGCCGCATGAACCGCCGGTTGTAGAGCCCGGTCAGCTCATCAACAAAGATGAGTCGAGAGACTTCACGGACCGCTGAGGTCGCCATAATGATGATCCCGTCGTTCGATCCCGCAGCCCTTTTGTGGAGACACCGCTCCCTGGAGGGTATTACCCGTTGCCACCGTTCGTGCACCAACCGTGCCAAAATGCTACGGTGGCGTGTACCTAGACCGCTGCGGGGGGAAGCCCTACGATCCCTGACGGACCTGATGACTGTCCGGTCGGCTCGGATTGTAATGCGGGAACGTATATGGCTGAAATTGTTAAGAAATATTGGGCGGGACTGGGAGGTATAACTCCCGGCGAGGGGGGGCCTGCCGGTTCGCGACTCAGCAAGGAGGGCCTCGGCGCGCGGCCCGAAGGACAGCCGCGCCGGATTTCACCCTTTCCAGTAGAGAATCCGCTGGCAGTTCGCACAACTGAGGAGGATATCCCCCTTCCGCAGTTCATTATAGGTCTGGGGGGTCAGGGACACGTGACAACCAAGACAAGATCCATCCTTCACCGGGGCTACCGCCACGCCTCCCCGGCTGCGCAGCAGGCGCTGGTACGTTTGGAGCAGCCCGGGCTCCACACGACTCGCGTGACGGCGACGTTCCTCTTCAAGGCGACCCATTGCTCCCTGCATTTGTTTGAGCTCGCCTTCCCGAATGCTTCGTTTTTCCTCAAACGCCTTCTCCCGCTGCCGAAAAAGGGCCGCTTCGTCCTGGACGAGCCTCTGGGCTGCCTCAATCTCATCGAGCAGCTCCAGGATCTCATCCTCCAGTTTCGAGTACCGGGCCTTGAGCCCCTCGATCTCCTTGAGAACCGCGGTATACTCCTGATTCGTCTTGATCTCGAAGAGACGACCCTGCCGTTTGCGCTGCTCCGCCATGACCTCTTCTAATTCCCGGTCCTTGCTCCGGCGGAGCTGCTCAATCGTGGCAAGGCGCTGGCGGCCCCGTTCCCATGCACCGCGAGAGCTGCTCAGCCCCTGCTCCAACTCGGCGATCTCGCGCGGGATTGTATCGATCTCCCTCTGGAGTCTCGCGATCTCCAGGTCGAGATTCTGTAATTCCATTACCTGGGCCAGGTCCTCCCGCACATCGTCTCCGAGTTCACGGTTCACCGTTCACCGTTCACTGTTCACAGCTCATTCCCTTTTCCCGCCCTACTGTGAACTGTTCACTGTGAACTGCGAACTGTTGGTGGGCCCACCTGGATTCGAACCAGGGACCGCCCGGTTATGAGCCGGTAGCTCTGACCGCTGAGCTATGGGCCCGCTGACGTTCACGGTTCACAGTTCACAGTTGACAGTTCAGAGTTCACAGTTCAGGGTTCACGGCCAAGACACGGAGTTCACGGTTCATGCTGTAGGGTCAGGGATCGAGCAAGTTTTATCTGTGAACCGTGAACCATGAGCTGTGAACGGTGAACCAGTTAGGGTTCTACGAAGCTCCGCAGCTTCCGGCCTCGCGTGGGATGTCGCAACTTGCGCAACGCCTTGGCCTCGATCTGCCTGATCCGTTCCCGGGTGACGTCGAACTGCTGCCCCACCTCTTCCAAGGTGTGGTCCACGCCGCTCCCGATGCCAAACCGCAGGCGCAACACCTTACGCTCTCGCTCGGTCAAGGTCTGCAGCACCTCATCGGTTTGCGATCCCAGGTTGATTCCAATGAACGCTTCGAGCGGCGAAACCGCCCCCTTGTCCTCGATGAAGTCTCCCAGGTGGGAGTCCTCTTCCTCTCCGATCGGCGTCTCCAGCGAGATCGGTTCTTGAGCGATCTTGAGAACCTTGCGTACCTTGTCCACGGGGAGGTCGATCTTTTGGGCGATCTCCTCCGGGCTCGGCTCCCGACCGTACTCTTGCACCAACTGGCGGGATGCACGGATCAGCTTATTGATGGTCTCGATCATATGGACCGGAATTCGAATGGTCCGGGCCTGGTCGGCGATGGCCCGGGTGATCGCCTGCCGGATCCACCAAGTCGCATAGGTGGAGAATTTATAGCCCCGCTGGTACTCGAACTTCTCGACCGCCCGCATGAGACCGATGTTCCCCTCCTGAATGAGATCGAGGAACTGGAGGCCTCGGTTTGTATATTTTTTCGCAATGGAGATGACCAAGCGGAGGTTGGCCTCCACCATCTCCCGCTTCGCATCCAGCGCCTTCCACTCCCCCCAACTGATGGCCTGCACCACCTCCCGCAGCTCGCTCGACCTGGCGTTGGCCTCTTGCTCGGCCCGCTGGATCTTCTTGGCGATGACATGGATCTGCCGCTGAAGTTCCTCGATCCTGTCGCGGGAAAACTTGGTGCGCCGCATCAACGTCCGCATGGAAACGCCATTGCCCAAGGCGGTATCGTGAAGCACCTTAAAGTTGGCGGCGCTCAAACGCGTCAAGCGTCTGAGCTCTTTCAGCTCCTGCTCCGCCTTCTCGATTCGCTCGAGGATGCTTCGCATACGGGCGACGATGCGTTCGATGACCCGCTGGTTGAGATTCAACTGGCGCAGGAGCTGGGCTTGCTGTTCGCTTTTCGCTCTTACTTCGGCCCGCAGGCGCTCTGCCAGCTTGAGGTTGCCCCGGTGCTCGGCCCGCCCGAGGCGCTTGGCCAAGTCATCGATTTTCTCCTGTTCTTTCCGAATCCTCCTCAAGGCGGGCGCAGTATCCGCAACCAGTTCCCGTTCCCTCTGTTCTGAGATCTCATCGAATTCGTTGAGCGCGACCATATCGGACACCCGGATCCGGCCCTGGAGCAAACGTTCCCCCAAGAAGATCACCTCGCGAACGGCGATCCCGGCTCGGCAGACCGAGTCGGTGGCCTCCCGGCGTCCCTCCTCGATCCGCTTGGCAATGCCGATCTCTCCCTCCCGGGTGAGCAGCGGGGTTTTCCCCATTTCGCGGAGGTACATCCGCACCGGATCATCGGTCCGTCCCACCGGTGAAGGGCTCAGATCGACTTCCGCCTCTGACCCGGCTGAGTGGGACTCCGCTGCCTTCTTGGTCCCCGCTCGCCCAGCCTCGTGGGGCGCGTCCAAGACTTCGATGTCCATCTCGTTCAATAGGCTCAGGATACGATCGATCTGCTCGGCAGAGGTGACATCTTCCGGGAGATAATTGTTGACTTCCTCGTAGGTGAGATATCCCTTTTTCTTGCCCAAGCCGATGAGGACCTTCAGCTCGTCCAGCCTCACCTCATCTGTCATGCTGCCATTTCCCCTTTCTTTATCACTACTTGTCTTCGCTCACATCGCCCCTCAGGAGCGCCTTAATTAATATAGTCCGTTCTGGAGATTCGGCCAGTCGCGAGTCTTTGTTTCTGCTCGATCAGTGCCTTCACCCGAGGCAGGTCTCCCTGCTCTCTCGCTCTTCCCAACTGGTCCTGGATCTCCTGGAGCTGCAACCGCACCAGACAGTCCTGGGCCATCCGATGCGGATCAACAAACTCGTCTTCGCCCTGCACGAAGAGTGCAGTCGCCACCTGCCGGACCCCCGGATCGGGATGGTGGCTAAGGGCCCGGGCCAAACTCTCTTCCCCCCCCGTGTATTCCTGAAGGAACCGGTAAATGGCCTGAAGGGGAGGAGCCGAAAGCCCTTCGCCCCGGAGGGTTCTCGAGACAAAGGAACGAACGTCCGGAAACAGCAGGCAGATCTGGATCAACGTCTTTTCGACCGCGGGCAAATCCATGGGCGGCGGAGGCGGCGGCGCCGGGGTCAGTTCCGACACGCCCAAGCGGCGGAGCTCGACCAGGATCACTCCCTCGGCCACCCCCAACCGCTCTGCAAGCTTCTGCACATATTTCGCTCTCCGGATCCCCTCCGGCATCCGGGCGATGAGCCGCAAAATCTGCCGGGCCGCGGCCGCCTTTTCGTCCACACCCTTGAGCCCTGTGCGCTCCTCGGCCCGGGTGAGAAGAAAATCGACGACGTCCTGAGCCAGGGCAACACGCTCCATGAGGGCATCCGTGCCGTACTCGCGGAGGAAGCTGTCCGGATCCTTTCCCTCCGGGAGGACCACGACCGCCACTCCCATCTCTTGCGCGACCAAAAGTTCGAGACCGCGCCACGCCGCCTGGATCCCAGCAGGGTCGGGATCAAAGACGAGGATCGCCTTTTCCGCATACCGGTGTAACAGGGAAACCTGCTCGGGTGTCAAGGCCGTGCCCAGGGAGGCTACCGCGTGGGAAAAACCCCCACCGTGGAGGATCATGGCATCGAAGTACCCTTCCACCACCAGCGCCACCCCCGCCTCCCGGATTGCCCGAGCCGCCACATGCAGACCGTACAGGTGAACCCCCTTCCGGTAGATGGCCGTCTCGGGAGAGTTCAAGTATTTGGGCTGTTGATCCCCCATCGCGCGGCCGCCGAATCCAACGATCTTTCCGGTGGAATCGCAAATAGGTATCATCAGGCGATCCCGGAACCGGTCGTAGTATCCACGCCCCCCCTGCCTGGGGAGGGCGAGGCCTCCCGCCTCCACCTGGGTCGTGGTCATTCCCCCCTTGGCGAGATCTCGGAGCAACCCCTCCCACTCCGGGAGGGCGTACCCGAGCTGATACCGCTCGACCATTCCTGCATCCACCCCTCGCTGGCTCAGATAATTCCTGGCCTCGTCTCCCTCGCGACTCTGTAAGGTCCTCCGGAAATAATCAGAGGCCAGTCGCTGAACCTCATACAACCTCAGGACACCCTCTCCCCGCCGGTCTCTCCCCCGCTCTGGAAGCGGGATCCCCGCCCGCTGGGCAAGATGCCGAACCGCCTCGGGGAAGGTAAACCCCTCTCGCCGCATCAGGAAGCGAAAGACATCCCCCCCCTCCCCACACCCGAAGCAATAGAAGATCTGACGCTCTGGATTGACGGTGAAAGAGGGGGTCTTTTCCGTATGGAAGGGACAGAGGGCTCGGTAGTATTTTCCGGCCTGTTTCAGCGGCAGATATCCCTCGACCACATCCACAATGTTCGAGGCATGCAGAACCTGATCAATGACTTCCTCAGGGATAAACCCCACGGGCGCTTCTCCCCATGATGCTGCAGCTTATCGCTCCTTCAACGCCACGATCGTGGCGCCGCTCCCCCCTTCACCGATCTCGGCGAGATGAAACCGCTCCACCAGGGTGTGTCCGAGCAGAAACTTATGGATCCCCTTACGGAGCGTCCCTGTCCCCTTGCCATGAATCACCCTGACCCGGCGAAGACCGCCGACGAAAGCGACATCCAGGTGCTTCTCCAGGCGCCGTGTCGACTCTTCAACCGTGCAGCCGACCAGGTTGATCTCAGGGGAGATGGACTCGGTGCCTTCCACGAAGACCGGTACCTCTGCACGCGACTCGTGAGGTATAGCGGCCGGACTGAGCGCCGTGACGGGGAGGCGGACCCTGCCCACGTTCAGTTGAACCTCTACCGTTCCTTGCGGAGAGACCGATGTCAGCACTTGTCCTTCCCGGTGGAGCCCCGCAACCCTGACCCATCGGCCGGGCTCGATCTCGGCCCCGGCCCCAAGCCCATTGACCGGCGGTGTGTCGCGTGCCTCCACCTCCGCCTTCAACTCCTCGAGCCCCTGCTGAAAAGCCCGGACCTCCTCCCGCCGAGCACCCTGGTCCCGAAGGACCTGAATCAGGCTTTCTCCCCGCTGGCGCAGTTCCGCGAGGAGCCGCTTCGATTCTTCGCGTGCTCGCTGTGTCAGTTGTGTAACCCCCTCGCGCAAGTGCGCCAGGAGCTTCTCCGCCTCTCTCTTCAGGATCGTCGCCTGCTCGACCTCGTGCCCCAGCCGCACCCGGAGCCGGTCGACCTCGCGGCGGTCGACTTCGAGGGCCGCGAGGAAGGCCTGGGTATTTTGGTGCTCATCGGTGAGGCCTCCCCTGGCCTTTTTCAAAACTTCCTCAGGCAAGCCGAGACGGCCGGCGATCTCAAGCCCGTAGCTCTGGCCGGGCAGGCCCAGCCGGAGGTGGTATGCCGGAGTCAGGCGCTCGATATCAAATGCGACGCTGGCATTTTCCACGCCGGGCGTGAGAGCGGCGAAGGCCTTGACCGCCTCCAGATGCGTCGTGGCGATCACCGAGGATCCTCGGTCGCGGAGCGCACCGAGGATCGCGATGCCGAGGGCCGCGCCTTCGGAGGGATCGGTTCCGGCCCCCAGCTCATCCAGCAGGATCAAGGTTTCGGGTCCTGCGTGGGCCAAGAGCTTGATAACCTGTGTCATGTGGGACGAGAAGGTGCTCAGGCTCTGCTCGATACTCTGCTCATCCCCGATATCCGCAAATACCGCCCGGTACCAGGGAATCTGGCTGTCGGGGGAAGCCGGGATGGGCAGCCCGCAGAGCGTCATGAGGGTGAGAAGGCCAGCGGTCTTGAGGGCAACGGTCTTTCCACCGGTGTTTGGCCCGGTGACCACCAGCACAGCAAACGACCCACCCACTTCGAGGTCGATGGGGACCGGCGCCTCCCCCCCTTTGCCCAGGCTCAGCACGAGGAAGGGATGGCGCGCCTGGCGCAGGATGAGGCGGCGCTCGCGCGTGACCCGGGGGATCTCGGCCCTCAGGCGGGCGGACAGGCGACCTTTGGCGGCTTGGAAGTCCAGCTCACCCAGGATCCCCAAGAGTGCCCCGAGCTGTGCATTTTCCCGCCCGACCTGCGCCGTGAGGGACCGGAGGACTTTGACGACCTCCTCTTCTTCTTCCCGCAGAAGGCTCCGCAACCTGTTGTTCATCTCCACCACGGGGGTCGGCTCCAGGTACACGGTGAGGCCGCTCCCCGATTGATCCTGGATGATGCCCCGGATCCGTCCCTGGGCAGAGGCCTTCACCGGGATCACATATCGGTCATTACGGAGGGTGACGATGGGTTCGGCAAGGGTCGTCTGGTAGGCCGGAGAGGTCAAATAACGCTCCAGCTTCGCCACGATGTTACCCCGAAGGGCGCGCATTCCTTGCCGCACCTGCCGAACCCCTGGGCTGGCCGTATCGGCCACCTCTCCCTCAGGCGTAATGGCCCCGCCGATTGCCGCGCAGAGGGATTCGGGGGGAACGAGGCCCCGGGCCTGCTTCCAAAGGCGAGGCGACCGATCCTTTTCCCGGTGAAAAAAAGCCCGGAGTCGCCGGGCAGCCTCGAGGGTTTCGTAGATCTGGCGGAGGGACCGCGGATCGAGAATCGCCCCCTCGATGCGCGCCCGGTCGAGATGGGGGCGAATGTCCGTCACCCCACCGAAAGGTGGCTCTTCACCTCCCTCGATAAGCGCCTTCGCCTCGGCGGCCTCGGCCAGCGCCTCCTGAACCTGCTCCAAGCTGTCTATCGGACCAACGCGCTGGACCCGCTCCCGGCCCAAGGGAGTGATCGAGGCCCCTTCGAGCAGGTCCAGGATTCCGTCAAACTCTAATCCCGTCCGGGAGCGTTCATCCATCGCTCGAAGTCCTTCTGGAAAAATTCAAGGGACTCTTTGCAGAGCCCCTCGACGTTCGCGCTGTTCCTCGCATACCATCGCGAAGAAGCCTCCCGCTGGTCTTTCGAGGCATCATCCCCCTCCAGCAAGCGCCTCTTTCACCATCTGGCTCACGACCTTTCCATCAGCCCGTCCGGCCACTTCAGGCATCAGGGACGCCATCACCTTTCCCATATCTTTTACGGAAGAGGCTCCCGTCGCGGCGATGGCCTCCCTCACTTTGAGGGATAACTCCTCGGGTGTCAGCGCCTTCGGTAGGAATGTTTCGAGGACCTGAAGCTCCGCTTCTTCCTTCAGGGCGAGGTCTTCTCGCCTTCCTTGGCGGAACTGTTGGATGGCGTCTCGACGCTGGCTACATTCCTTGACAATAAGCTGCAGGAACTCCGGCTCGGTGAGCTCCCCGCGCTTTTCCACCTCGCGATTTTTTACGGCGGACAAGAGCAGACGGAGGGTGGAAACTTCCACTTTTCGGCCGGCCTTCAAAGCAGCCTCAAGATCCCGGTGAAGGCGGGCCTTCAGACCCATGCTATTCCTGTACCGTTCGCAGCTTCTTCAGCAACTTTTTCCGGGCGACGAGAGCCTTCTTCTTCCGGCGGACGCTCGGCTTTTCGTAATGCTCCCGCCTTCGCATCTCGGAGAGCACTCCGGCCTTCTCCACCTGCTTCTTAAACCGCCTAAGTGCACTCTCAAAGCTCTCGTCCTCTCGGACGGTTACGGTGGCCACCTCTCACACCCCCCTGCATATCGATTATTATGATTGGTAGTATAGGTAAAGCCGATGAAATCATGCAGTAACACACGGTATCTTAGGGCGCCCCCGGTATTTTGTCAACGCCTTTTCACCATTTGTTTCCCTTTGGCCCTCCGTTTCCCCACCCGGCCTTCAAATTCCTTCCACAGGTCCTGCAGATCAATACCCCGTGCCCCCAGCAGAACCATCGTATGAAACCAGAGGTCGACCACCTCATGCACGATCTCTTTCGGGCGTCCCCCTTTGGCGCTCAGAAGCACTTCAGAGGCCTCCTCGGCAATTTTCTTCAGGATTTTTTCTTCCCCCTCTCGAAAGAGGGAGGCCACGTACGAAGCGCGAGGGCGCTTGCGCTTGCGCTCCACAATCGTCTGATAGACCGCGTCAAGAACCTGGGATGAGCTACCATACACCCCCTCAGGCCGAAAGGTTCGCTCCATGGTCGGGGCGGAGGAGCTGAGATTTTTTCCGACCCGCCGGAAAAAGCAGGAACGATAGCCGAGATGGCAGGCGGCCACCTCTTGCTCCACTTGCAGGAGCAGGACATCGCCATCGCAGTCGAGCCGGATCTCTCGGACGCGCTGGAGGTGTCCCGACTCCTCTCCTTTCTTCCAGAGTCGTCCCCGGGACCGGCTGTAGTAGTGTGCCAATCCGGTCTCCAGCGTCTTTCGAAGAGCCGCACGATTCATGTAGGCCACCATCAAGACCTGACTCGTCCTGGCGTCCTGGGCGATGGCCGGGATCAAACCCTCCCTGTCGAACTTGAGAGTGCCCGGGATTTTAGCCACCGTTCCTCCTCCACTGAGGTCAACCGAGTTCACGGTTCACAGTGAACCAAGGCCCCTTTGGGGCCTTAGAGGCGGACGGGGATGCCACGCCGCTTCAGGTATGCCTTGGCTTCCGGCACCGGAATCTCCCCGAAGTGAAAAATAGATGCGGCCAAGGCCGCATCGGCCTTGCCGATGGCAAAGGCTTCATACAGATGCTCCACGGTCCCGGCACCCCCGGAGGCAATGACCGGCACTTCCACTTGGCCGGCCACCGCCGCGGTCAGCTCCAAGTCATACCCCTCGCGCGTGCCATCGCGATCCATACTGGTCAGGAGAATCTCTCCCGCCCCCAACGATACCCCCCGCTCCGCCCAGGCCACCGCATCCATGCCCGTCGCTGTGCGCCCACCATGAATATACACCTCCCAGCGCGGTTCAGGGTTCATGGTTGATGGTTCAGGGTCTGGCCCTTCTCTGAACTGTGAACCCTGAACTGTGAACCCCTTCCGTTTGGCGTCGATGGCGAGGACGATGCACTGGCTGCCGAACCGCTTTGCCGCGTCCCGGATGAGGCCGGGCTTTTGCACGGCCGCGGTGTTCATAGAGACCTTATCCGCCCCCGCCAGGAGCAGGGCTCGAATGTCGTCCACATCCCGGATGCCCCCACCGACGGTGAGAGGGGTAAAGGCCCTCGCGGCCGTCTTCTCAACCACGCCTAACAGGATCTTCCGGCGCTCGGCCGACGCGGTGATGTCAAGGAAGACCAGCTCGTCGGCCCTGTCCCGATCGTACCGTTCCGCGACCTCTGCCGGATCCCCCGCGTCTCGAAGGTCCACGAACCGGGTCCCTTTGACCACGCGGCCGTCCTTGACGTCAAGGCAGGGAATGATACGCCTCGCTAGCATCGAGGCAGCGTCTCCTCCGCCGCCACCGCAAGCGCCGCTTCAAGCGCAATAGTCCCGCTGTACAGCGCCTTGCCAATGATGACACCGGCCACACCCTTGAGGGTCCGCAGCCGCCGAATGTCGTCCAAGGAGGAAATGCCTCCCGAGGCGATGACGGGGTGACGGCTCTTTCTTGTCATCGCTTCCAATCCCTCAAAATTGGGGCCCTCTAACGTTCCATCCTTCAGGATATCGGTGTAGAGTATCGCCCCCAATTCCACGGAGGCCACTTCTTCCGCGACCTCCTCGGCGAGCCGGTCCGAAAACTCACGCCATCCCTTGACCGCAACCCTCCCTCCTCTCGCATCGAGAGCGAGAATAACCCGCCTCGGATAGGCCGTGCACACCCGGTCGAGAAAAGCGGAGTCCAGGATCGCCGAAGTCCCCACGACCGCCATGGCCACGCCCGCATCGAAGGCGGCCTTGACCGCGTCCGCAGTTCTCAGGCCACCTCCCGCCTGGACCGGAATCTGCACCGCCCGCGTAACCGCTTGAATGACCGCATGCTGCTCGGGTCCGCCGGCAAAGGCCCCGTCCAAGTCGACGATATGGAGGCGCGACGCCCCTCTCGCCTCCCATTCCCGGGCCAGGGCCACCGGATCGTCACGGTACACCGTCTCCCGCGTCGGATCTCCCTGGGTCAGGCGAACCGCTTTGCCTCGCCTCACATCGATGGCAGGAATAACAAGCATGAAAAGGCTCCTGACTTTCAGCCATCACCGGCCAGCATGGTGCCGAATTGCTTGGCTGATAGCTGATAGCCGGCTGCTGACAGCGCTACCCTGCGGCCAGTCTCCCAAAGTTGGCAAGGAGCCGAAGGCCGAGGGCTTGGCTCTTCTCGGGATGGAACTGGGTCGCAAAGAGGTTGTCACGCCAGATCATGGAGGTGAAACGGACCCCATATTCCGTCAGACCGGCAATGATCCCTTGCTCGTCAGGCTCCACGTAGTACGAATGCACAAAGTAGAAGTACGAGTCGTCGGGAATGCCATCCATGATGGGGACCCCCCGCTGCAGGCGCACCTGGTTCCATCCCATATGGGGAACCTTGAGCTTCAATGACCGGGGACCGTCGTCCGGTGATGGAACGCATTCGGGAAAACGACGGACGCGGCCCCGGAGAATGTCGAGGCCCTTATGGAGGCCGAACTCCTCGCTCTCCGAGAAGAGAAAATGGAGGCCGAGGCAAATGCCCAGAATGGGTTTCCCGGCTTCGATCTCTCGCATGAGGGGCTCGATGAAGCCGGCCGCCTTGAGCATGGCGATTCCTTCGGCAAAGGCTCCCACCCCGGGGAGGACGATCCCCGCCGCGTCCCGAAGGAGAGACGGATCGTTGACCACACGCGCAGGGACCCCGACTTTCTCGAATCCCTTCTCCACACTCCGCAGATTGGCGATCCCGCTATCGATAATGGCAATCATAGTGGTTCACGGTTCACCGTTCACAGTTGACGGAGAATACCCGAAGGCTGTTGGTCGCAGGTTGTTCCGTGAACAGTCAACCGTGAACACGCGGCGCTTCGCGCCGCTAGAGTGTGCCCTTCGTTGAGGGGATGCCCTTGACCCGAGGATCGACAGCAACCGCCGCGTCGAGGGCGCGGCCCATCGCCTTGAAGACCGCCTCCGCCATGTGGTGCGTATTCTCCCCGTAAAGGATTCCGATGTGGAGATTCGCCCTGAGCGCCGTGGCAAACGCCCGGAAGAACTCTTTGAGCAGCGCCGCGTCAAACTCCCCGATCTTCCCGGCAAGTCCATCGGCCCGGTACGCCAGGTAGGGCCGGCCGCTCAAGTCGACGGCGACCCAGCCCAACGCGTCATCCATCGGGACCGTCGCCTGACCGTAGCGCCGGATACCCGCCCTATCGCCCAGCGCCCGGGCAAGGGCCTCTCCGAGGGCCAAGCCGACGTCCTCCATGGTGTGGTGGGCATCGACCTCCAAGTCTCCTTTGGCCCGAAGCGTGAGGTTAAAGAGACCATGCTTGGCGAGCTGTGCGAGCATGTGATCAAAGAAGGGAAGGCCGGTCTTGACGCGGTAGCTCCCCTGCCCGTCCAGCTCCAGCTCGACGGCCACATCGGTCTCGGTGGTCCGGCGACGGACGCTCGCCCTGCGCCCCACGTCCGCCTTGCGCTGCATGCGGGCTTTCTTTCCCTTCACGATCCCTCCCGTTTTCGAATCTGGACAGCCCGGGCATGGCCGTCCAGGCCTTCGAGGGACGCAAGCGTCACGGCGAAGTTCCCGAGCCGCTCGAGTCCCTCGGCGCTGAAATGGAGCAGGCTCGTGCGGTGCAGGAAATCTTCCACCGACAGCGGTGATGCAAAGCGCGCCGTCCCCCCGGTGGGCAGCACATGGTTGGGACCGGCGAGGTAGTCGCCGAGCGTCTCGGGGGAAAAGGCCCCCAGAAACACGGCGCCCGCATGTCGAACGCGGTCCACGTGCGCCCACGGCTCTTGGCAGTGAAGCTCCACATGTTCGGGAGCGATCTCGTTGACCAGCGTGAAGGCCGCCTCGAGATTTTCCACCACGAGGATGGCGCCGTTCCTGGCCAGGCTCTCCTCGGCGACGGCCCGCCGCGGCAGATCGCTCAATTGCCGCTTCAGCTCGGCGTCCACCTGTCGCGCAAGCGCCTCGCTCACCGTGATGCAGACCGCCATGGCCATTTCATCATGCTCGGCCTGGGCGAGTAGATCCGCCGCCACATACGCGGGCTCCGCAGCTTCATCCGCCACCACCACGATCTCGCTGGGCCCGGCGATCGCATCGATCCCGACCGTCCCCGCCACCAGGCGCTTGGCGGTCGCGACGAAGATATTGCCCGGGCCCACGATCTTGTCGACGCTGGGGATGGTGGTGGTCCCGAAGGCCAATGCCCCGATCGCCTGCGCCCCTCCCACCTTGTACATCTCGTCAACCCCTGTCAGGGCAGCGGCCGCGAGCACCGCAGGATGCACCGTGAGATCGGACGCCACCGGGGTGCAGATCACCCGCCGGTTGACGCCTGCCACACGCGCGGGGACGGCATTCATGAGCACGGTCGAAGGATAAGCCGCCTTCCCGCCGGGAACGTAGATGCCGACCGCATCCAGGGGCCGGCACAACTGGCCGAGCACCGCCCCCTCCTCCGTCAGAAACCAGGAGTGGGGAAGCTGGCGGCGGTGAAACCGCTCGATCCGCGCCGCGGCCAGCTTTAAGGCCTCGATCGCCTCGGAGGAGAGATCATCAAAGGCGCGCGCCATTTCTTCCGGGGTAACCCGCAGCGTCGCGGGCGTCAGCAGAGCTCCATCAAAGCGCTGCGCGTACTCCAGGAGGGCGGCATCGCCTTTCTCGCGAACATCGGTGAGGATCGGGCGCACTGCGACCTCCGCCTCGGCGGACACGGTGGACCGCCGCTCGGCGAGCTCTTTCAGGAAAGCGGCCCCTTGCTCAGCGCGGAGGAGTCGCATCATGCTTTCCTCCCCTCACGGCCGCCGCCAGCAGGTCGATCAGCGTGCGAATCTGCTGGTATTTCGTCTTCAGGGCCGCCCGATTGACGATCAGGCGCGCCGTGGCGGTCGCAATCTCTTCCACTTCCTCCAAGTCGTTCTCCCGCAACGTTCGCCCCGTGTCGACCAAATCCACAATGCGCTCACAGAGTCCCAGCGACGGCGCCAGCTCGACCGAGCCCGAGAGGCGAATGATTTCCACCTGCACCCCTTGTTCGGTGAAGTACCGTTCCGTGATCTGCGGATATTTCGTCGCCACCCGGACGGTGGAGATCCCCACGGAACTTCCCCGGTGCTGGAGATTCTTCGGCCGGGCGACGACCAAACGACAGGCCCCGAACCTGAGGTCCAGCGGTTCGTAGACGTCCCGCTCCTGCTCGAGGAGGATATCCTTGCCGACCACCCCCATATCGGTGGCCCCGTACTCCACATACGTGGGAATATCGGCCGGGCGGAGAACCAGGAAGCGATACGCCCCGCTCGCATCTTCCCACAGGAGGCGGCGAGATTCCGTGAGTCCCTCGAGCCCATGCATCCCCGCCGACTCGAAGAGCTTGATCGCCTCAGGAAAGAGCCGTCCCTTGGGAAGGGCTATGGCGATTTGTCCCCGTTGCATTCAACCCTCCACGCGCCGGATGTCTCCCCCGAGGGAGTGCAGCTTTGCCTCCAATCGTTCGTACCCGCGATCCAGGTGATAGATCCGGTGCAGCACGGTCTCGCCACGGGCCTGCAACCCTGCCAAGACCAAGGAAGCGCTGGCGCGCAGATCGGTCGCCATTACCGGAGCGCCCCGGAGGCGGGGGACACCCTGGACCACCGCCGTCTGGCCACTGAACGTAATATCCGCTCCCAGCCGAATCAGCTCAGGGATGTGCATAAAGCGGCTTTCAAAGACGGTCTCCGTGATGACGGATCTGCCGTCGGCGATCGCCATCAACGCCATGATCTGGGCCTGCATATCAGTGGCGAAACCGGGAAAGGGTGCGGTCGTCACATCCACCGCCCGGGGCCGGACAGCCATGCGCACCCGGAGTCCCTCCTCTTCCACCGTCACGGCCGCCCCCGCCTCCTCGAGCTTCGCCGTCACCGCTTCAAGGTGTTGCGGAATGCAGCGCTGGATCACGACATCGCCTTGGGTGATGACGGCTGCCACAGCCAAAGTTGCGGCCTCGATCCGATCGGGGATAATCCGGTGTTGGGCACCCGCCAGCTCCTCGACGCCCTCGATGATAATGGTAGCCGTGCCGACCCCCTCGATCCGGGCCCCCATCTTTTGGAGCAGGCGCGCCAA
>Ga0302046_10003275_pt1 | contig 14697 bp, 9 predicted proteins | sample RVTome_11_FD_200261 | JGI IMG/M metagenome (GOLD analysis project Ga0302046, IMG submission 200261) | Soil microbial communities from uranium-contaminated site in the Upper Colorado River Basin, Wyoming, United States - RVT147D111 (version 2) ...
TGGACACCTGCGACGCGGTCCCCTTCATGCTTTCGACTTTCGACGTCCCTCTCGCAGGATCTCTACAAGCGCAACGTCGACCCGGGGGGGGCCTCGAGGAACAATGGGAGGCCCGTTCCCGGGGCCGGCCGGGTGCGGCAGGTGGTCCCCCCTGCCCTTTCGGCCGGCGAAGTTACAGCGAACCTGTCTTCATGCTGCCTATCGTCTTTCGAACTCCTCGTCGCCGTTGCCGCTCCAGCCGTGATGCGCCAAGGTGGGCGCCGCCGCGATTGCCAGGGTCGCCGCCGCCATCGAGAGCGTGAACCGGTGTCGCATGATCTGCCTCCTCGCTCGCGCCGGGGGTACCCCACAGACTACGCAGTCTCCCCGGCGGATGCCAGCTCGACCGGGGCCTGTCCATTGCAATTCCTGCGGGAGGCCCGTACAGCAGGCCCGCCCCCGCGGGGGGAAACAGCTGCTCCAGATCTCTTGAGCGATCGCTCGGAATCCTGCGAGCGAAGGGCGCTTTTCAGGGCAGAAGGCTGGTGAGGTCGTAGGCGGCGACGCTGTTCTCGCCCAGGAACGGCACGACCGCCAGCCGTCGCGAGGGGACGTAGCCGAAGTCGGCGCCGCCGCCGCCGAACTGCACCAGCGTCCGCACCGCGCCCGACGCCGCCACGTGCAGGAGCCGCCGTCCAAACACGTCGGTCACGAGCAGGCCGCCTCGACCGTCCGGCTCGATGCCGTCGATGCCACCCACCGGCTCGGTGGTCACCTGCGTCCGCTCGCGTGTCACGAGATCGAAGGCGAACAGGTGTCCCCCGGCCGGCGCGCCGCGACCCCGCCCGCGGCCCCGTGCGCCAGCCGCCGGTCCGATCGTGCCCAGGATGAGGCGCGACCCGTCCACGAGCAGCCCGTTGGCCTGCTCGACGAGCTCGGCGCCCTCCACGAACACCGACGATCTGCCGTCGCGCACCATGTAGATGCGCGAGAGCGTCGAATCGGAGACGTACACCGTGCCGTCCGGCGCGGTGGCCAGATCGTTCAGGAACCGGGCTCCCTCCACGGCGACGCGCGCGGTGATCTCGCCGCTGCCGATGTCGATGCCGACCACCCGGTCGATATCCGACACCCAGAGCGTGCCACCCACGCTGCGGAGCCCCTTGGGCGCGTCGAGCCCGGTGACCCACATCGCATCGAGCACCTCGCCCTCTGGCGACAGCCGCGAGATGTAGCCGTTGCCGTCCTTCTCGAGGATCTGGCCGCCAATCGAGGAGACGAACACGTGCCCCGACGCGTCGTCGTAGTAGGCGCTCTCCGGCGCGCTGAATCCAGTGGCCAGCGTCCAGAGTGGCGCCGCCGGCGGCGCCCCGCCCGAGGGGCTTTGGGCAAGGGCGGGGGCCGCCAGCAGCACCGTCGCAGCAAGTCGAACGAGTCGTCGTAATCCAGTCACACCGCTTCCGGCATCGGCCCGAGCTATGACGCCCGCCGCCGGGCGTCGGACAGCTTGCGGCACGCCCGCTGAAAGCGCTCGTTGAGCGGACCGGCAACGTCGGCCGGCACCGGTCCCAGCCGCATCCACTGTGACTGCGCCGACCGTACCTCCTCCGCGACAGCCCGCAGGCGCGCGCCCTCAGCCTCGGCGCTCCGCCCGGCGGACATCGTGTTGGCGGCCAGCCGCTCGCGCAACTGCTGCGCGAGCCGCTCGGTGGGCGAGAGGGCCGCGCGCGGAGGCTCGTGCTCGGCGGCCAGTTGTTCCACGCGGGCCACGAGCTTCTCCATGCGCCTCCGGGTCGCCTCCGGGTCGAGGTCGGTACCGGCAAACGCCGCGGGCCAGGCCGCCACCAGCCGCGCCATGGACTGGTGATAGCGAACGGCCAGCTCCTGCTGGACCGTGCGCGGCAGCTCCGGCGCCTGCTGCCACCGCGTCCGGGCCTGCTGCAGCGTGGCGGGCAGATCGCCAGGCGCCTCAGGCACGGCGCCGCCCTCGACCGGCGCCAGCGCCTCCAGCTCGCGGATCACCGCCTCGCGCTCGGCCGCCTTCGCCTGCAGATCCACCTGATCGCGATGCTTGTAGCGATCGAAGAACCGATCACAGGCCGCCCGGAAGCGCTGCCACACCACCTCGGACTTCGATCGGCGGACGGGGCCGGACTGCTTCCAGTCGGCCTGGAGCTGCTTGAGCCCCGCGGCCGCCTCGTCCCAGTTGGTCGAGTCGGCGAGCGCCTCGGCGGCCTCGCACAGCGCCTCCTTGCGCGCCAGGTTCGCGGCCCATACGTCCTTGCGCTGCTTGAGATCCTCCTGCCGCCGCGTGAAAAAGCGGTCGCACGCGCTCCGGAAGCGCTCCCACACGGCCTTTTCGTGGCCGCGCGAGACCGGGCCGATCGCCTTCCACTCCGCCTGGATCGCCTGGATGGCGGCGGCCGTCTTCACCCACTCGGTGGAGTCGGCCAGCGCCTCGACCTGCTCGCAGAGCGCCAGCTTGCGGGCCAGGTGGGTCGCCCGCTCCTGCCGCTGCGCCGCGGTGTAGGCGGCCGTCCTGGCGTACACCTGATCCTGGGCGGTCTTGAAGCGCCGCCACATCACCTCACCCTGCGCGCGGGGTGCGAGGGCCACCTGCTTCCAGCGGGCCTGCAGTTCGCGCATCCGGCGCGACGCCTGTCCCAACTGTTCCTCCGTCTGGAGCGCCTCCATCTCGCGACAGAGCTCTTCCTGCACCTGCAGATTGGCCCAGCGCTGCCACTCGTCGGCGGCGCGCAGTTCCTGCACGCGCGGGCCGAGCGCGTCGCGCGCCGCCTGCAGGCGCGCCTGCATCTCCTGCCAATCCTGTCTCGACGGCAGGGGCAACCGCTCGTCGAGCGCGGCGCGTGTCTCGCGGAGGGCGCGCTCGCCGGCCTTCAGCGTGAACTGCTCGGCGCCGAGCAGGGTCTCCACCTGGCGGCACAGCTGCTGGAGCCGGCGCAGGGTGTCCTGCTCCTGCCGCGCGCGCTGCTGCTGCAGCTCGCCTTCCTTGACCTCGAGCACGGCAACGGCCCGTTCGAGCCGCTCGGCGGCGCTCTCGTTGGCCTGTGCGTGCTCGCGGAGCAGCTCCGCGTCGCGTCGAAGCGTGCGCCACCGCGAGACGGTGTCCTCGACCCGCTGCTCGAGCGCCAGCAACTGCTCGAGCTCCCCGGCCAGCGCCTCGAGCCGCGAGGCCGCGGCCTCGGCGAGCACGCGGCGGCGCTCCCGCTCCTCGAAGGCCCGCGACGCATCCTGGAAACGGCGTGTCAGCGATGCCGCGTACTCCGACGGCATCGGCGGGAGACCGTCCCACCGCGCCCGCAGCTCCGCGATCCGGTCCGCCGCCCCCGGACCGTCCAGCCCTTCGATCTCGGTGACGATGGCCAGCCGATCGGCCTGCTCCCGCGCCAGGGCCTGCTGCCGCTCCTGCTCCGCCTGCTGCTCCCGGCGGCGCTCGTCCACGGCCTCTCGCGCCGCGTCGCTTGCCGCATCGAACTGCTGGACGAGCGTCGGCTCGACCTCCGCGTCGGCCTGCAACTCGGCCCACGCCAGCCGCACCGCGGCCAGCGCGCTCGCCGCCTCGTCGGGATCCGAGACCGCGACGACCGCCTCGGCCCGTCGGAGCAGCTCGAGCGCCTGCTCCCGATCGCCCGGGGTCATGGGTACGGGTGCGCTGGAATCCGAGGCTTCTTCAAGCTGCCGCAGGCGCGTGCGCGCCCGCCTCGCCGCTACCTTGTTACGACCCCGTTGCGCGACGGCGGTCAGCGACTCGACGTCCTCGAGGCGGTCGAGAGCCGTCACCGCGGCATCGGTATGCTCCGCCTTGAGAGCCACGCCGAGGACTTCGGCCGAATCGGTCAGACGCCCAAGGGCACGTAGCCGTGTCGAACCATCGAGGGCGTGTCGACTGACCGAGCCAAGCGACTTCGCGTCGTCGAGCAGGTCCACGACTGCCCACCGCACATCGGAACTGGGATTGCTGCGCGCGATGACCACCACTTCCTTGAGGCGACCGAGCGCGACGAGCTGCCGCACGACATCAACGGCCATCGCCGGCTCGGCAGACTCGGCAGCCAGTCCAGCCAGCCCCCGAATCGCCTCGTGCCGAACCTCGTCCTCCGGGTCGGTCCTGGCAATCTCGGCGAGCACGCGCACGTCGTCCACCCGCGTCACGGCAGCTCGCCGAACGCGCGCCTCGCCGTCCTCCCGGGCAAGCACCAGAAGCGCGTCTGCGTCGTTGGCACTCAGGTCGTACACAGCGGCGGCACGCACACCAGGATCCGCGTGCCTCCAGCGTGGCTGCGGGCGAAGCCGCTCGAGGATGCCCATCACGTCGCCCCAAGCCAATGCAAGACCCAGGCGAGGTCCCGCAGACGCGCGATGGCGGCCCGGCGGACAGGCGTCGGCCAGCATTCGGGCCAGGACAGGCGCAATATGGGGATTTCCGGCCGACGTCCGCGTTCACTCATGGTGATTCTGACGCGTCGTCAGCCCTCCGGATTTGGGTTTTTGGATCTGGAAATTCAGGGATTTGAGTTGGGAGGCATGGGGGAGCCGAGGCCCTCCCCCAACCTCCCGACCCGTTCGGGAGCCCGCTACTTCACGAACAGCATCTCGCGATAGGTTGGCAGCGGCCAGATCGCGTGCGGCGTGAGCACCTCGATCTCGTCACCCGTCACCCGCAGCTTCGCCATGGCCGGAATGACCTTGTCCCGCATGTACCTGGCGTGCTTCTGCGCCGAGCCAGCGCCGTGTGCGAGGAGCCTGGCCAGGGCGTCGGTCTGCACACGGAATCGGTCCACCAGCTTCACGTAGTCGGCCAGGAGCTTCTTGCCCTGGATGCTCTGGCGGCCGGCGGCCTTCACCGCGGCCACGCTCTGGCCGATCTGCGTCTGGTACTCGAGCGCGGCCGGCAGGATGTAGCGGTTCGCCATCAGCACCATCAGTTGCCCCTCGACGTTGATCGTCTTCGCGTAGTTCTCCAGGAAGATCTCGTACCGGGCGTGCACCTCCCGGCCGTTGAGGATCCTGTGCTTCTCGAAGAGCGCCACGGCCTTGGGCGAGACCAGCTCCGGCAGCGCGTCCACGGTGTTGCGGAGGTTGAGCAGGCCGCGCTTCCTGGCCTCCTTCTCCCACTCGGCTGCGTAGTTGTTGCCGTTGAAGACGATGCGCTTGTGCTCCTTGACGATCTTCGTGAGGAGCCTGGCCACGGCCTTTTTCAGATCCTCGCCCTTGGCCGTCGCCGCCTCGAGCTCGGTGGCCACCGAGTCGAGCGAGTCGGCCATCGCGACGTTGAGGATCATGTTCGGGAACGCGATGTTCTGATGGGCCGAGACCGCGCGGAACTCGAACTTGTTGCCGGTGAAGGCGAACGGGCTGGTCCGGTTGCGGTCCCCGGCGTCGCGCGGCAGGCTGGGCAGCGTGCTCACCCCCACGTTCAGGGCGCCGCCCTGCCTGGTCGACTTGGCGCCGCCCTTCTCGATCTGCTCGAAGATGTCGGTCAGCTGGTCGCCGAGGAAGATGGACAGGATGGCCGGCGGCGCCTCGTTCGCGCCCAGACGGTGATCGTTGCCGGCGTTGGCGACACTGGCCCGCAGGAGCCCCTGCCACCGGTCGACCGCACGCAGGACCGCGGCACAGAAGACCAGGAACTGCATGTTGTCGTGCGGCGTGTCGCCGGGACCGAGCAGGTTGTTGCCCTGGTCGTCGGACAGCGACCAGTTGTTGTGCTTCCCGGAACCGTTCACGCCGTCGAACGGCTTCTCGTGCAGCAGGCACGCCAGGCCGTACTTCGGCGCGATCGCGCGCAGCGTCTCCATCGTCATCATCTGATGGTCGGCGGCGACGTTGGCGTTCTCGAACACGGGCGCGATCTCGTACTGGCTCGGCGCGACCTCGTTGTGCCGCGTCTTCACCGGCACGCCCACCTTGTACAGCTCGAGCTCCACTTCGGACATGCAGGCCAGGACGCGCTCGGGAATGGAGCCGAAGTACTGATCCTCCATCTCCTGGCCCTTCGGCGGCTTGGCCCCGAAGAGCGTACGGCCCGCGTTGATCAGGTCGGGACGCGCGAAGTAGAAGTTGCAGTCGATCAGGAAGTACTCCTGCTCGGGACCGCAGGTCGAAAAGACCCGCTCGGACGTCGAGCCGAAGAGGCGCAGCACGCGCACGGCCTGCTTCGACACCGCCTCCATCGAGCGCAGCAGCGGCGTCTTCTTGTCGAGCGCCTCGCCGGTCCAGCTCACGAAGGCCGTGGGAATGACCAGGGTGGCGTTGTTCCCGCTGATGTGGAGCCATGGCGGGCTGGTCGGGTCCCATGCCGTGTAGCCACGCGCCTCGAAGGTGGAGCGCATGCCGCCCGACGGGAAGCTCGACGCGTCGGGCTCGCCCTTGATCAGCTCCTTGCCGCGGAACTCGGCGATCGCCGTGCCCTGGCCGGTCGGCGCGAGGAAGGAGTCGTGCTTCTCCGCCGTGCTGCCGGTCATCGGCTGGAACCAGTGCGTGTAGTGCGTCGCGCCGTGCTCCACGGCCCAGTCCTTCAGCGCGGCGGCCACGGCGTCGGCGCTGGTGGCATCGAGCGGCTCACCGCGGCTGATCGTGGCGCGCAGCGCCTGGTACGCCTCCTTGGAAAGCCGCTCCTGCTGCAGCTTCTCGTTGAACACGAGGCTGCCGAACACGTCGGCAGCCTTGACGGCGGGCGAGATCGAGGCGCGATCGGCCATCGACCAGTCGCGGATACTCTTGGCCGCTTCGGCCAGTGCTGCGGATCCCATGGGGCGCTCAGTCCTTTCCTGTGAACGGGAGGGTTCCCGGTCAGTTGTAGGCGGTGGAATGCCCGACCACTCGAGGCTCGGGCGACAGGGACCGAGCGGAACGCTCGATTATGTCGCGTCCGGAGGCCCGACTGCAACGGGGAGGGCGCCGCCGGACGCGATCGACGGCGTGGGTGCAACGACGCCCCAGATCGAGTAATGTGAGCAGCTTTGACGCACCGCGTTTCGCCCCGCAGCAGGAGGTGTACCGATGACACCCGACGAGTTCTTCGCATTCGCCAAGAAGCACAAGGCCGAGATGGTCGATCTCAAGTTCGTGGACCTGCTCGGCAGCTGGCAGCACTGCTCCTTCCCCGTGGAGCACCTCGACAAGGACACCTTCAAGGACGGCCTGGGCTTCGACGGCTCGTCGATCCGCGGATGGATGGGCATTCACGAGTCCGACATGCTGGCCGTCCCCGTGGCCGACACCGTGCGCCTCGATCCCTTCTTCGCAAAGCCGACCGTCAGCGTGATCGCCAACATCGTCGACCCGGTGACCGGCGAGGAGTACTCGAAGGATCCGCGGCACGTGGCGCGCAAGGCGGAGGCGTACCTCAAGAAATCAGGCGTCGGCGACACCTGCTACATCGGTCCCGAGCCGGAGTTCTTCATCTTCGACGAGGTGCGGTACGAGCAGAACCAGCACCGCGGCTTCTATCAGGTGGACTCGGTCGAGGGGGCCTGGAACACCGCCCGGATCGAGGAGCCCAATCTCGGATACAAGCCGAGCTTCAAGGGCGGCTACTTCCCCGTGAGCCCGACCGACACGTACCACGATCTGCGGGGCGAGATGGTCTACGAGATGCGCAAAGTGGGCATCTTCGTCGAGGCCCACCATCACGAGGTGGGCACCGCCGGGCAGGCCGAGATCGACATGCGGTTCCAGCCGCTGCTGACGATGGCCGACCAGTTCATGTGGTACAAGTACATCTGCAAGAACGTGGCGAAGAATCACGGCAAGTCCGTGACCTTCATGCCGAAGCCGATCTTCGAGGACAACGGCAGCGGCATGCACACCCACGCCTCGATCTGGAAGGGCGGGAAGCCCCTCTTCGCCGGCAAGGGCTACGCGGACCTCAGTGACACCGGGCTGCACGCGGCCGGCGGCATCCTGAAGCACGCGCCGGCCCTCCTGGCCTTCGCCGCGCCGACCACCAACTCGTACCGCCGGCTCGTGCCGGGCTTCGAGGCGCCGGTCAACCTGGCCATGTCGGCACGCAACCGCTCGGCCGCCATCCGGATTCCGATGTACTCGAAGAGCCCGAAGTCCAAGCGTCTCGAGTTCCGGTGCCCCGACCCGAGCTGCAACGGGTACCTCGCCTGGTCGGCGCTGCTGATGGCCATGCTCGACGGCATCAAGAACAAGCTCGATCCAGGCCAGCCGCTCGACCGCGACATCTACGAGATGACCGGTGACGAGATGAAGAAGATGGGCGTGCGGACGACGCCGGGCTCGCTCGGCGAGGCGCTCGACGCGCTCGAAGCGGACCATGCCTTCCTGACGACGGGGGGCGTGTTCACCGCGGATCTCATCTCCACCTGGATCGAGTACAAGCGCGAGAAGGAGCTGGATCCGCTGCGCCTGCGGCCGCATCCGCACGAGTTCTCTCTCTATTACGACAACTAGCGATCGACGCACCTCCGGGCGGGCACGGCACGATACTCTGTGACCGTGCCCGCCTCCCCCACCGCCCTCGACGAGCTGCTGGCGCGCCGCATCCTCGTCCTCGACGGTGCGATGGGCACGATGGTGCAGCGCCACGCGCTCGACGAGGACGGCTTCCGTGGCACGCGCTTCGCCGGGCACGACCGTCCCCTCCGCAACGACATCGACGTCCTCTCCCTGAGCCGGCCGGAGCTCATCCTGGAGGTGCATCGCGCGTACCTCGAAGCGGGCGCCGACATCGTCGAGACCAACACGTTTGCCGCCACCTCCATCGCGCAGGCCGACTTCGGACTCGAGGCGGTCGCCTACGACCTGAACGTCGCAGCGGCCAGGCTGGCGCGTCAGGCCACCGACGAGTGGAGCGACCGGACGCCGGACCGCCCGCGGCTCGTGGCGGGCGCCATCGGCCCCACCAACCGGACGCTCTCGATGTCCCCCGACGTGGGCGACCCCGCGCTCCGCACCGACACGTTCGCCCGGGTCCGTACCGCCTACCGCGAGCAGGTGCGCGGTCTGCTCGACGGCGGCGTGGACCTGCTGCTGCTCGAGACGGTCTTCGACACCTTGACGGCCAAGGCCGCCATCGTCGCCATCCTCGCTGAGCTCGACGCCCGCGAAGAGCCGGTACCGGTCATGATCTCGGCCACCGTCACCGACCGGAGCGGCCGGACGCTGTCTGGCCAGACGCTCGACGCGTTCTACGTGTCGATCCGGCACCTGCGCCCCGTGAGCGTGGGCCTCAACTGCGCCTTCGGCGCGCGCCAGATGCGACCGCACCTGGCCGAGCTCTCGAGGCTCGCGACCGGGTTCGTCAGTTGTCATCCGAATGCCGGGCTGCCCGACGCGTTCGGCCGGTACGTGGAGGAGCCGGCGGAGACGGCCGCGCTGCTCCGGGAGTTTGCGACCGCGGGCTTCCTCAACATCGTGGGCGGCTGCTGCGGTACCACGCCCGATCACATCGGCGCCGTCGCCGACGCGGTACGGGACGTGCCGCCGCGCGTCCCGCCCGCTCCAGCCGAGCGCTTCACCGAGTTCGCCGGGCTCGAGACGCTGACCATCCGCCCGGACTCGAGCCTGATCGTCGTGGGCGAGCGGGCGAGCGTCGCCGGCTCGAAGCGCTTCGCGGCGCTCATCGCCGAGGACCGCTACAGCGACGCGGTGGCCATCGCGCAGGAGCAGGTGCAGGGCGGCGCCAATATCCTCGACATCAACATGGACGAGGGCATGCTCGACTCGGTGGGCGCGATGACCACGTTCCTCAACGTGATCGCCACCGAGCCCGACGTCGCCCGTCTGCCGTTCATGATCGACAGCTCCGCCTGGCCGGTCCTCGAGGCCGGGCTCGTCTGCGTGCAGGGGAAGGCCATCGTCAACTCCATCAGCCTCAAGGATGGCGAGGAGGAGTTCCTCCGGAAGGCTCGGTGCATTGCCCGGCACGGCGCCGCGCTGGTCGTGATGGCCTTCGACGAGCGCGGGCAGGCCGACACGGCCGGGCGCAGGATCGAGGTCTGCGAGCGGGCCTACCGGCTGCTCGTCGACCGGCTGGGACTGGATCCGCTTGACATCGTCTTCGACCTCAACATCCTGGCGATCGCCACCGGCATCGAGGAGCACGACTACTACGCGCTCGACTTCCTCGAGGCCGCCCGCGTGCTCAAGCTCACCTGTCCGGGCGTCAAGATCTGCGGAGGCGTCAGCAACCTGTCGTTCGCGTTCCGGGGCAATCCGACGGTGCGGCGCGCGATGCACTCGGCGTTCCTGTACCACGCGATGCGCGCCGGACTCGACATCGCGATCCTCGACGCCGCCCACCTGACGGTCTACGAGTCGCTGCCCGCCGACCTCCGCGAGCACGTCGAGGACGCGATCTTCCACCGGCGCCCGGATGCGACCGACCGGCTCGTGCGCTTTGCCGGGACCGTCACCGGCGACCAGTCGGCCTCATCCGGCCCGGACCTTGCCTGGCGCGCGCAGCCGGTGGACGCGCGGCTCGAGCACGCGCTCGTGCACGGCATCGACACGTTCGTCGTGCAGGACGCCGAGGAGGCGCGCCTGGCACGGAGCGGGCCGATCGAGGTCATCGAGGGACCGCTCATGGCGGGCATGCGGACGGTCGGGGACCTCTTCGGCGCCGGGCAGATGTTCCTGCCCCAGGTCGTCAAGAGCGCCCGTGTGATGAAGACGGCGGTCGCGCACCTGCGCCCCTACATCGAGAGCGACGCCGGGTCGCAGGCCGCGCCACGTCGATCCCGCATCGTCCTGGCCACCGTCAAGGGGGACGTGCACGACATCGGCAAGAACATCGTCTCGGTTGTGCTGGGCTGCAACGGCTACGAGGTGATCGACCTCGGGGTGATGGTGCCGGCCGATCGCATCCTGCAGACGGCCGTGGACGAGCAGGCCGACATGGTCGGTCTGAGCGGCCTGATCACCCCCTCGCTCGACGAGATGGTCTACGTGGCGCGTGAGATGCGGCGACGTGGCATGTCGCTCCCGCTGCTCATCGGTGGGGCTACGACCACGCGCCAGCACACGGCGGTCCGCATCGCGCCCGAGTACCCCGAAGCCCCGGTCGTGCACGTGATCGACGCCTCGCGTGTCGTCGGCGTGGCGGCCAGCCTGCTCGACGGTAACGCGCGCCACGCCTTCGCCGCGCGTAACCGCGAGGAACAGGAGCGCGCGAGGGCCCAGCATGCGGCGTTCAGGCCGCGGGCGCTCCTGTCCTGGCCCGAAGCCCGTCGCAACGCCCTGCGGCTCGCGTGGACACCGGGCGTGCCGGCCGTCCCGGTCTTCACGGGAGCACGCACCGTCGAGATCCCCCTTGACGCACTCCTTCCGTACATCGACTGGACGTTCCTGTTCGCGGCGTGGGAGCTCAAGGGGCGGTTCCCGGCCGTGCTCGACCATCCGACGTACGGCGCCGCAGCACGCGAGCTGTACGACCACGCGCGCGCGCTGCTCGACCGGATCGTCACAGAACGCCTCTTGCGGGCACATGCCGCGTACGGCTTCTGGCCGGCCAGCGCCGACGGCGAGGACCTGGTCGTCTGGACTCCCGAGAGCACGGCTGCGGACCGGCACGAGCTGCGGCGCTTCCACATGCTTCGCCAGCAGGAGCGGATGCCGGACGAGAAGCCGAACCTGTCGCTCGCCGACTTCCTCGCTCCCCGGCAGAGCGAGGTGCTGGACTGCCTGGGAGCGTTCGCGGTGACGGCGGGCCTCGGCGCCGCGGAGCTGGCCGCCGACTTCGAGCGGCGCCACGACGACTATCACGCCGTGATGGCCAAGGTGCTCGCCGACCGGCTGGCCGAGGCCGGCGCCGAGTGGCTCCACGCCCGTGCGCGGGAAGAGTGGGGCTACGGCGCGGCGGAAGGTCTGTCCGTGGACGATCTGCTCGCCGAGCGCTACCGCGGCATCCGGCCGGCCATCGGCTACCCGGCGTGTCCCGATCACAGCGAGAAGCGGACGCTGTTCACGCTGCTCGACGCGGAGCGGGCAGGACTGTCGCTGACCGAATCCTGCGCGATGGCGCCGGCTGCGTCGGTCAGCGGGCTCTACTTCGCGCACCCGCAGGCGCGCTACTTCTCGATCGGGCGGATCGGCCAGGACCAGCTCCGCGACTACGCGCGGAGAAAGGGGATCCCGGTGTCGGAGGCGGAGCGCTGGCTCAGACCGACCCTTGGATACTGAGCGGTCGGGCGTCGAGACGCCTCCCAACCGATCGCGCGGCAAGCACTGCCGTTCGTGCGTCCCGGTCGCGGGTCAGGTCGCCGTGCCGTGCCGCACGCGCCCGCTCAGGAGCAGGACGAGCCCACGGGCAATGGCGACCCCACCCACGATCGGAGGGATCCGGAGCGTCTCGTCGGTCTCGGCCACGACCTCGAGGCCACCCACGTCGATGACCTCGTCACGATCGGTGTAGGTCACGGCCGGGTACGCCAGCGTGATCGCACCGACGACGACCAGAACGACACCTGCCAGGGCCATGCGATGCATGCGTTCACCTCCTGCCTCATACGGGCGGATGGCCGCGGAGCGCCCTGGCGGCGTACGACAGGACCATCAGGACCAGGAACACCACGAAGAGGATCCACGCGATATTGGCCGACGCACCGGCCACACCCGAGAAGCCCAGCACGCCGGCGACCAGCGCGAGTACCAGAAACAGGAAGGCCCAGCTCAGCACGGCATCCTCCTTTGTTCCGCGGCCGCCTCGAGCGGCCACGAACTGTCGATCTTCAGCACTGGTGACGTCGGGGCAAGGGCCGTGCCGGTGGGGCCAACTAGGCACATGCCAGCATAAACGACGGTGGGCCCTGCATTTGAAGGCCATACCGTCCCGCGACGGGTGACCATCGGCACGTAACTTCTACCGCCCGCCATGGAGGTCCTTCCCGTTGCGGGCCCGCTGCGCCGGCCGGGGGCATCGAGCGGCACAACGGTCCGGCGCTCCGGGTGGAGGCCTGCACGACTGCTCGCCGCGGTACGTCGCAGGGAATGAGCTTCAGCGCCCGGTGGTCGGTCGGAACGACGGTGGCGGCATCGGGCCGCGTCTGGCCTCGAACGCAGCCGCAACATCGATGAGCAAGTCCTCGGAGTACGGCTGGCCAACGAAGGCGATGCCAACGGGCACCCCGTCCACGAGGCCACCCGGCACGGTCACGATCGGATAGCCGGCGATGGCCGCGAACCCCGTGCTCCCGAGGTGGAACCGATCGCCGTTGACCCAGTCGGTTCGCCACGCCGGCGAATTGGCGGGCGCCACGATGGCGTCGATGCCATCGACGCCGAACAGCGACTCGAGCCGCTCGCGCACGGCCACGTGACTCGCGGCGAACGCCGCCTGGTACGCGGGATCCACCAGACTCCCCTTTTCCTGCGCCGTCACGACCAGCCCCTGGCCGAAATACGGCATGACGACGTCGGCGTGCGCCTCGTTGAAGGCGATGAGCTCCCGCAGGGAGCCGGGGCCGATCGACACGTCGCGCAGGTACGCCTCGAGGCCATCCTTGAACTCGTAGAGCAGCAGGTCGAGCTCGGCCCGGCCCAGGCCGTCGGGTAGACCCAGCGCGAGCGGATCGACGAGCGTGGCGCCGGCCTCGCCCAGCCATGCCAGCCAGCCGGTGTACTGCGCCTCGACGGCGGGATACCGACCCGCACCCGCGTAATCACGAAGCACCCCGAGCCGGAGACCCGACAGGTCCTGCCGTGCGGCGGCATAGGCGATCGGCGCCGACGGCGCCGTCTGCATCGCCGCAAGCAGCAGCGCGGCGCCCCGCACCGTCCGCGCCATCGGCCCGGCCGTGTCCTGCGTGGCCGAGATCGGGATGATGCCACCCTGGCTCACCAGCCCGACCGTGGGCTTGATGCCGACCACGCCGTTGACGGCGGCAGGGCAGACGATGGACCCGTTGGTCTCGGTGCCGACGGCCAGCGGCACCAGCCTGGCGGCGACCGCGACAGCCGAGCCGCTCGAGGAGCCGCACGGGTTGCGATCGAGCGCATACGGGTTCTTCGTCTGACCGCCGAGGCTGCTCCAGCCGCTCGTCGATCCGAGGTCGCGGAAGTTGGCCCACTCGCTCAGGTTCGCCTTCCCGACCAGCACGGCCCCGGCCGCGCGCAGCCGCGCCACGAGCGGCGCGTCGACCCGCGCATGGTGATCGGCCAGCGCCAGGGAGCCGGCCGTGGTGGCCATGCGGTCGGCGGTGTCGATGTTGGCCTTGATCGCGACGGGCACGCCGTGGAGCGGCCCCACCGGCCCCTGCGCCTGGAGGCGGCGGTCGAGGGCCCGTGCGATGTCGAGCGCGTCGGGGTTGACCTCGAGAATGGAGCCAAGCGCGGGCCCGGACTCGTCGATCGCGGCGATCCGCTCGAGGACCGCGCGCGTGACCGCCTCGGCACTCACCTCCCCGGCGGCGAGCACCCGCGCCAGTTCGGGCGCTTCGAGCGCGAGCGGATCGTCCGCCACTGCCGGCAGCCCCGATTCGGGCGTACAGCCGGCTGCCACCACGATCGCCAGCATCGAGAGCATCAACGCCCGACCCGGTCCGCGCACGAACGAACGATACACTGCCTCTGCCGCGGGATGTCGGCTACCCGGACAGGTCGCCGAGGCCCTGGACACGGTAGACTGGAGAGCCGGCCCCCGGCCCCCTGGGGTCAGGCCCGGAGCCCGTAGCCCTTGGTCCCGTCAGAGCCACCGCCCCCGCCCCCGATGGAATACCTGATCAAGCAGTA
>Ga0302046_10003276_pt1 | contig 14696 bp, 13 predicted proteins | sample RVTome_11_FD_200261 | JGI IMG/M metagenome (GOLD analysis project Ga0302046, IMG submission 200261) | Soil microbial communities from uranium-contaminated site in the Upper Colorado River Basin, Wyoming, United States - RVT147D111 (version 2) ...
GGTATCGTGCAGTCGCTGACGCGGCGCTTGCCGGTGGGCCGGGCGGATCCGTTTCAGTTGAGCCAGCGGACCGCCGCCGAAATGATGACCAGCCCGGTGGTGACCGTGACGCCTGAGACCTCGCTGCTGAAGGCGCTGCGGCTGCTGCTCGCTCACCAGATCAAGCGGCTGCCGGTGGTCGATGAGGCCGGCCGGTTGGTCGGAATGGTCGGCCGGGGCGGGGTGCTGCAGGTGCTTGGGCGTGGTCTGGAAGCGTGAGGTAGGGATGAGGCGCGACAAACTTGCCAAACCCTAAAGGTTTTCAAAACCTTTAGGGTTTCTTCCCCCGGATTATGGAGAGGATACCATTTTCTAACTCTCAGGCACGACCCAGCAGGCGTGCGGGGGAAAGGATACGACCTGGGTCTGGCCGGCTTGGGGCAGCTCGAGCTGGCGTTCGTTTTGAACATCCATCATCAAGGTGGTGTCGCCCAGGTTGAGCTCAACCCTGACCGTGGCCCCCAGAAAACTGACGGTTTCGATTTTGCAGTTGAGTTCGTTGTTGCCATGGCCGTTGCCGAAGTGCAGTTCCTCCGGGCGTAAGAAGACCCTCACCGGTGCGCCGTCAGGGAACTCGAGCGGGGCGCCGGTGGCAAGCTGCTGGTTTTGATAGCTAAGCACGCCTTGAGCGGCATCGACCACGGTGCATTGTAACTGATTGAGCATACCGACGAACGAAGCCACGAACTGGGTCTGGGGAAAATTGTAGATTTCAAAGGGCGTGCCGACCTGCTCGACTTTACCCATATTCATCACCACGATCCGGTCGGACAGGGACAGGGCTTCTTCCTGATCGTGGGTCACATAAATAGCCGTAATGCCCAGTTCCTGCTGAATGCGGCGGATCTCAGAACGTAAGCCCAGCCGGATCTTGGCATCCAGCGCGGAGAGAGGCTCATCCAGGAGCAGGAGCTGAGGCTTGATCGCCAGAGCGCGGGCCAGGGCGATGCGCTGCTGCTGGCCGCCTGACAATTGGTAAGGATAGCGGTCGCCGAATTTGGGCAGGTGGATCAGGGCCAGCATCTCATCGACCCGCTGTTTGATGTCAGTCCTGGGTGTGCCGGCAATTTTCAGGCCAAAACCGATATTGCCGGCTACGGTCATATTGGGAAACAGGGCGTAAGATTGAAAGACCATGCCGATATTGCGTTGATTGGGCGCGGCAAAGGTTACGTCGACCTCGTTTATCTTGATCTGGCCGGCGGTTGGCTTTTCAAATCCGGCGACCATGCGCAGGGTCGTGGTCTTGCCACACCCACTCGGCCCTAAAAACGAGACAAACTCCCCCCGGGCCGCCTGGAGATTAAAGTCATCGACCGCCGTAACGGCCCCAAAACGTTTCGTGATATGGGTCAATTCAAGAAAGGCCATAGTTTCCTCGTATAACGTGATGAATGAAGCGTGCAGCAGCTCAGGTCGGGCCGGTGAAGGCTCGATCTTGGTCGGTCCGGCCACGTCCCAGGATTTGGATCAGGCCGATGCAAACCCAGGTCAAGGCAAAGCTGACAATCGTCAGAGCGGCCGGTTCATAGGCCCTATTTTGGATCAGTAGGGCCAGGTATGGTGCGAAGGCGGGCCGGGCCAGAAAGTTGGCCAGCACCAGTTCGCCGATGACGATGGCAAAGGTCAAAAAAGCACCACTCAACAAAGCCGTGCGGATGTTAGGAAAGATGACGTGAATGACAATGGTGGGCCAGCCTGCGCCTAGGCTTTGAGCCGCTTCGGTCAGGGTGCGGATATCGATGGCACGTAAGCCGGTGTCGACTGCCCGGTACATATAGGGCATGGAAAGAACCGTATAGCCGGCAATGAGTAATATGTTCGTGGTAAACGCATTACCGGTCAGCGCCAGGGGCGGGCGACTGTAAATTCTAATCAAACCAAAGACCAGGACAATGGCCGGGATAACAAAGGGCAGCAGCGTCACCAACTCAATCACAGGCCGCAGCCGGGGCAGCCGTAACTGGACCCAGTAAGCGGTCGGGACGATGAGCACCAGGCTGACGATGATGGTCAACCCTGCCATCAAGGCTGAAAACCCAAATGACTCGATAAATTGAGGGTCGCTAAAGGCGCTGCTGTAGGCGGCAAAACTCAGCGTATCACGACGGGCGCGGAGCGAGAACATAAACGTACCGATCAGGGGCAGCAAGAAGTAGATCGCGCCCAGGATAATCCAGAGCCAGGCCCAAAAACCGGCTTTTCTCATTTCAACCACCTTTCCGTCTTGCGCTGCATCCAGGAGTAGCCGGCAATTGAAACCGCCATGACTACGACCATGCCCAGGGCCAGAGCATACCCTAAACCGGGATTGTTGAGCACGTCGCCCCGTATTTGAGCGCCGATCACAATCGTGACCAGATTGAGCGATCCGCCGGTTAGAGCATAGGCGGTCGCAAACGCGCCAAATGAATTACCAAACAGGAGGATCATGGTGCCTAACAGCGAGGGTAAGAGTACCGGCAGGGCGATATAGCGCCAGTATTGCCAGGAATTCGCGCCCAGATTTTCGGCGGCTTCGCGCCATTCGTGTTTGAGACCTTCCAGAGCCGGCGAGATAATGAGGACCATCAGCGGAAATTGGAAATACATATAGGTCAAACTGAGCCCGCCAAAGCTGTAGAGATTGAAGCCGGTACTGTAAATATCCAATCCAAATAGCGTTTTGAAGAGCGCGGTTAAAAACCCGACCCGCCCCAACGTGGCAATAAAGGCAAAGGCCAGGGGCACGCCGGCAAAATTAGAGGCGACCCCACTAAAGGTCATCAACGAATTCCGCGCAAATTTGGGGAGCCCGCCGATGGTGACGGCGTAGGCCAACAAAAAGCCAAACAAGCCGCCGCAGATGGCGGTAACCAGGCTGATGCGGATACTCAGCCAGTAAGCGTTGAGGATAAAGGGTTGGGATAGACCCAGGATATTCGCCAGGGTAAAATTGCCCTGGCGATCCTGGAAACTACCGGTTACCAGGGAGAAAGCCGGCAGGATCATGAATGCGATAGCAAAAATAAAGAATGGGGTCACCCCCACCCAGGCCCAGGAGAACCTCCCGCGCGCGAAACCGGCCAGGGCCGGGCTCTGGGTTTCTTGTTGAGCAATTTGAGCCACGGTGGTTCAGTCCCTCCTGTAGCCGGTCAGCCAGTCAGTTAAAACCTGAAGTACCGGCAACCTGAAATGCTAACAAAACCCGCAGGTTTGTTTTTACATTCTGTAGTGGTCAAGATGATGTCGAACACCGAACCGCTCTTGTCGGATTGCCAAATGGGGCAACTGTGCCTCACTATGGGCTGGATTTGGCAATTCAGGCTGAGGGAAAACTGTTCGGTAATGTTGTTGACCACTACAGTTTGTTTTTACATTCCTGCGGGTTTTGTCTTAAATCAACTAAACTTATTGGGCCGATTGCACGTCTACGTTGACAACCGAATCCCAGTTTTCGGTAATGGTTGCCCGGGCGGCTTCAAGCTGGGGCAGGGTGGGGAAAACCGCGCGCGCATACAATTCAGCCGGGGGCAATTTCGCGGCTAAGTCCGCGGGGATGACGCCGCGGCGGACCATATCGTTGTAGCGAATGGGGTGACCATAAGCGCCCAACCAGACCAATTGGCCTTCGTCGGAGTAAAGATACTCCATCCACAGCTTGGCCGCGTTGGGATGGGGTGCGTAGGCGCTGATCCCCTGGACGTAAACGCCGCCCAGGATACCGGTTTGGGGCACCACGACCTCGATCGGGGGATTGCCGGCCAGGGTGTCACGGTCGGTTAGCGCCAGATAGTCCCACTGGATGACGATGGGGGTTTCGCCGCTGGCGACCGTGCCGGTATTAGCGATGACGGGCACGAAGTTGCCGGCGGCGTTGAGTTCGGCAAAGAACTCGAGTCCGGCCTGAGCGGCGGTGTCGAGATCACCGGTGCGAGACAGACCGGCGGCGTAGACCGATTGAATGGCCTGGTTTGATGTACGCGGATCACCGGCCAGGGCGACTTGACCATTGTATTCGGGGTTGAGCAAGTCGGCCCAGTCTTGCGGAACATTCGCGACGATGTCAGTGTTGATTTCCAGCGCCAAAACGCCGTAATAATCGCCATACCAATTGCCATCGGGGTCTTTCAAATCCTGAGGAATCGAGGCCCAGGTCGACACTTTGTAGGGTTGGACCAGGCCTTCCTCAGCGGCCACCGGGCCAAAGGCAAAGCCGACGTCAATCACGTCGGGCGCTTGCGGCCCTGTGTTCTCTTTGTTGGCTCGAATGGCTTCGAGTTCATCGCCTGAACCGGCATTGGGGTCGAGCTCATTGATGGCCAGGCCGTATTTGGCTTTAAAGTTTTCGATCATTCCACCGTAATTGAGCCAGTCATGAGGCAGGGCGATGGTCGTCAGGGTCCCTTCTGCCTGAGCGGCGGCAATCAACGCATCCATCTGGACGGCTGTCTCGGCGGCTGCTACTTCGACGCCGGCTTGAGCCGCTTCGGCCGGAGGAATGCACAATTTCCAGCCCGGTTCAATAATATCGACGTTATCAATCTTGGCATAGCTGTCATCAGTGGCATTTATGGCGTTGGTGGCATCGGCAATCGCCTGGTAAGCCAGCACATCGCCATAAAACTTTTCGGCGAGTTTTGAGAGCCAGTCATCGGCCTGAACAACCACATCCGAATCGCAGACCACATCCTGGGCCAGGACAGCTCCGGGAACCAGGGTTAAGATCAACGCCAACAAGACCATAAGTGTGACTATCTTTTTCATTATAGTTTCTCCTCACAATATATTATTTTTAGATATAGGGTTTGGGAATTGCCTGTATTTAGATGGCTTGACTTAGACAGTGTTGAACAATTGAAATGACCCTTACCTCCTTTAGCCAATAATCATGCAACCGGGTTGAGCAGGGAATAGCAAAATGGTCCAGGATCGTTGCACCTTAACCGACATTCAATATTAGGCGATTTTATTTAACTGGCGATTAAGAATAGATTAAATCCGTGTTAAAATAAAGTCAAGTTTTGTCATCGATTTATGAAGCTGAGGTTTCACCGTAGGGGTGGGATGGTCCCTGATTCGTCGCTTAGACGGGTTTAAGAACCTGACCGGAGCGTCGGCGTCAGCGGCTCCTCATCCACCAGGGTGACATCCACGCCCGTGATATGTTCTTTGATATCCTGGGGCGAGCCAAACTCGTTGCCGACGTGGGACGCGGTATAAGCGGCGGCGGCGGCGCCCAACTCCAAGGATTTATTGGCGAGCGATCCCTGTTTGGCTTGACCGGCCAGAAAGCCGGCTAACATCGCATCCCAAACGCCGCTGCTGCTGCCATGGATAAAGGGCTGAAGATCGACTTCCCACTCTCCTGCCTCGGTGGCCAAAACGGCCCGGCCAGCATTGCGCATTTCGATTAAGGCCTGACCGGCGCCCATCGTCCGAAACCTGCGAGCACAACTGATAATATCTTCCTTAACCCGAATCGGATAGTTGAAGAAAGCTTCGCACTCGATCCGTTGCAAGGCGACCAGTTCGGGCTTTGCTTCAAAGGCTTCCGCCAGGGCCGGCTCACCCGTGGCGACAATAGCCTGGGCGCCGGCCTGATGGGCAATCTCGATCAGGTGGGCATAGGTGTCCGGCGGTGAGCCGGCCGGCAGCGGGCCGGTACAGATGACAAAATCGCCCTCGGTCACAAATTCCTTGAGGGCTTTCATCACCCGGCGCAGATCCATCTCACTCACCTCCGGCCCCTCTTCGGTGATGTGGGTTTCGGTACCGTTGCTGATGTCCAGGATGACAGTATTGCTTCGGGTCTGGCCGTCGCTGATGATGCACGTTGCTTCCAGGCTTTCCTCGGTGATCAAAGCATTGTACGCGATGCCGGTGGCATCATTGCCCAGTAAAATAATGGCATGCGTATCGCATTCGAGCTGGTGCAGCGCCCGGCCAATATTCACCCCTCGACCGGCCGGCTCAAGGTATTTTGTTTCTTCGGATCGATTGTGATACCCTACGGCCAGATAACGCGTAACCAGCGTTTTATCGAGCGAAGGGTTGAGCGTGATGGTAATAAATTTCATTTTACTTACCCCTTATAATCGAGGCTGTCCCAAATAGTTGGTCTGGCATTGATGGTTTGGCAAGACGCTATTTCAACAAAACTGAAACCTCTCTTGACGAAAGCACGGCTTGGCCTGATCACGGATGTCGATGGCACCATCAGCCCCATCGTGCGGAAGCCTGAGGACGCTCAGGTCACCCCTCGCAATCGGGAACTACTCCGGGAACTGCAAGCCCGGCTGCCCCTGGTGGCCGTGATATCCGGCCGGTCCGCCGCCGACATTCAAGCTCGAGTCGGGCTGCCCGGTCTCATCTATGTGGGCAATCACGGCTTTGAAACCTGGGTCGATGGGCGAGTTGAGCCGATGCCCGAAGCGGCCGCGTTTCGACCCCAACTCGAGGCCGCTATTGCCGAGATTCGGGCCGGCCTGGCCCCGGCAATGCAGCTCGAAGACAAAGGTCTGACTCTGTCCGTCCACTACCGCCAAACCGCCGATCCCCCGGCCATCGAGATTCAGTACCGCCCGCGCCTGCTGGCGATTGCGGCCAAACACGGTCTGAAATTGTTCCACGGACGGCTGGTGTTTGAATTTCGACCGCCGGTGGAGGCTAACAAGGGCACGGCCCTGCGCCAGCTTATCAGGCGCCATCAGCTCGATGCCGCTGTCTACCTGGGTGATGACACTACCGATGTCGACGCCCTGCGCCAGGCGCAAGAGCTTCGCGCCCAAGGCGTATGCTATGCCTTGGGCGTTGGCGTCGAGACCGATGAAACGCCGGCAGCCGTGCGAGACAATTGTGATTTACTGGTTTCCGGTATTCCGGACGTTGAAGCTTTTTTGGCCTGGTTGTTAAGAGCGTATAAGACATCGTCCACCTGAGTGTAAAACCAATGTTTGATATTGGCGTTTTCGACCACCTGGCGCAGTATTTCCGCATTATGACGCCGCTCCTCGGCGGGCATCGATAAGGCGGCATGAATCGCTTCGGCGGTGCCATAGGTGTCAAACGGTGAGACCGTTATCGCCCCTGCCCCCAATTCATAAAACGCGCCGGCATATTCCGATAGCAGCAGCACCCCATCACGCTGATTGACTAACACGCCTTCTTTGGCGACCAGATTCATGCCATCGGCGATGGGATTGACCAGCAGGACATCGTATAGTTGCATCGCCGCGATCGCCCGTGGATAGTTTTGCCCCACCACGATCCGCACCGGCTCCCAGAACGCCTCGCTATATTTGGCGTTGATGAGCCCGGCCTGAGCCATGATTTGGCCCAGGTAGTCCTGATATTCGTCCACCTCCATGCGTGACGGCACCAGTAGGGCCAGCATTTGCACCTTGTTATGATATTCCGGGTGGGTTTCGAGCAGTGTCTCGTAGGCTTCCAGGCCGCGCAGGATGTTCTTGCTCGGCTCGATGCGATCAACCCGCAAAATCAAGCGCCGGTCGCCAATCAGGGAAATGAGCTGGGATTTTAGGAGCTGCGTTTGTGGTTCTTCGGCCAGCTCATTGACCGTCTCAATATCGATTGAGATGGGATAGGCCCTGGCTTTGACCTCCCGACCTCGATAATGGATCGTGTCACGACTCCCGTGCGAATGGGCTCCTTCCAAATAGAAGCGACAGGTTTGCACAAAATTAAAAGCATCCTTTTCGGTCTGAAAACCAATCCGGTCAGACTGAAGCAGGCTGGTGAGCAGGTGGTTCCGCATCACGCCCGGCAGAATGCGCCAGGCATCGGGGCCGGGCCAGGGGATGTGGACAAAGGGTTGAATCTGGACCCGCTGCCCCAACCGCTGGCGTAAGAAATGAGGCGTGAGATAGAGATGATAGTCTTGGGGAAAAATAATGACCGGTCGCCCCTGTTCGACCTCGTCTTCAATGCTGTCGGCGATGGCTTCGGCGAACAGTTTGTTTAGGGCGACATAGCCCTCTTTCCAGGCTCGCCACGTTTCTCGATTGATACTGGGAGAACGGGGAATGTCCCACAATTGATGCTGAATGAACCAGAGCAAGGGGTTGGCGATCACATTATAATGTTGGTCGTAGCGGTCCTGGTCCGGGATGACCAGCCGTAAGCGGATGCCTTCCACATCGTGCGGCTGTTGGCTGTGCAGCCGGGCCCACTTGCGATCTTCCTGGCTCATGGCAAACGCCCCCCACAGCACCTCGTGGCGTTCGGCCAGGGCGCCCAGGGCCGTCACCAGCCCGCCGCTGCCGCGTTCGGTGGTGAATGAGCCATCTTTCTTGATCTTAAAGGAAAATGGACCTCGGTTCGATAGAATAACAACTAACGGTTTATTATCATCACTGTCATTGGTTTGAGTCATATAGATTATCACCCCTCTTTATGGGAAAGCCTGCCGAAATTGCCCCCAATCTTATATCTTACTACCTTTATCCGCTCGTGTCTATACTAGCGTGGGTGATGTTTGGAAAGATATCAAAAGGTAATTATAGGGGAAAATGCCTTACAAAACAAAGATGAGCCGCAACTTAAGATCGGCCGTTATGTCATCTTCTTAATAAGATCGCGCCCGAAACCAATAAAACCAGGCCGATGATGCGGGTGAGGTTAACTTCGATCTTGGGCAGACCAAACAGCCCCAACTGATCGATGACAAGGGCCAAAAAAAGCTGCCCGACTACCAGGGCGGTCAGGGTCGAGGTTGCGCCGATGCGGGGAATCAAGAAGATAGGCGCTGCCAGAATGACCACACCTAACACGCCGCCCAGGTAAAGGTACCATTCGGACAGGCCGGGGATGGCTCTGAAGTTGGCTGTATTCGGAAACAGGAAAATCAACACCAGCAGCACCGCGATGCTGACCAGGGTTAAGACCAGGACCGAACCAAAGTTACCCGTCTTTTTGCCCAACACAGAGTTGAGCACGCTCTGAACGGTGATCATCGAACCGGCCAGGATGCCGATGGCGAAGAAGGTTAAAAATCTCATAATAGTTTATCTATACTGAGATTAGTTTGAAACCGAAACTTTTAGAAAATTGGCCTGTCATGCCCAAATGTAGTTATCGGGCATCCAATAGGGACTACAAACCTGGATTCCCGCTAAAAACATCGGGAATGACCTCCGAAAGTTTCGTTCTCATTCCGTTTTCAGTATAGCAGTTTGTCATTCTGAGGAGCGCAGGAAGCGAAGCGGCTGCAGCGACGAAGAATCTCCATGGAGCGATGGCTAGCCAAGGCTCTAAGGATATCCTTCGCTCCCTGTGGTTGCTCAGGATGACATGCTCTAAGGTAAAGGATGCCAGATCAGCGAGAGGAGAATAGCCAGCGCAGCCATCAACGCACCCACGGCCGCGAACGCGACGCTGATTTCGGTGGTCTCTTGCCGGGTAATCAGGTAGGTCGGCAGATTCTCGAAAACGTCTTGCAGCTCGCCTGCACTCTCCGCCGAGTAATAGGCGCCGCCGGTCATATCGGCAATTCGCCTGAGGGTGTCCTCATCGATACCCCGGCGAAACCCACCGCCGCCACCAAACCCAAAACCACTACCGCCGCCGCCACCAAACAGGCCGCCATTCTGATACTGCGGGCTGCAATTCATGACCGAGCCCTGGGCGGTGCCAAACCCGATCGTATAGACCCGGACGCCCCGGTCAACGGCTTGCTGGGCGGCCTCCAACGGCCATGGCCCGGCATTGCTGGCGCCATCGGTGAGAATGACAATGATGTCCGGCGCATAGACACCTTCGGGCACCGGCGTTATCTCGACCTCGGGCGATAGGCCGGTCACACTTGGCGCTACGCTTGGATTGATTTCGGCAATGGCGTCCAGCGATTCAAGGATGGCGTTGCCAACCGCCGTCCGGCGGGCCGTGGTCAGACTTTCGACGGCGTCTTGCAACACTTCCTGGTCCGTGGTGGGCGGCTGGATCAACTCGGCGAACCCGGCGAATACGACGATACCGATTTGGGTGCTGGACTCCTGGCGCTGAATGAATGACAGCGCGGCATCCTGGGCCGCCTGCAGCCGGTTGGGTGGAATATCAGTCGAGCACATGCTGCGCGAAACATCCATGGCCAGAATGATCGTCGCTCGTCCGGCGGGGACACTGACAATCGCCACCGGGCGCGCCAGGGCGACCATCAGGCTGGCCAGGGCCAGCAGGAACAGGGCAAACGGGAGATGCCGCCGCCACAGCGACTGCTGAGGCAGCGCCTCGCGCACCAACGCCAGGCTGGAGTAGCGCACCGCAAAACGCCGCCGTCGTCGCAGCATCCAGACATAGACCGCGATAGCCAGCGGAATTAATCCCAGCAGGAGCAGGAACCCGGGCCAAAGTATGTCCATTGATTGTCTCCAATCCGCCATCTCTGTAGGCGTTTACGGCTCCACATCGATAAGTTTTATAGGACACGGGTGAACACGGATTTTCACGGATTTAGGTTTATTTTAAGGAAGAAATCCGTGTCCCATAACCGGCACGATCACGGCACCCGGCTGAACCACAACAGCGAAAAGGACCCGCCAATCAGCAAGACGAGGATGCTGACGCCCGCAAAAATCGAGGTCACTTCCATCTTTTCAGGTTTGATCACCAACTGCGGGTCGATATTTTCGTAAACTTCGCGCAGTTCCTCTTCGTTTTCGGCTTTGTAATAGGCGCCGCCGGTGAGCCGCGCGATATGTTGCAGCATCGGCTCGTTGAGTTGGGTGTGTACGGTGATGCCGTTGACGTGCAGGGTTGTCCCGGCCGCACTGCCGATGCCGACCGTGTAGATGCGCACGCCCAGATCGGCCGCGGTTTGAGCGGCGTCGATGGGGTCGGGGTCCTGGTTGTTCTCGCCGTCAGTCAGCAGGATAATGATGGCCGGGGTATAGGTCCCTTCCGGCACGGGCGTCGGCGTGGGTACCGGCGTCAAGTTGTCCTCGTCAAAATCCGGCAGGGTCTCGGCGTCGGCGGTAATGGTGTTGAGCGACGCGAAAATGCCCTGTCCCAGTGAAGTGCCGCGTTCCGGCTTCAGGCGCTCGATGGTGGTCAGAATGGCATCCGGGTCGTTGGTGGGCGCCTGCACCGAAAAACCGCCATCACTGAAGGCGACGATGCCAATCTGGACGGTTCGCGGCTGGTGTTGGACGAACTCCCGCGCCGCGACTTTGGCCGCCTCCATCCGGGTCGGCTCCAAATCTTCGGCCGCCATGCTGCCAGATACATCAAAGGCCAGGATGACGGTGCCTTCGATCCGGGGCAGGGTGACGACCATCTCCGGACGGGCCAGCGCGAGCAGCAGCAACACCAGACCAAACAGAAAGAGCCCTGGCGGGAGGTGGCGACGCCAGCCGAGCTGGCTCCGGCCTGCTTCTTGTACCAGGCCAAGCGTGCCAAAACTCGCGGCAAACTGCCGTCGCCGCTGCTGTTGCCGGAAGTAGAGCAGGGCGAACAGCGGAATCAATAATAATGAAAACAGCATCATGGGCCAGATAAATGACATCGGGTAATCCATTTTGGATTTGGGATTTTAGATTTTGGATTGAACACCAAAATCCAAAATCTAAAATCGATAATTATTTTCTTCGCTGCTGCCGCAGCGTGGCAAAACGGATGATGGCGCGGACCAGGTCTTCTTCGGTCGAGAGCGACAGCGCATCGACGCCGGCGTGTTTGAAGGCCTCGCTCAAGGCTGCTTCGCGGCGCTGGGCCGCCTCTTGAAATCGCCGCCGGAAGGTTTTGTCGTGCGTGTCTACGTAAAGCTGCTCGCCGGTCTCCGCATCTTCCATAATAATCGGGCCGATGTCCGGCAGTTCCACTTCGCGCGGGTCCCACAGGCGGATGGCCAGGACTTCATGCCGCCGGTTGAGCAGGCTCAGCGGCCGCTCCCAACCGGGCGCGCTGATGAAATCCGAGATAATAAAGATCAATGAGCGTTTCTTGATGGCGTTCAGTCCGGCCTGGAGCAGCGGGCTCAAGTTAGTAAAGGCCGATTGCGGTAAGCGCGGCTGCTTGAGCAGATCGTTGACCAGGCGCAGAACCTGGATGCGGCCGCCCCCGGCGGGGATCGTCCGCTCGACCCGGCTGCCGTAGAAGATCGCCCCGATCCGGTTGCCATGGCGTGTCAGCAGCCGGGCCAGCGTCGTGACGAAATCGATCAACACCGTCCGCTTCAGACTCTCGACCGCGCCAAAGTCCATGGAAGGGCTCAGGTCGAGCAGAAACCAGGCCGTGATTTCACGATCTTCGACGTATTGCCGGACATAAGGCGTATTCATCCGCGCGGTCACGTTCCAATCGATGTAGCGAATATCATCGCCGGGTTGGTATTCGCGCAGATCGGCAAAATCCACGCCGTAGCCATAAAACAGGCTGCGATAATCACCTTGCAGCAGGCCATCCAGCCGGCGAATGACTTCCCAGTCGAGCCGCAGCAGGATACGTTCGGGCGTGGCCTGTTTAGGCTCTGACGCGGATGTTAGCGTGCTCATGCAATGGCACCTCTGGCATCGGCATACGTTCCAAAATATTACTCAACAGGTCATCGCCGGTCACGTTGTCCGAGAGCGCCTCATACGACACGACCAGACGATGGCGCATCACGTCGAGGGCCATATCCAGCACGTCCTGGGGCAAGGCGTAATCCCGCCCCCGCAAAAAGGCCAGCGCTCGAGCGGTCAGGATCAGATTGATCGAAGCGCGCGGGCTGGCGCCGTACATGATATAGGGCGCTAATTCTTTCAAGCCAACCTCGTTCGGCTTGCGGGTCGCGCTGACCATCCGGACGGCGTACTCCATGAGGGCCGGGTCCACATAGACCTTGTCGGCTTCTTGTTGCAGTTTCAGGAGTTGCTCGGTGGTCAACACCCGCTGCACCGCCTGGAGCATGCCCGTCATACGCTCGACGATGACGAATTCTTCGGTGGGGGTGGGATAATCGACCAGCACTTTGAGCATAAAGCGGTCCACCTGGGCTTCCGGTAAGGCATACGTCCCTTCGGCCTCGATGGGGTTCTGGGTGGCCAGCACCAGAAAGGGATTTGGCACTTGAAAAGTTTCGACCCCGATGGTTACCTGCCGCTCTTGCATCACTTCGAGCAGGGCGCTTTGGACTTTGGCCGGGGCGCGGTTGATTTCATCGGCCAACAGGAGATTGGTAAAGACCGGGCCGAGCGAGGTATTGAATTCGCCTGTCTTTTGATTGTAGATGCGGGTGCCGATCAAATCGGCGGGGACCAGGTCGGGCGTGAACTGGATGCGCTTGAACTCGCCGCCAATGGATTCGGCCAGGGTCTTGATGGCCATGGTCTTGGCCAGCCCCGGCACACCTTCGACCAGGATGTGCCCACGTGCCAGCAGCGCGACGATCAGGCGTTCCAATAAATGATCCTGGCCGACGATGATTTTCTTGACTTCGTATAACACCTGTTCCATCGATTTCCTGTTCTCGGGCTTCATAAATTGATCCATTGGCGTTCTCCTTGGCTAGGGATTGGAGACTAAGCCAATTAACAATGAACAATGTGCAATTAACAAAGGTGTAGCGGGACTATATCTATGCTTGCTCGGATTCAACGTTCATTGTTAATTGGATCGACAATTTTTTGTCGATGTCAAAGCGTAAGACGTTAGAGATTGGAGATTGGACAAACACCTCAATCTCCAATCTCTAATCCCTGATTTTAATACGGCGGCAGCCCGAAGGCGCCGCCGGCAGCATCGATGGGTACGGCAAAGCCGATGCCGATAAAGACTTCCTGCTCGGTTGGGTTGGCCAGGGCGGCGACGATGCCGATGACCTGGCCGCCGCGATTGAGCAGCGGCCCACCGGAATTGCCGGGGTTCACGGCAGCGTCGATTTGAATCAAGCCTTCCAGTTTTTGATCGCTGTCCGGTGGGGTAAAGGAGCGGTCGAAACCCGAGATGACACCGGAACTCATCGAGCCGTATAAGCCGAGGGGATGGCCGACGACATAGGCCTCGTCGCCAATGCGCATCGCGTTCGGATTGCCCAGCACCGCCGGTACGAGCACCTCCGGCAGTTGGGCCGGGCTCAAAACGGCGATGTCATTTTCCGGCTGCGCGACGACCACCTCCGCGCTCGACTCGGTGCCGTCGGCAAAGGTGAGCTCAATCTTAGTGGCGTTCGCGACCACGTGCAGGCTGGTCAGGACGCTGCCCTGATCATCGATGATGACCCCGCTCCCAAGGCCAAAAGAACCATCCTCGTCTTCGTCCGGGGATTCGGTTTGGATGAAAACGAGCGAGGGCCGGATGAACTGGTACACGAGCGCGGAATGGGCCGGCGGCGGGGTGGCCGAAGCGAAGGCCTGGGCAATCGAGTCGTCCACATCACGCGTTGTCAGCGGCGCTGGCGGGGGAAGGAGAACATTGTAAAGTAGGAGCGCCCCAAACGCGGCTAACATGCCCGCCGCGAACGGGGCCGCACTCCGGGTACGATTCCCAAGCTGCTTCAAGCGCTGTCGCCACAACTCCAATTGGGGGGTAGAAGGTTCGATCATTTTTCACTCAGGAGAAAAGCGATCTATGTTCAGTTTGGCATTGCCGCTGCCTGGTGAAGACCCTCGGTTCTGTTGACATTTCGATAAACATGTCATTCTGAGGAGCGTAGGAAGCGAAGCGGCTGAAGCGACGAAGAA
>Ga0302046_10003277_pt1 | contig 14692 bp, 12 predicted proteins | sample RVTome_11_FD_200261 | JGI IMG/M metagenome (GOLD analysis project Ga0302046, IMG submission 200261) | Soil microbial communities from uranium-contaminated site in the Upper Colorado River Basin, Wyoming, United States - RVT147D111 (version 2) ...
CTTCTCAGCTCCCAGCTAATATTTGACGATGTGCCGATTATCCCTGCCAGAGAACGCAACAACAAGGCGATGTTTAGAACGCTTCTTAGTCTAATCGCGGCCGCTGTCGTTGTGGCAACATCGGGTGCCGCCCATGCGTTCACCCTGTCGAACCGAGACGGAGCCCAGCACATGTTCACCATTTACGAGGGGGACGATGAGTGGAGCGGTACAATCGGGCCGAGCGAGACCCTGACCGACCTGTGCACTTCGGGCTGCTCGATCGCCCTTAATGACGGGGACGAGGAGACGGATTTCAGGGGCTATGAGACCGTCATGATCATCGACGGAAAGCTGACGTTGGCCGAGTAATCGCCCGGTGAGGCGGGCGGCTCATGATCGCCTGCCTTCGGGGTGGGAGGCCATGTCGCTGCGCCCGCACCAGCCGAAGACCGCCGCCAGCAATCGATCGGCCGGTCGGGCCGCCCGCGGCCGGATCGGCGGGCCGGCCGACGTCGCCCGGCGGGCGGCAGAAGAGCCAAATAAAAAAGCAGGCCAGACCAGGCCTCGCACCCCCCACCGGTTCCGGCGGTCGCTCTTTTCCGGAGTTCCGGTTATGCTGGGCGCCGTCTTGACCGGAGCGTTCGACCATGCCGATCTGTGAAGCCGATCCCTGGCGCATGCAATACTTCGAGAAGGCGGACTGTCCCGCGGAGGTGAGGATCCCCACCGAGGACGGCGACGCCTGGGCCTGGTACCCGCGCTACAAGTGGGTCTACAACAAGCTGGCGATGGCCGAGAGCCAGGATCTCCCCTGCGGTCCCCACGGCCTCGATCCGCCCTTCTTTCCGATCTTCAGCAAGCCGATCTACAACATGCGCGGCATGGGCGCCGGCACCCGCATCCTGCGGAGCATGAAGGAATACAAGCAGCATCAGCGGCCCGGCCACATGTGGATGCCGCTGTTCGAGGGCGAGCACGTCAGCAGCGATGTCGCCGTCGTCGACGGCACGCCGAAATGGTGGCGGCACGTCATCGGCAAGCCGCTGCAAGGCGGCATGTTCGACCGCTGGACGATCCTGGCGGCGGCCCGCCCCGAGATCGAGGACTATTGCGGGGCGTGGCTCAGCCGGCATCTGGCCGGCTATACCGGCATGGTCAATTTCGAGACCATCGGGGCGCGCATCATCGAGGCGCACCTGCGCTTCTCCGATCAGTGGCCCGACCTCTACGGCGAGGGCTGGGTGGAGGCGCTGATCCGGCTCTACGCCGAGGGGGTCTGGGAGTTCGACGACAGCGGGCGGCGCGAGGGTTACAGCGTGGTGCTGTTCGGCGCCCACGGCGTACAGTTCAGCCACCCGCCGCAGGATATCGTCGACGAGCTCCGCCAAACGCCCGAGGTGACATCCATTCAGATTACCTTCCACGAAGACCGGCCGCCGAGCGCTCATTCCATGCCGCCGGGCGGGTTCCGCCTCGCCATCGTGAACTGCTGGGACCTGCAGACCGGGCTCGACGTTCGCGACAAGCTGGCGCTCAGCTTCTGGTCGACGCAACAGCTGCTGCCGCGCCGGGGGCGCCGGATCCAAATCGGCGCCGCAGGCGAGCGAGTCCCGGCTGCTCAAGGGCCGTCTTCGAGCACCCTCCAGTAGTGACCCAGATGAACGAAGCCGTCCTGGCTGAGATCCGCGAGATCGAGAACGTCTGGATCCCCATGCCCGACGGCTGCCGGATGGCCGCCCGGATCTGGATGCCGGTGTCGGCGGAGCAGGCCCCGGTCCCGGCGATTCTGGAGTACATCCCCTACCGCAAACGCGACTTCATGCGCGCGCGCGACGAGCCGATTCACCGCTACTTCGCGATCAAAGGCTACGCCAGCGTGCGGGTGGACATCCGCGGCTCGGGCGACTCCGAAGGCCTGATGCACGACGAATACACCGTGCAGGAGCACGAGGACGCGCTGGAGATCATCGCCTGGCTCGCGGCTCAGGACTGGTGCACCGGCGCGGTCGGCATGATGGGCATCTCCTGGGGCGGCTTCAACGCGCTCCAGGTGGCCGCCCTCAGGCCGGCGGCGCTCAAGGCCATCATTACGCTGTGCTCGACCGACGACCGCTACGCCGACGACGCGCACTATATGGGCGGCTGCCTGATCAACGAGAACATGCAGTGGGGCTCGGCCCTGACGCTCTATTCCGCCTTGCCGCCGGACCCGCAGATCGTCGGCGAGCGCTGGCGCGACATGTGGCGGGAGCGATTGGAGGCGCTGGAGCCGTTCCCGGCGCTGTGGATGCGCCATCCGTGGCGCGACGACTACTGGAAGCACGGCTCGATCTGCGAGGATTACGCCGCCGTCCAATGCCCGGTCTACGCGGTCGGCGGCTGGGCGGACGGCTACTCGAACGCCGTGCCGCGGCTGATGGCCAACCTGAGCTGCCCCAAGAAGGGCCTGATCGGCCCGTGGGCCCACCTCTTTCCGCACGACGGCGTGCCGGGGCCGGCGATCGGATTCCTTCAGGAGGCGGTGCGCTGGTGGGACCAGTGGCTCAAGGGCGTCGAGACCGGGATCATGGACGAGCCTCTGTTCCGCGTGTGGATGCAGGAGAGCGTGGCCCCGCAGCCCCAATACGAGATCTGGCCGGGGCGCTGGATCGCCGAGGAGACCTGGCCGAGCGCGCGAATCCGGCCGCTGCGCCTGCATCTCAACCCGGGTCATCTGTGGCTCGACGAGGCGACGCCGGGCGAGCTGTCGTTCTCGTCGCCCCAGACCACCGGCCTGCGCGGCGGCGAGTGGTGCGGCTTCGGCGACGAAGGGGAGATGCCGCGCGATCAGCGCCCGGACGACGGCGGGTCGCTGGGCTTCGACAGCGATCCCTTGGACGAACGGCTGGAGATCTTCGGTGCCCCGGTGCTCACCCTCGACCTGCGCGGCGACAAGCCGACGGCCATGCTGGCGGCACGGCTCTGCGACGTGGCGCCCGACGGCTCTTCGCTCCGGGTCAGCTACGGCCTGCTCAACCTGACGCATCGGGCGAGCCACGAGACGCCGGAGCCCCTGGTGCCCGGCGAGTGGACCCGCGTGCGCCTGCAGCTCAACGACGTCGCTCATGCCTTTCCGCCGGGCCACCGCATCCGCCTGGCGCTGTCCAGCAGCTATTGGCCGATCGCCTGGCCGGCGCCCGAGGCGGCGATCATCGGCGTGCGCACGGGCGAGAGCACGCTCGATCTGCCGGTGCGGCCGCCGCGCCCCGAAGACCAAGCCCTGCGGCCCTTCGCCGCGCCCGAGGCCGCGCCCGGCACCTCCCACAAGAAGCTGCGCCAACTGCCCACGCGGCGCAGGCTGCAGACCGACCTGACCACCAACGAGGTGGTCTACACGTACGAGAGCGATGCCGGAGAGTTCGGCGGCGCGTCCCTGGCGCGCCTCGAGGACATCGACCTCGACCTCGGCTACATGCTGCTCAAGCGCTATCGGATCATCGAGAACGATCCGCTCTCGGCCCAGACCGAGTTCGACCAGACCACCCAGCTCCGCCGCGAGGACTGGTCGATCAAGATCGAATGCCGGACCCGCCTTTCGGCGACGCTCGAGGCGTTCCAGTTCAGCGGCGACCTGGTGGCTTACGAAGGCGAGGAGAGGGTCGCGCGGCGCGATTGGACCATCACGATCTCGCGCGCGCTGGTGTGACGCGGACCCCGCCGGCATGTCCGGAGGCCGCCGTCAGCCGGGGTCCGGCCCGGCGGCGGTGCGCGCCTTTCGGCGTCGCGCGGCCGCCAGATTGAGGCCTTCCACCAGGGCGGAGAACGCCACCGCGAAGTAGAGATAGCCCTTCGGGATGTGGAAATGCAGGCCGTCGGCCACCAGCGCGATCCCGATCAGAATGAGGAAGCTGAGGGCCAGCATCTTGACCGTCGGGTGCCGCGACACGAAGGCGCTCACCGGACCCGAAGCGACGAACATGACGATCATGGCGATCACCACCGCCGCGACCATGACCGGCAGGTGCTGCGCCATGCCGACGGCGGTCATGATCGAATCGAAGGAGAACACGAGATCGAGCAGCATGATCTGCGCGATCACCAGAGCAAAGGTGGCGGGGGCGCGCACCGCGGCGCGCTCGGTCGGCGTCTCGACCGCCTGATGGATCTCGTGGGTCGCCTTGACCAGGAGGAACAGGCCGCCGGCGAGGAGAATGATGTCGCGCCAGGATATCGCCTGGCCGAGCAGTTCGAACAGCGGTGCCGTCAAGCCGATGATCCAGGCGATCAGCCCGAGCAGGGCGATGCGGATGACCAGGGCACCGCCCAGTCCGAGGGCTCTGGCGCGGCGGCGTTCGGACTCCGGCAGCTTGTCCGCGACGATCGATATGAAGATGACGTTGTCGATCCCCAGCACGATTTCGAGCGCGACCAGAGTGAGCAGGCTCGCCCAGATCTGCGGGTCGCCGATCCATTCTATCATGGCTCCTCCGAGGCGTGGTAAGCGAGGGGGTGCAAGCTGCCCGGACTGCCTCAGCGAACGGTCGTCGCCAGCCGCCCGATGGCGGCCTCCAGGACCAGGCGCAGCATGTCGCGATAGTCGATGCCCGCGAAACCGGCCATGAAGGCCAACTTGCCGTCGTTGGCCCAGGCCGGGTTGGGGTTGACCTCCATCAGCTTGGGTTCGCCGTCGGCGGCCACCCGAAAATCGAAACGGCCGTAGTCGCGCAGTCCGAGCCGTCTGAACAGTGCGTTGGTCCAGGCCTCGAGGCGGGCTTGCAGCTCGGGCCTGATGTCGGCCCGCTTGAACTTGATCTCGGTCCAATAGGGCGAATCGGGCATCGTCTTGGATTCGAACGAAAGAATCGGGTTGAGACCGGACGGCAGGCGCGAGTAGTCGACCTCCAGCGGCGGCAGCATGCGCAGCCCCGTCTCGGGATTGCCGATCAGGCCGACGCCGTACTCGGCGCCCGGCAGGTACTCCTGCACGAGGGCGTCCCGGCCGGGCAGCGTGGCGCGCAGCCAGGCGAGGTAGTCGCGCGCTTCCTGCCGCGTGCGCACGACGGCATCCTTGGTGATGCCCACGCTGCCGTCGGCGGCGTTCGGCTTGATCAAGGCAGGCAGCAGGTCGGGCATTGCGTCAAGCGGCCCATCGGCCGTGATATAGGCCTCGCGCGGCACCGGCACCTTCAGCGATTCGGCCACGAGGCGCACGATCGCCTTGTCGTAGCAGAGGATCATGGCGGCGGGCGGCGCCCCGGTGTAGGGGATGCCGAACAGCTCCAGGTAGGCCGGCAGGTTGAGCTCCTGGGTCGGGACGTTGCGGTAGCCGGTGTCACAGAAATTGACGACGAGGTCCGGCGGATCCCGGCGCAGCCGTTCGAGCAGGCTTGCGTGCTCGCTCAGGAACTCGAACTCGTAGCCGTCCAGGCTTCGAAAGGCGGCCACCATGGCGTCGTGGGTGACCACGTCCTCCTCGTGGTAGCCGCCGCCACGCTTGGTGGGGTCGGGCAAGGAGGGGTCGCCGGTGATCACGGCGATGCGTTCGATGGCGTGCGTCATCTCGCGCGAGGCTTGCTTCCCTTGACCGCAGCGACCATGGCGATCCGCTGCCACTCGCACCTCTATCCGGCGCCTGGCCGGCGCTGCGGGTTCGCCAAGGATGTTGCAGCCTCAGCTTGGGAAGGCAAGGCTCGATTGCGCTGCCGGGGCGTCCGGAACCTGATCGCCGGCAGCCTCTTGGGACGGCCGGCAAGCACCGGAGCGGGTATCCGCGTCGCTGGTTTCATGACGAACTGTCACCGTCTCAAGAGAGGCCGGGGACCTGCCCAGCGATTTCCATCGGGCTTTCCTAACGGGCGGAGCGGGAATGGGTCGTCGGGAACGGGATCGGCAGATTCGGCTCCGCCTTGGCGCGCCGCAGGGCGGGCTGATCGGGCGATTGCGGCGGCTGCGCCTGGGCCGGGCTCGCGTCCGGCCCGCGAGACCCGGCGTGCTTTCCGCTTACGACGACGACATCGATCAGGCCGAAGCCCTTCGCGTCGTCCGCCGACAGGAAGCGGTCCCGCTCGACCGCTTGTTCGATCATCCTTTCGGGCTGGCCCGTATGCTGCGACAGCAGCCGGTTGAGCCTGGCCCGGATCGCCAGGATCTCCCGGGCGTGGATCTTCACATCCATGGCTTGGCCGTGATAGGCGCCGGCGGGCTGGCGAAGCAGGAACTTGGCGTTCGGCAGCGCGTGGCGCTTGCCCGGCGTGCCGCACGCCACCAGCAGCGCCGCCACGGAATGCGCTTGCCCCACGGCCACGGTCGCCACCTCCGGGCGGACGTATTGCATCGTGTCGTAGATCGCCAAGGCGCCGGTCACGGACCCGCCCGGTGAGTTGATATAGAACGAGATATCCCGCTTCGGATTGGCCGATTCGAGGTACAGCAGCTGAGCACAGATCAGGCTGGCGGCGGTGTCGTCTATTTCGCCGGTGAGGAAGACGATCCGCTCCTTGAGCAGCCGGGAATAGAGGTCGTAGGCGCGTTCGCCTCGCGCAGTGTGCTCAATGACCACGGGGATCAGCATTTCGGGACGCGGCTGGCTCAGTCGTGGCAACCGGCTCGTCGGCATTTCCTAGACCGCCGGCGCACTGTCAGTTTCGAGGCAGCAGGCTGGACAACGGGGCGGACAAAGCCCGCCGCACCCCGCCGATGGCAGGGCTGGCGGCCGCCTTGCGCCGTCCCGACAGGCCGCTGGGCGAGAGGCGTTCGATGATGGGACGGACATCCATTCGGCGGACCGGCGGCATTGCTTCCCGGCCCGTTTGCCGGTTGGTGCACATATGGATGTCGCAATGCGTCAAACAATCGAGATTTTCCTATGGCTGTCATCGGAATTTTCGATTTCATTCGCGCCTGGCTGGCTCCCCGCATAAATCCTGTCGCTGCCATGCCCGTGCCGCCCCGACGGTATCCGGTTGAGCCGCAGGAGGAGCGGCGACATGGTTTTCCACCGGGGAATTCCAACTGTTGCGATGCCTCTGACCCGGTTCAGGCCCGCCACCCGCGATCGGAGGGTGGTTATGGGAGAGGAGCGGGCCTGACCGAGCTTCTTTGCAGGCTAGTCTCGGAGCGTCGCCGATGTCGCGGAACCGGAGATCGAGGGGGTCTTCGACACCGGCTTTTCGCTCTGCCGCAGCCTCTTGGTCGTTCGCTTCTCAGGCTTGATCGACGACTTCTTGGGATTCATGGAATCGCATGCTCCGCATGGTGGCAGCACCCTGCCACCGGCGCCGATCTTGGCAATAAGCTAGAATTTGACAAACGAAAATACTAGGTGATTCATATTCGAATCTCGAATATTTGAACCCCGGTGGAAGAGGGCGACATGGATATCGATCTGGCCAGGACCTTTCTCGCGGTCGTGGAAGCCGGCAGCTTCGTCGAGGCGGCCGAGCGCGTTCACGTGACCCAGTCGACGGTCAGCATGCGGATACGGAACCTGGAGGAACAGCTCGGAAAGGTGCTGTTCGAGCGGAGCAAGACCGGCGCCACCCTGACGGCCGCCGGAACACAGTTTCACCGACATGCGCTCACCCTCGTCAGGGTGTGGGAACAGGCCCGCCTGGAGGTCTCGCTGCCGCCCGGCTATGAGGCGGCGCTCACGGTGGGCGGGCAGTTTAGCCTGTGGGACGAGTTCTTGCTCGGCTGGCTGTCGAACATGCGCCGCAACGCGCCGCAGATCGCCGTGCGCGCGCAGTTCGGATTTTCCAGCGCCCTGATGCAGCGCCTGATCGACGGCTCGCTCGATATCGGCGTCATGTACACCCCGGAAAGCCGGACCGGCTACTCGGTCGAAATGCTGTTCGCCGAGGAACTGGTCCTGGTCTCGAGCGAGCCCGAGACCCCGGGCAGGCAGGACCGCGAGTACATCTACGTCGACTGGGGTCCGGAATTCCGCGCCGATCACACCTTGAACTTTCCCGAGCTTTCGACGCCGGGCGTTTACATGGAACTCGGCTCGCTCGGGCTCAGGTACCTTCTGGTGAACTACTGTTCCGGCTACTTTCCCCGCCGCCTGGTCCAGACCTATCTCGATGCCGGCGTGCTCGCCCAGGTGCCCAACTCGCCGACCTTCTCCTATCCGGCCTATGCCGTTTACCCGACGAGCGGCGACAGCGGCATCTTCGAGCTGGCGCTCGGGGAGATGAGGCGAGCCGCGTCCGAGCTGCTGACGGCCGCTCCGCTCGCGTCGGCGGCCCGCTAGCGCAAGCAGCTTCAGGCGCCTTCGGCAGCGGATGGCCCGGACGTCGACCTACCTGGGATGGCGCCGGTGAGACCGGCGCCTGAGCGAGCGCTGGATCACCGATATCGGCAATTCGGAGACGGCCCGCAGGCCGGCGATCGTGGACAGGTTGCGAATCGTCCGGCGCGTCTCGCTGAGGACATCCTGCATGACGATCTTCTCTTCGACCTCGCCTTCTTCGCGGATCAGGGAAAGGCGGTGAATCGAATAAAGGCCGAGCACCGCGGCGAGCAGAAAGAAGAAATCCCACTGCGAGACGAAGAGGGCCGGGATGTCCTTCTCGCCGCTCGGCGCCACCCAATGAAGCACCAGGGAAAGCTCCCGGCTGACGAAGAAGTCCGCCGTCAACCCGCCGACGATCGGAGCCAGGCCCGAGGCCGCGGCGTTCAGCATGCTGCTGCTCGCGAGATAGCCGGTCAGCTCCTTCTTGGGCGCCAGCTTCATCCCGATCGTGGTCGACGCCAAGGTGACGCCGGCCGTCGCCACGCCCGTCAGCATGTGGATGACGATCAGCAGCGGAACGGTCAGCAGGTGGCGCTCCGGAAAGGTCGTGAAGGTCCAGGCGAAGATGCAGCCGATGAACAGCGGCCCGCACACGCCCAGCACGGACTTGTTGCTGTACCGATCGGCGATGCGCCCCCAATAGGCGGTGGCCAGGACGTTCGACAGCTGGCTCAGGATGATGAAGACGGTGACCAGCGTCAGGTCCAGTCCCAAACGCCGCAGCATGTAGACGGTGAAGAACGGCGCGGCCAGATTGACGGCGAAGTTCCACGTGCCGAGAAACAGCATCAGCCGGCGGAAATTGATGTCCGAAAAGGGCTTCGCCAGGACACGGACGAGCGGCAGTTCCTGGCTGCGCGGACCCATCTTGGGCTCCGGCATGCGCGCCATGCAATAAACGCTGTGCAGGCCGCTGACCAGCGCCAGAGCGAACAACACCATGTAGGCATAGCGAAAGCCGTCGATCGCGTTCGCCGACCACCAGTCGACGAGCGCGGCCGCGGCGAGGCTGAGGCCGGTGCCGACGATTGCCATGATCCGCAGGCGTTTGCCGAAGAACTCGCTGCGCCGTTCCAGCGGCACGATTTCGGGGATCCACGCGTTCCAGGCCGCGGCGACGACCGCGCCGAAGGAGTAACGCAGCGCGACGGCGGCGACCAGCATCGTCAGGGCCAGGCTGGTCAGGGGAACCATCATGGCGGCGATCATCGCCAGATACGAGAGCCGCGCCATGGTCGCCGAGACGACGCTGATCAGGCGCCGGGTGCGGAAGCGCTCCACCAGGTAAACGCCGATCAGCTGAATGAACTGGGTCAGATGAGGGACCGCCGCGAGCATTCCGACGGTGACGTTGGACGCGCCGAGATAGATTGCGCACGCCGCCATGAACGGCCCTGCGGCAAGCGTCTCCATGGCCTGGGCGGAGATCCCGTTGCGCAGCAGCCAGAGGCGCCCGTAGGCGAGATCGCGGCTTGTCGCCCGTTCGTCGGGCAACAAGCCTGACACCCAACGGCGGAGCCAGGGCAGATCGGAGGCGCTCATCGACAGGCCGGGAATTCGGGTTGGCAGAGGCGTTTCAGTGGTTGGCCAAGAAATCACCCGCAGCGAAACCGGGAAACCGATTCCGACCGGGACCTACGGCTTATTCCCAGCAACGAATCCCTTAGTCAATGGCTAACCGGAAGAGACGCCATGGCCGTCCGGCCCGAGCCCCGAAACGTGAGCCAGGCGGAACGAGAGAGCCGAGGATCAGCCGGGCCCGGCGAACAACCTGAAGAAGGCATAGGCGCCGACCGCGAGGGCGAGCAGCTGGCTGCCGATTCCGATGACGATCGGCTTGAGCAGGCTGGCGCGGCTGTTGACGACGGCGATCGCCGCCTTGAAGATCGTGTTCGCCACGCTCGCCAACAGGATTGCGCCGACGCCTACCTCGATCGGGATCTGATCCGGCGCCATCCGCGTCAGGGAAAGGGTCGCCGCGTCGACATCCACGAAGCCCGAAACGCCGGCCACCATGTACACGCCCGGATCGCCGGCCCACTCCTTCAGCGCCTGCACGAGCACGATGACGACGGCCAGCACCAGGCCGAACTTGACCGCCATCCAGAAGTCGAAAGGGTTGCGCAGCGAGAAACCGTGCTTCGCCGGCCCCGAGTCCGCGGACCTGATGAAGGCGGCCGCAACGACGAGCCCGGACACGCAGGCCAGGCCCAGCGGGATCGCCAGCCCCGGCAGCAAGGAAAGCCCGAAGACCGACACGACGACGAGGGTGCGCGCATACATGATGGCGCAGGCCAATAGGATCGCGCCGCCGACCAGCCCGATCTGGGCGCGATCTGTGTCCGGCAGGCGCGACAGGGTGATGGTGACGGCGGTAGATGACACCAGGGCGCCGGCGAGAGCCGCCAGGGTGATGCCCTTGCGGTCGCCGAGGAGCTTGATGCCGACATAGCCGGCGAAGGAGAGCAGGCAAATCAGCACCACCATCGTCCAGATCTCGAAGGGATTGAGAGCCTGCCAGGGGCCGAAGCCACGGTTCGGCAACACCGGCAAAAGCACGACGGACATGATCAACAGCTTGAGAGCGGCGAGAAGTTCCTGGCGGTCGATCCGACGGATGGCGCTGTGCAGTTCGGCTTTGACGCTGAGCAGGAGCGCCGCCAAGACGCCGGCCGAAACGGCGAGCCCGAGATGGCCGACCATCGCGACTGCGCCGAGGGCGAAGGTCAGGAGGGCGGCGACGATGGTCGTCACGCCGATATCCTTGGTCTCCGCCACGTTCAGATATCGGCCGAACAGCATGATGATGACGACGGCGATGAACCCGAGACCGAGGACCACGCCCCCCAGAGACTCGGCCAGGAGCGCCGCGATCGCGCCGGCCAGACCCACGAGGCCGAAGGTGCGGACACCCGCGACCCGGTGGCCCTCGGGCAATTCGCGCGTGCTCCAGCCACGCTCGAGGCCCATCAGGATGCCGATGCCCAAAGCGGCTCCCATGCGCCCCAAGATGTCGAGTTCCTCCATCCGCGGAAGTGTCCATGGCCAAGAGAGACCGGGGGCCGCCGCCCCGACAAGGGCGGCCCGGAGCGCCCCGTCTGGCGTTCGATTGTAGACCGGATTGCGGGGTCGGCTTTGATTCAGAACAGGGCGGGCACTCGGGCCCGATCGAGCGCCACGGTCCGGACGAGATTAACGCCTTTCAAATCCTATGCCCTTCTATTTTGGGGACTTGGCCCGGCGGTTAAGCTTCATTTAACCACAAACTGCAAGATTTCGACGGGTGGGCTGACCCACGCCTTGACTCGGAATTGGTGATGGCGACCTTTGACAGCGACACCTCCGCACTCCCCGGCACCGGGCCGGGTGCGCGCGAACCCGCGCTTGCGAGGGCCGGGGCCCCGGCCCCTGGCGGCGCGCGTGACACCTCGGTTGCGGCGACCTCGAAGAACCACCGCGGCCGCGCCAACGGGCCGAGCCAAAGGATCCCCGCGATCAACCTGATCCTCGCGGACCCCGCGCGCGTGCGGGTCACCCGGAAAACGCAAGGGGCCGCCTTGCCGGGCGGCGTCGGCGATCCCCCCGCGCCGCAGCGGCCCGATCCCCTGCAGACCCGGCTCGAGCGACCGCCAGGGGCCGCCCCAGTTCCGGGCGAGGGGAGCGGCGAAGCGCGGGAGCCGCAGGCCGACCAGAGCGCCTTCGCCGCGATATCGGTTCCCACCGCCCGACTGCATTCGAGCCGGCTCCGGTCGCGCACGCCCTACCACGAGACGGCCATACGGGCCCTCGCGGCCTCGATTCGAACGAAAGGCTGGCAACAGCCGATCCTGGTCCGGCCTCACCCCCTGATCGCGAGGGATTATGAGATCGTGGTCGGGGAACTGCCATTCCAGGCCGCGCGATTCGCGGGGCTCGAATCTCTGCCGGTGGCCGTGTGCGGCCTGTCGGACTATCGGGCGCTCGAATGCGTGCTGCTGGAGGACGTCCAGCGGTCGGATCTGGCGCCGTTCGAAGTCGCGGTGGGCTATGGGCAGCTGATCAGAACCTTCCATTACAGCCTCGCCGACCTGGCCAAACTGGCCGGCAGGAGCGAGCGCCAGGTCGCGCGCCTCCTGCTTCTGCTCGACCCGCCCGAGGCGCCGCGGCGAGCGCCGGACGCAGATGAGGTCAACCCTGAGGACCGCCGGCCTGCGGGCCCTGCCTGCGATGCCGCCGGCGCCCCCGCCACGGGCGGCGCGGCCGACCCGGCCTCGCCAATGACCGCGGAGATCAGCCGTCTGGCGCGGACGCAGAGCGGCAAGCGGCATTCGTTGGACGCGGAACTGGCGGCCCTCGAACGCCATCTCTCCGGCGCGCTCGGGCTCAAGGTCGAGATGACGGCCCGGGGCCGGCAGGGCGCCGTGCGGATATCCTTCGCGGATCTCGGGCAGCTCGAATTGATCGCGCGGCACCTTTCTTCGTTCGGCGTGCGGTCGGGAGTGGCGCCGAAGTATCCCGGTCTGGCGGCCTGAGGACGTGGCGGGGCGCACCGACAGCACGACCCGGGCGAAGCCGCGGGATCGCGTCCGAGGTCTCGCCTGAACAGGGTCGCGCCCCCGGCGGGCGCGGCCCGGAGGAGTTGGATCATGCCGTACGTTGCCCGCAACAGGAACGGGGCCATCATCGCGGTGTTCAAGGAAGAGAACGACTGCGCGCGCGAGAACGTGAGCCCAGAAGACCGCGAGCTTCAGGCTTTCCTTGGCCAGAACAGGCTGGCCGACAAGGCGCGCGAACGCGCCATCGGTCGATCGAGAATCCATCAAGCGCTGCGGCAATCCGACGCCGACTTCGTCCGTGTCTTGGACGATCTGATCTCCGTCCTGCTCAACAAGGGGATGATCGTGTTCACGGATCTGCCGACGGACGCCAGGCAGAAGCTGATGATTCGCCGCCACCTTCGCGACAAGGCGCGCGACCTCGGCGGCCTCGTCGGCGAAGCCGAGGAGGTCAGACTGTCGTAGCGGGACCGGCAGCCGGGAGCCTTCCGGCCAAAGTCGTTCATCGGACAGGATCGGCTACGACCGCCATGCCTTCGTCCGCGTCCGGACCCCCAGCGGCGCTTTTTTTGGATTGATTTCTGTTGGTTAGCTATAGTTCCGTAGAAAAAAGTTGAGTTCCGCCTGCCGGTCGACCAAACTTCGCGCCGACGGCTTGCGGGGAAAGCATGTTCTGCGTTCGATACTTTCTTTATATATCAATGGCTTGGCTGGCCGTCGGCACGTCGGCGGCGGCGGCGCAGGAGTTTTACGAAGCGCTGGCCTCGGCCTATCAAACCAATCCGACGCTACTCGCCGCCCGCGCCGAACTGAGGGCGGTCAACGAGGGCGTGCCCCAAGAGCTGTCCAACTACCGGCCGTTCGTGAGCCTCGACGGTGCGGCCGGCGTGCAGGAGATCGACCGGAACCTCGGCGACGGTTCCGAGACGACCTACCCGATCGAGGCAAGCGTCGGCCTGTCCCAGCCGCTCTATCGCGGCGGGCGCACCACGGCGGGCGTGGCCAGGGCAGAAGCCGAGGTCCAGGCCCAACGGGCGAACCTCCATTCGATCGAGCAGCGGGTTCTGCTGGCCGCGGTCACGGCTTACATGAACGTGTGGCGCGACGAAGCGGTGCTGCGGCTGACCGTCAACAACGAGAGGGTCCTGGCCCGGCAGCTCGAGGCGACCCAGGACCGCTTCGAGGTGGGCGAACTGACCCGCACCGATGTGGCCCAGGCGGAATCGCGTTTGGCGCGCGCGACGGCGGAGCGCATCGGCGCCGAAGGCGATCTGACCGCCAGCCTGGCGGTCTTCGAGGAGATCATCGGCATTCCGCCTGTCTCCGTCGCGCCGCCCGGCCCGCTTCAGGGCCTGCCGGACAGCGAGACCGAGATCATCTCGGCCGCCCTCGAGGGCAACCCCGATATCGCGGCCGCGGTCCACGCCGAACGGGCCGCCCAAGACCGGGTGCGCGGTTCCGTGGGCGAGCTTTATCCGGAGGTCTCGCTATCGGCCGAATTGCTGCACTCGGAGGACGACTCCAGCCGTGATTCGGAAACCAATCTCGCCCGGGTGCTCGCCATCGTCAGCATACCGCTCTACCAGCAGGGCTTTGTCTCCAGTCAGGTTCGCGAGGACAAACAGGCGGCCAACCAACGACGCATCGAAATCGAGGAAACGCGCCGTCGCATCCGCCAGGAATGCACCGATACCTGGCAGCAACTGCTCACGGCACGCGCCCAGATTCGCTCGTTCAACGCCCAAACGCGGGCGACACAGATCGCGCTGGAAGGGGTCCGGGAGGAAAACTCGGTCGGCCAGCGCACCATCCTCGACGTCCTCGATGCCGAGCAGGAGTTCCTGGATGCTCAGATCAATTTGACGAGGGCGCAGCGCGACGAAACCGTGGCCGGCTATGGCGT
>Ga0302046_10003279_pt1 | contig 14684 bp, 14 predicted proteins | sample RVTome_11_FD_200261 | JGI IMG/M metagenome (GOLD analysis project Ga0302046, IMG submission 200261) | Soil microbial communities from uranium-contaminated site in the Upper Colorado River Basin, Wyoming, United States - RVT147D111 (version 2) ...
GGCAGAGAATGGCGGCCGCGACGAGCCACCGCCGGCCCGCGCCGAGGGGCAGGAAGCCGACCGCCACCCAGGCCACGACGGCCAGCCCCAGGTAGTTGAGGAGGCGCACGACGCGGAGCGTCGGCACCAGGCCGAAGCGCTCGATGGCCGCCCCGCCGAGGACGGCCGGTCCGGGCGGGTAGAGATAGCCGCCGCGGCTGTAGGGTGACTCCCCGCCGGCGGCGAGCCGGGCCCCGCGCACGTAGGAGACTTCGTCGTTGACCCGGTGGTCGGCGGCCAGATACGGCCACCAGCGCAGCACGCAGACGCCGAGCAGGAGGGCGACGGCGGCGGCGTGCCGCCAGAAGGGGTCGCGGGGCATCGATCGGTGGTGTCGGAGCTGGGCTAGGATAGCCGGAGAGCGCCCGGGACGAGGAGGGGACGATGACCGAGACCGCCGCCCAGAGCAATGCCGCGAGCCCGGTGGAGCTGCTGATCCTCGAGCGCTTTCGCGCCAAGACCCACATCGCGGGCGGGCCGAAAGCGGGTTATGTCCTGCGCCGGCACGCCATCCGCTACCCGCACCCGGAGATCCCGGATGCCGCGTTCGACGCCGCCTTCGACGCGCTGCTCACCCGCGGCCTTCTCGCCGCCAACGAGGAGAGCTCCGTCGTCTTCCTCACCGAGGAGGGCGCCGAGGCCGTCCGCCGCCTCGGCGGCTGACCCCCGCCGGCAGGTCGCCTAAGAGGTGGCGCGAACCCGCCCTGGTGGGCGGTGCGGGCCGGCCGGCGACCGGCGTACGCTGTCCCGGAACGAGGCTCGGGGATGGTGAGAGCAGAGGACATGGACGAGGCGGCGGAGCGGAACTTCGTGGTCCAGCAGGGCTTGGCGGAGCCGGAACCGGGGGGCTGCGTGCGCCTGTACGGGGCCTTGATGTTCCAGCCGCGGATCGTGATGGGGCTGGTGGTGATGGGGATCCTGTCGCAGTGGACGCTCTGGTGGGCGGGGCTCGGGGCGCTGCTCTGGTGGTCGGCGGCGTTGCACCGCTGGAACCCCTTCGACGCCCTCTACAACCGGACGCTCGGCTCGCGGCCGGGAACGGCATGCCTGACGCCGGCGCCCGCGCCCCGGCGCTTCGCGCAGGCGCTTGCCGGGAGCTTCTCGATGGGGATCGCGGCGTCGCTGGCCGCCGGACTGACGGGGCTGGCCTGGGGGCTCGAGGCGCTCTTCCTCCTGGCGGTCGCGGCGCTCGCGGTCGGCAAGCTCTGCTTCGGGTCGTTCCTGTTTCACCTGCTCCGGGGCCGCGCCGATTTCGCCGTGGCGACGCTGCCCTGGGCGCGAGGCCGTTGACGACGGCGGCCCGGGTCAGGGCACGAAGGCCGACCAGCGGCTGGTGTCGCCGCTCTCGAACCCGTCGATGAAGACGAGGCGATCGCTGCGCACGTTGTCGATCCCGAGCAGTGCGACGATCGGGTCCCCGGCGTAGGTGGTGGCGGCGGCGCTCAGGAACCGCGTCTCGAAGACGTCGAGGAGGGTGTCGTCGCACGGACCGGGACCGCTGAGGAGGACCAGCGAGTCGAGGTCGAAGGTGAGCTCGGTCCAGGCCGACGCGGTCAAGGAGAGCGCCGGATCCGTGACGCACTGGGAGAGCCCGTCGTCGATCCCGAGACGCATCGACAGCTCGGGAGTCGCGGCGGTGTCGAGGTTGGCGAAGTGGGCGGTGATGGCCCCGAGGCCCTCGGCGCCGAAGTCCCCGGTCCACTGCGCGCGGTTGAGGACGGCCAGTCGGCTGCCGGGGCCCAGGCCGCCCAGCGACGCGACGGCGAGATAGGCGTCGCCCGCGCCGAGCGGGCCGCCGTCCGGAACGACCGTCGGAGGCAAGGGAGATTCCGTGCCGTGCTGCCATCCCATCGTCGTGCCGTCCTGGAAGTCGTCGAGCTGACCGGCCGAGACGGCCAGGACGGCGAGCGCCACCGAGCCGCCGGCGAGGCAGAGGAGCGTGGCTCGGCCGCCTCGGCCCGATCCCGCGGTGGTCATGCGAGCGCATCATAGTTGACGTGGCCGGGCCTTCCGCCGGCGCGCACCGGCGTATAGGGTCGAAGGGGAGACCGCCCCCATGATCCGTCTCTTGCCGATCGACGAGACCCTTCTCGCGGCGCTCGCCTCACCGCAACAGCTCCCGAGATCGCCTACTTCACCTTCCCGGAGCTCGAGGGCCGGGGAATCGCCAGTGCCACTGCCCGCGAGCTGGTCGAGATCGCGGAGGGATCGGGGCAGGCGCGGGTGCTCCTCGCCCACACGCTCCCCGAACGCACGAACCTGTTCTTCTCGAGGATGCGGCACGACGCTCGGCGACCGGCGGGGAAGCAACACGGAGCCGCTCGCCTGGGAAGAGAACGTAGCGCGCTTCTTCGCCTCCCTCGGCGAGCTCGACGCCTTCCTCTCCGGCCCGTCCCGGCTCGCCTGCGGCCCGGAGAGCCTTCTCCAGGGGCCGGTCGCCGATGCTCTGACCCACGTCGGCCAGCTCGCCATGCTGCGTCGCCTCGCCGGCTCGCCGATCCGCGGAGAGAGCTACGTCAGGGCCGAGATCGTCCCCGGCCGCGTCGGCGCCGAGCAGGCGGCCCCGCAGCGCGAGCTCGATTGACTTCGGGAGGAGTGGGCACGACGCGAGGTGCCGGCGAGTCGCTCCCGGCGCCCGGCCTGTCCGCGGCGTCTGGCATACTAGGCGAGATGGCGCGTTTGGCTCCAATCCTGGTGCTGCTCGTGGCGGGATCGGTCTCCTCGGCGCAGGAGGCCGCGGAGTGGGAGACGAAGCTCCTCGGCGCCTGGACCGGGACGCGGACCGCGAGCGGCGCCCCGGACTGCCCGCTGACCCCGAACCGGCTTCCCGTCGACAAGCGCCCGGCCGAGCTGGTCTGGGTCCGCACCCCGGAAGGCGTGGCGGGAGGAGAGCTCCTCGCCGAGGATCTGCTCGAGCGCGTGCGCTGGACCGTCGTCGAGGAGGAGGAGGGACGCGTCGGGTTGCAGAAGGCCTCGATCGTCACCTGCCTCGCGCAGGAGCGCCAGATCGTCGCGCTGTTCGAGATCGAGAGCGAGCACGCCGGCGACCGGCTCGTCCTCGTCGGCGAGGAGGCCGTCTGTCCGGCCCTTGGCTGCGTCTACGATGTCCGTTACACGCTGCGGCGGGCCGACGAGTGAAGGGACGACCCGGATGAGGCGCAGGCCCTAGAAGCGCCAGCCGATCCCGGCGGTGGCAGCGGTCACGTCGAGACTGAACCCCTCGAGCTCGAGCTGGAGACCGAGCCCGCCGGGGAAGTCCCAGGCGAAGCCGATCCCGATCAGCACCTCACGGTCGTCGAAGGTCTCGAGGGTCCGCCCGCTCGTGTCGGAGACGAGCTCGGCCTCCCACTCGAGGGCCCCCACCTTGCCGACGAGGGCGAAGCGCTCGCCGATGGGCAGGCGCGGGACGAGGACCAGGGAGACGCCGGTGATCTCCATGGTGGCCAGCTCGAACGGCACCAGGACCTCCGGGCAGATCCTCCCGGGCTCGCAGGGAAACTCCAGGGCCTCGTACTCGCCGAAGTCGTGATAGCCCGCCTGCACTGCGAGGTGACGGCCGAAGCTGCGCCCGAGCTCGACCGCCGCTGCGACGTCCTCGTCGTCCACGGTGCGGCCGAGGGCGGGCTCGCCGAAGGAGGCGTCGACCTGCGCTTGACCGACCTTGCCACGAACGAACCAGGGAGAATCTCCCGCCCCGACGGCGACGGGGAAAAACGAGAGAAACAGCAGGAGGAAGACGGTGCGGCCAAGGATCGGCATGGGAACCTCCGTTCTCCGGACAGGGCTCCTTCGTAGCAGGAGCCGTGCCACGCTCCCCGAACAGGGGGGCTTCAGGAGTCGGCCGGAGGCGCCATCCGCCCGTCGAGCTCGAGGCTCGCGGCGGCGCCTTGCATCGCCTCGAGGACGTTCTCGATGTGGCCCCAGAGCTCCAGCTCGCCGTCGAAGCACTCCCGGCTGAGGTCCTCGGTCGCGGTTGCGATTTCCTCGCGGTCGACACCGGCCGCGAAGGCTTTCTCCTTCCAGCGCTTCTTGACGGACTTGATCCGCACGTCGCGCACGTCCTTGGAGGGCCGCACCAGCGTCGTGGCGATGACCAGGCCGGTGATCTCGTCGCAGGCCAGGAGGGCGTAGTCGATCGGCGCCGTTCGGTGGACGCCGGTCCCCGCTGTGTTGTGGGAGAGGATCGCCCGCACGACCTCTTCGGGACAGCCGTGCTCGCGCAGGATGGGAGCGCCGTCGGCCGGATGGGAGTCGAGCGTCGGGTGGATCTCCCAGTCGAAGTCGTGGAGGAGACCGGCGAGGCCCCAGATCTCTTCGTCCTGGCCGAGGCGGCGGGCGTAGGCACGCATCGCCGCCTCGACTGCGAGCATGTGCCGGCGCAGGCCGGGGGCCTGGACGTGGAGGGTCATGAGGTCCCACGCAGTCCGGCGATCCATCTATCCGCTCTCCTCCCCTCGACCGACGACCGCGAAGGTGATGGTGGCCTTGGCCACCAGATCGCAGTCCTGCCGCACTTCGCCCTCGGCGACGAGAAGGGTGCGGCCCCTCTTGAGCACCTGGCCCCGTCCCTCGAGGCGTCCCGGGACGGCCCGTCGCATCAGGCTCAGGTGGACGGAGGCCGGCACGACGGAAACGCCGGTCGCGCCGGCGGCGGCGACCTCCGCCAGCGTGGCGAGGACGGCGAAGTGGACGGTTCCCGGCGCCACCTCGTGCTCGGGCCGGGTGTCGAGCACGACGGCGCCGTCCTTTCCCGCGCACAGCCCCAGGGCCTCGTTGAACCCGGCCATTCAGCGCGCCTCGCCCTGTCCGCCGGCCAACGGTGCGAGGCGGCGCCGCAGCTCGGGCAGCCATGCTTCGAGATCGCCCTCGGGGACGGTGATTTCGATGCGGCCGTTCGACAGCTCGCGAACCGCCCCGCCACCGGCTGGCAGGAGCGGCACCTGGATCGCTTCGCGGGAGATCTCCAGGTCGTCGACGACCTCGAAGATGCGCTCCATCGTCTGCATCCCGATCGGCTCCATTCCGGGTCAGTCCAGGAAGAGGTCCTTGGCCAGCGGCTCGTCCGGCGCGACGGCGTAGCGCTTGAAATCGGTGACACCCGTGGCCTTCAGGACCTGCTCGTCGAGATAGAAGTTCCCCGTGCAGCTCTCGGCCGTCTGCACCAGGATCGCGTGCGCCGCGTCGGCCAGGATCTCGGGTGTGCGGCAGTTTTCCGGACGGAGGCGCTCGGCCAGCGGTGTGTCCTGGAGCATACGCAGGGCCGAGGTGGCGATGACCGTCCGCGGCCAGAGCGCGTTGACCTTGATCCGCTGGCGCTTCAGCTCCTCGGCCAGGCCGAGGACGACCATGCTCATCCCGTACTTGGAGAGGGTGTAGGCCAGGTGGTCCTTGAACCAGCGCGGGCTCAGGTTGAGGGGAGGCGACATGACGAGGATGTGGGGGTTGGCGGCCTTCCTCAGGTACGGGATGCAGGCTTGCGAGCAGAGGAAGGTCCCGCGGGCGTTGACCGACCACATCAGGTCGAACCGCTTCATCCTCGTCTCGAGCGTGCCGGTGAGGCTGATGGCGCTGGCGTTGTTGACCAGGATGTCGATGCCGCCGAAGGTCGCGACGGCGCGGTCGACCGCTGCGGCCACCTGCTCCTCGTCGCGGATGTCGGTGGCCACCGCGAGGCCCCGGCCGCCCGCCGCCTCGATCTCCTCGACCGCCGTGTGGATGGTCCCCGGCAGCTGTGGGTGGGGCTCGTCGGTCTTCGCGACGACGACGATGTTGGCGCCGTCGGCGGCGGCGCGCAGGGCGATCGCCTTGCCGATGCCGCGGCTCGCCCCGGTGACGAGCAATGTCTTTCCCTCGAGCTTTCCGGCCATCCGTCTCCTCGTCTCCGTCCCCTCGTCGCGGCGGGGTTATCTTACGGTACGCCGGGTCGACGCCCGCGAAGGGTAGAGTAGCCCGGTGACTCGGCGGGTGCTCGTCCTCTGCACCGGCAACTCGGCCCGCTCGCAGATGGCCGAGGGCCTGCTGCGGCATCTCGCCGGGGAGGCCGTCGAGGTGGCCAGCGCCGGCACCCGCCCGTCCTCGGTCCACCCGCTGGCCGTGCGCGCCATGGCCGAGCGCGGGATCGACATCTCCGGCCAGCGTTCGAAGCACCTCGACGAGGTCGTCGACCGTTCCTTCGATTGGGTCATCACGGTGTGCGACAACGCCGCGGAGGCCTGTCCGATTTTTCCGGGCGAGGCGCGGCGCCTGCACTGGAGCTTTCCGGACCCGGCCGCGGCCGAGGGAGACGAGGACCACAGGCTCGACGGGTTCCGCAAGGTCCGCGATGCCCTCGAGGAGCGGTTCAGGATCTGGTGGATGGGCGTTCAGCGCGACGAGAGCGGCTCCCGGGGCTGACGCCGGCCCACGGACGAGCCGGGGCGGCGGCGGCTCAGCTACGCGACGTGGGAAGGGGCCGAGATCGCCGACCTGCTTCTCGGTCGGCGGATGCCGCTGGCCGCGAAGCTGGAGTGGATCGAAGAGATGAGCGCCTGGGTTCGACGAGTCGAGGAGCGCATTGAGGGCCGCGGCGTGATCCCTCCCGACCGCGACATGCCCTCGTCCTGACCGCCTGCAGGATCGCGGTGCGCTCGTCGGGTAGACGAGACCAAGCTCTTTCCCTCGTCCTCGGTCTCCGAGACGATCCGCCGCCAGTCGACGATGACGCTCGCCTCCGGCGGGCCGCGCGAGCTGGTGCCGGGCGGAATGACGGAAAGCGCTTGAAAACGGGCCGGAGGCGAGGAGGGTAGGATCACTGCATACATCGTGGGGAGGCGGAGATGCGAAAGGCCCTGTTGGCGACGACCGCGCTGCTCTGGTTGACCGGTACGGTACAGGCCGATGCCGGCAAGGACCTGCGGGTGGCGGCGAGGGCCGGCGATCTGGCCGAGGTACGGCGACTGGTGGAGGGCGGCGCTGCGGTCGACGCGGGCGACACCTACGGCACCACGGCGCTCGCCCTGGCGGCGCGAGGCAAGCACGTCGAGGTCGTGCGCTACCTTCTCGAGAAGGGCGCCGATCCGAGCGCGCGGGAGGAGTTCTTCGGCGTGAGCGTCCTCGGGTTCGCGCTCTGGGACGGCGAGCCCGATTACGAGGTCGCGAAGGTGGTGCTCGCCGCCGGCGCCGAGGACCGGGCGGATGCGGTCGCAACGGGCCTGGAGTCCGGGAACCTGGACCTGGCGCGAGTCGCCGCCGCCGGGCCGGTGCTCGAGTCCGAGGCGGAGCGGCTGCGAGAGGACTTCGCCGGGCTGGAGGGCGAGGCGAGGAAGATCCTGGCGGCCCTCGAGACGCGGGCCGACCCGCCGCCGCCGGAGTACACCGCCGAGGAGCTGGCGACATTCGCGGGTCCGTACCGCACCGCCGACCAGGAGGCGTCGCTCGTCGTCGAGGTGGTGGACGGAGGCCTGTCGGCGATCCTCGACGGGGCCGCCACGACACTGGCTCCCTTCGCCGAGCGCGCCTTCCGCAGCGCCGATGGCTCGGTGACGCTCCGCTACTCGGGCCGGGCCGGCACGATCGAGCGGGTGTCGCTCGAACGTCCCGGCACGGAGGACCTGGTGCTCGGCCCGAGCGACCTGCAGGAGCTGGTGGAGCCGGCAGCCGCCCATCTGGCCGGCGCGCCGGTTGTCGCGCCGACCGTCCACTGGCCGGGCTTCCGCGGCGCCAATCGCGCCGGCATCGGTGATGGCGCCGCTACGCCGGTCGCCTGGAACCTCGAGACGGGGGACGGAGTCGCCTGGCGGACCGAGCTGCCGGGGCTCGGCAACTCCAGCCCGGTCGTCTGGGGTGATCGCGTGTTCGTCACCACGGCGCTGGCGGAGGGTGGCAGCGTGCCGCTCAAGACCGGCCTTACCGGCGCCGGCGACGAGGTGACGGAGAGGGTCGAGCACCGCTGGCTCGTGCTGGCCTTCGACAAGACGACCGGGGAGCAGGTCTGGGAGACCGAGGTCGGACGGGGCGTGCCGCTCACCCGGCGGCACTTCAAGGCGACGCAGGCCAACTCCTCGCCGGCCACGGACGGCGAGCACCTCGTGGTGGTCTTCCCGACCGCCGGCCTCGCCTGTCTCGGGATGAACGGCGCCGTCCACTGGAAGCGCGAGCTGGGCGGCCTCAATGCCGGCGGCTTCAACGACCCGGGCGTGCAGTGGGGCTTCGCCGCGTCGCCGATCCTCCACGACGGAAAGGTGATCCTGCAGGTCGACATCCACGACGGGCCGTACCTGGCGGCCTGGGACGTCGAGACGGGTGACGAGCTCTGGCGGACCGAACGCCCGGACGTCGCTCCCTCCTGGGCGACGCCGGCCATCTGGTCGACGCCCGCCGGAGACGAGCTGGTCACCAACGCCTCGATCATCCGCGGTTACGACCCGGACAGCGGCGCGGAGCTGTGGAGCTTGTCGCCGACCTCGGTCCAGGTGGTCGCCTCGCCGGTGGTGGCGGGCGATCGCCTCTACGTCTCCTCGGGCTACCCGCCGGCGCGGCCCATCTACGCCGTCGAGCCCGGCATCCGGGGCCATCACGAGATCGTCGCGGGTAAAGACGACCCGGCGCTGGCCTGGCACCAGGAGCGAGGCGGAGCCTACATGCCCACGCCTCTGGCCTACCGCGGGCTGCTCTACATCGTCCACCACGACGGCCGGCTGGTGGCTCACGACCCGGCCACCGGCGGCCCGGTCTACCGGGCGCGGTTCAGCGCCGGCGGCACCTTCACCAACTCGCCGGTCGCGGCGAACGGCCGCATCTACCAGGGCACCGAAGAGGGCATCCTCTACGTCCTCGCCGCCGGCCCCGCGTACGAGGAGCTGGCCGTCCACGAGCTCGGCGCGCCCCTGATGGCGACGCCCGCCATCTCCGAGGGTCTCCTGATCGTGCGGACTCCCTCCGAGCTGATTGCGCTCGGCGGCGGGGACAGGGCGGATTCGGAGCTATGATGCCGGCGTTTCCCGCGCAATCGCGGAGCAGGTGGAGATGACCCAGCGCACCGGCTCGTCGGCATTCGTCGTGGTCGGGATCCTGATGGTGGTCGCGGCCGTCACGGGCAGCGCCGAGGGGGGCGCCCTCGACGGGCGGACCTCCCAGGTCGAGGTCACCGATCCGAGCGGCGAGGCCGGCGGACCGGGCGGCCGCGACCACGGGCGTCTCGAGCCCTACCTCATCCCCTCGACGATGAAGAGATCGCTGAGCCGGCGGACGTAGCCATAGACGTAGGCCGAGCCGTCGGGAGTGACGGCCACCGGGCTGATCTGGGTGACGCCGGCCGGGTCGGCGGGCTTCAGGAGAGCGATCAGCTCTCGCGTGCCGTCGATCAGGTCGACGCGACGCAGGGCCGCCGGAATCTCGGCGAGCGGTGCGGTGTAGAGCGATCGACCGTTCACCGACCAGCGGATCGGCTGCTCGTCTAGATCCAGGCGCTTCGGCTCGCCGCCCTCCAGGGAGTAGACGACGATGACCCCCTCGACGCTGGGGACGGCGAGCCACCTCTCGTCGGGCGAGGCGGAGAAGAAGCCGAACTCGACTCCCTCGGGCGTCAGGCTCTCGAGCACGCCGGTGTCCGGATCGAAGCGGAAGATGCGGTTGCCTTCGTCCGGGAGGTTCGCATTGAGTAGGAGCGTCCGCCCGTCGGGAGCGAAGGCGGCGACCCCGATGCCGTCGATCTCCCCGACCACCAGATCGCGCCGCTCCCCGCTGCCGGTGGCGATCAGGCTCAGCTCCCGGGGGCTCCAGGGCGGAGCAGAGAGCACCCAGTCGCCGGTCGGCGAGAGGCTCTCGCCGAAGCCGGCCCCGAGGGCGACGGGAGGGTCGCGGCCGAAGCCGCGCAGGGCCACCAGGCCCAGACCGCCGGTGTACTCGTTGAAGAGGATCGTCTCGCCGTCGGCGGAGAGGTCGAAGGGCACGGACCAGGCGCGCCACGTCAGCTCCCGTTCCTCGCCGTCGGCGGGGCGGCCGACCATCTCGTACCGTCGCTCCTCGACACCCAGGAGCACCTGTCCGCTCGGCGAAATGTCGTAGAGCGTGACGTCGGCCGGGAAGGTCGCCACACGTCGTCGGCGCCCTTCGGGAGTCACCGCGAGGACCGATGTGGCGTCGGAGTACCAGATCTCCTTCCCGGACGACGACCACGCCAGTCCCCAGCCGATCTCTCCTCCGAGGTCGATCTCGTCGCCCGCCCGGTCCAGGACGACGATCGAGCCGCGGTCTCGACCCCGTCCCGGTGTCTCGATGAGGGCTAGGCGCTCGCCGTCCGGGGAGAGCCGGAGGTCGAGGACGAGGCCTCTCGACGAACGTCTGGGGGTTCCCGGAGGGAACTCGAGGACGAGCCGGCCCTCGCTCTTCCGGACGACCGCGCCGAGCTTGCCGTCGGCGTCGAAGACCGCGTGGACGACTCCCTGATCGAGAGATCGGGGCGCCCCGGCGATCGGCATGCGGGCGAGCTCGCCAGCCTGGAGGAAGGGGCCGACGGCCTCGAGGCCGACGAGCACGAGGAGGTCGCCGTCGGCGGAGACCGACAGCAGCCGGCTCCCGGGTGGGCCGAGCTCGATCGGGTCGTGCGTACCGGGGCGCTGGAGATGGATGTGGCTCGGCCTCCCCTCCCAGGCGGCGCTGTAGAAGACGCCCTCGCCGCCTGCCTCGAAGCGGGCGGCGGTGACGGTGCCGCGGCGAAAGGTGATCCGCCGGTACTCGAGGCTCGTAGGCTCGGTCGCGGAGCGCCCGGCAACGAACGCGACGAAGCCGGTGAGGGCCAGCAGGCCTGCCAGGCCCGCCAGCGGCAGCAGGCGAAAGCGATGGGCGCCCGGTTCCCGCGCCGGCCCCGGAGCCGCCGCGCCGGCACTGGAGAGCTCCGAGAGCCGCGACGAGAGCGTCGCCAGATCCCCGACCAGGTCACGGGTGGAGGCGTAGCGGCCCGCCGGCTCCCGGGCCAGGCAACGCTCGACGATCCAGCGCACTGGCGCCTGCACTTCGGGCGCCGCCCGGCTGAGCGGCTCCGGATCGTCGCGCAGAATGGCGGTCAGCATCTCGGCCTGCGTGGCGCCGCCGAAGGGCCGCCGTCCGGCGAGCGCCTCGTAGAGCACCACTCCGAGGGAGAACTGGTCCGCTCGGTGGTCGACGGCGCCGCCGGCGGCCTGCTCCGGCGCCATGTAGGCGGCGGTGCCCAGCACGATGCCCTGGCGGCTGATCTCCGCGAAGGTCGACAGCTCGCTGCCGCCGTCCTGCTCCCGGGCCGTCACCTTGGCCAGTCCGAAGTCGAGGATCTTCACCTGCCCGTCGTGGCCGACGAAGAGGTTGGACGGCTTCAGGTCGCGATGGAGGACTCCCGCGTCGTGCGCGGCGGCGAGCCCGTCCGCAATCTGGGAAGCCCAGTCCAGGACCTGTCGCAGCGGAGGCGATCCCGCGTCGAGGCGCTCGCGCAGCGTCTGCCCCGCGAGCAGCTCGCAGACCAGATAGGGAGCTCCGTCGTGGCGTCCGATGTCGTGGATCGCGAGCAGGTTGGGGTGCTGCAGCCGGGCGATGGCCCGCGCCTCGCGCTCGAAGCGTCGCAAGCGGTCCGGGTCGTGGGCGAAGTCGGACGGCAGGACCTTGATCGCCACCTCGCGCCCCAGCTCGGGGTCCCGCGCCCGGTACACCTCTCCCATGCCGCCGGTGCCCAGCAGGCCCGCGACCTCGTACCGGCCGATCCGGTCTCCCGCCTTCAGGGTCATGCCTTCCCTCCGGTCGCGAGCGAGGCGCCGGGCCAGGATAGCGCGGAAGCCTCCTAGGTGGCCTCGTTCGGCGCGGGCCTCGGCAGCAGCTCCGGCTCGGCCTGGGCGAGCAGCTCGACCGTGTAGGAGCGGATGAAGACCGGGACGGGGAGGAGCAGGACCGTCCCTAGGTACGGGATCATCAGGACCAGGAAGCCGAGGCAGCAGGTCATGACGCCGGCGGCCATGACGACCATGGCGACGCCGAGCCGCAGGCCGAGCAGGAGCAGGCCGGAGAGCAGGAAGGGCCACGGCCGCGCGCGGAAGTGCCCGAGGAAGCGGCGCCAGCCGTCCATCACCCCGAGCCCGTGGCGATGCATCAGGGGGACGACGAAGCCTTCGAGGACGTAGCCCACGAGGGCGCTCGCCGCGAGGCAGAGTGCGACGGCCGCGACCAGGACGAGGACCAGCGGGATGGCGGCGACGGCGCCGACCGTCTCGCGTCGAGCGAGGCCGGCGATGCCGCCCAGGGCCAGGAAGGTGCCGCCGACCATGAGGCCGATCACCACGAGCAGGACGAGGCCGAAGAGGAGTCGGAAGAGGAAGAGCGAGTTGCCCTGGCTTCGGAGGCGCTTCCACGGCTCGACGATCGCGGCACGGCCGGAGAGCACGTTGTCGAGGAAGACGAACCGTCCCCGGGAGCTCGCCCAGAGGCCCACCACCACGATCACCGCGACCACCACCACGACCAGGGCGAGAGCGACCAGGCAGCCGGCGAGGGCAACCCCCTGCCACGCGTCGCGCACGACCTGCCCCGCGCCGTCGAGCCCTTCCCTCCAGGAGGCCGAGCCGCCCCAGTCGCCCCAGCCGCCCATCGGAAGCCGCAGCTGGAACCCGCCACCGCTGCTCCCGAGCCCGGCCAGCCACGCCGCGAAACCGAGCACCAACCACCTGCCGAAGTCGAAGGGTCGGAAGAGGATGCGCTTCGTCCGCTCCCAGGCGGGCGTCAGGGGCTCGACGACGGAGATCCGCAGTTCGGTCATGAGCTCACCTCCGGGAACGGCTGAGTCGACTCGCCCAGCCTACGCCACCGATGATGCGGGCATTCCTCCCGCCGACATCACGACGAAGCGGACGCGACGGGTCGGTCGGCCCCTTCGACGTGGCGACGGAAAGCCTCGTGGCAGGCCCGCCCGGCGGCGAGCGCCTCCTCCCACTCCGGCCTCTCCGCGAGTGGCGCGAGCAGGGGATCGCTCTCCATCGCCGGGTACGAGCAGTAGCCCTTGTCGATCCCCTGGCGCAACGCCAGCATCGCCTCCGCGCGGTCGCCGCAGTGGGAGAAGAGCGAGGCGACCCAGTAGTACTGCTCGGCGTCCGGCGAGCCCACGGCGAGGAAGGCCTCGGCCTGCCCGGTCACGTCCCCTTCTCCCAGCAGGCAGGCCCGCGGATACTCGAAGGCGAAGGGCTGGAGACGCGCCGCGTGGCGGCGGGCGCCCTCGAGGTCGCCCCGGCGCAGCTCGACGATGATGCGATTGCTGGTCGCGAAGTCCGAGTCCGGATCGAGATCGAGGTACTCCTCGGCCAGCTGCGTGTTCCCGGCCAGGTAGGCGACGATGCCGCACGAGCGCAAGCCGGGATTGGTCGGGTCGAGCTCGCGGGCCGTCGCGCACTCCTCGAGGGACCGATCGAGGAGCCCCCCGTAGCGAAGGACGTAGGACATCGTGAAATGGGCGTAGGTGCTCTCGGGCCGCCGGCGCAACAGCTCGCTCGCCGCGTCGAAGGAGGATTCCAGATCGCCCCTGTCGGTTTCCATGTTGATCAGTCGACCGGCCGCCTCGGGCATCTCGGGGTCGAGCTCGAGGGCCCTGCGGGCCGCCGCCGCGGCGCGTCGATACGCCGTCTCGCCGCCGCCGGCATAGTTGCCGGTGTAGTAGTAGCGATCCGAGAGCTCCGCCCAGGCGGGGGCGAAGCCCGGGTCGAGCTCGACGACCCGTTCGAGGAGCAGCCGGGCCTGGGCGTTCGAGTCGGGGTCGGAGGAGAACGGCAGGCTGCGGAGATAGAGGCCGTATGCCTCCTGGCTCGTCGGCCGGGTGCCGGAGCCGCCGTCGGCGGCACCCAGCGCGGGCACGAGCCCGCTGCGGACCTCGGCCGCCACCCGGTCGCGCAACGACACGAGATCGGCGGCGGCGACGGTGAGGCTCTGACGCCAGACCAACCGATCGGCTCCGATGTCGATCGCCTCGAGGGTCAGGTTCAGATCGTCACCTTCGGGAAGGAACTGGCCGGTGACGACGTAGGCGGCATGGAGGGCGCGACCGACGGCCGCCGGATCGGGCTCCCCGGCCGCCAGCGCGGCGCTGCGGCTGAACGGGCGGATGGCCAGCGAGGGGGCACGGGAGAGCACCGTCGTCACCTCGTCGGGCACGGCGATCTCGAGATAGTCGAGAGCGTCGTCTCCGCCCAAGTTCCTGAAGGGGAGGATGGCGACGGTCGTCTGGCGCACGAGCCCCTCGGCGGACGGCCTTCCAGGGTCCACGGCTGGCGATCCATCTCGACGGAGCCACAGCCAGGCGCCCGCGGCGACGAGAAGGACGAGTGCCGTGACGACTCCGGTGAGCATCGGACGCGCCTGCGTTCGATCGGGGCCGCGGGGCCGGGCCGGCAGGTCGGCCGACTGGCTGGATCGGCGCAGCCGCATCAGGTCCGCCTTCAGCTCGGCGGCGCTCTGATAGCGCAGGTCCCGGTCTTTTTCCAGGGCCTTGTCCAGGATCCGCTCGAGCTCTTCGGGGACCTCGGGCCGCACGCGTGCCGGTCGAATCGGCTGGCCGTGCAGGATGCCGTCGAAGACGACCGCGGTCGTGGTGCCGCCGAAGGCTTGGCGGCCGGTGGCCATCTCGTAGAGCACGGCGCCCAGGGAGAAGAGGTCGGTCCGGG
>Ga0302046_10003280_pt1 | contig 14680 bp, 15 predicted proteins | sample RVTome_11_FD_200261 | JGI IMG/M metagenome (GOLD analysis project Ga0302046, IMG submission 200261) | Soil microbial communities from uranium-contaminated site in the Upper Colorado River Basin, Wyoming, United States - RVT147D111 (version 2) ...
GAACGCCGCCAGCACCATGATCAGGATCTCGCCGAGCTTGATCCAGCGGATGAGGCGGGATTTTTCGACCTTGTCCGCGAGCTGCCCGCCCGTTGCGGAAAACAGGAAGAACGGCAGGATGAACAGTCCCGCGCCGATGTTGACCAAAATTGCGGCATTGGCGCCCGCGGCGTCGGCGAGACGGAACACGATCAGGACGAACAGCGCCTGCTTGAACAGGCTGTCGTTGGCCGCGCCGAGGAACTGGGTGAGGAACAGCGGCAGGAAGCGCCGCTGCCGCATCAGGGCGAGGGTGTCGGGATCGTGACCCATCGTCTACTCCGGGGCCTAGGGTCGGCCGGGGCGATCTTTGGGCAAAAATGCGCCATCGCGCAAGAAGGACAATGTGGCTTCGATCGTTTGCGGGTGGTCGTCGACCAGCCCGTGCGTCGTGCGCACGAGCAGGAAGTCGCGGGCGCCGTCCAGCGCCGTCTCGGCGACGGTCACGAGGCCGTCGTTGTCGCCGGGCAGCAAGGGATTGAAACCGTTCGTGTTGCCGCGACCGCCGGCAATGATGCCGAACTCGACCGACGGCACCGGCAGCCGGGCCGCCGCCTCGGTCGTCAGTCCCTGGCCGGACTCGCCGGTCAGCCAGCGATAGGCGGGCAGCTTCTTGAGCCGGTCGGCAATCTGGGAGCCCTTGTTCGGCGGCGCGATCATCACCAGGCGGTGCACCGCGATCTTGTCGTGCCAACCGCCGCTGCGCGACAGCAGGTCGCGCACGACCAGCCCGCCCAGGCTGTGCGTGACGAAGGAGATCGTCGTGACGCCTTCCAGCGACAGGATGATCCGCTCCAGATTGTCGGCATGCGTGGCAATTCCCAGCCGCGTGCTCGGATAGTTGACGTTTGCGGTCTCGTAGCCCTCGCGGCGGAGGCTTTCCTCGAGAATGGCGAAGGCGCCCGACGAACGGCCGAGGCCGTGCACGAGCATGACGACATGGCCGCTGCACACGGCGACCGGCTTCCGCCGCTGATGGCGCTCGAAGCGCTCGCGGCAATGCTCATAGGTGCCCCAGCTGCGGCGGATGTTGTTGCGGTCGAGCAGCCGGCAGCGGTCGCTGTACACATTGCGCTGAATGCGCCAGCCGCCGCGGATGAAGACGTCGGCCCAGATCTGCTTGCCGCCGAGCGTGGGGATGGGCAGGTTGACGAGGGTCGGCAGGGCGCGTGCGCCGGTATGTGCGTTGGCAGGATCTGGGGCAGCATCCTGGCTCGCCGCGCGACGCCCGATGCGCTCGAAGAGGCGCGGGCGCTGTACCGCGCCCGGTTCCGCGATGCGGGGCGCCCGGAATCGCTTAAGCATGACGGACCCTCTTGCCGGCGCGCGCCCGCAGCCCCGTCAAATAATTTGCGATCAGCGATTGCGCCATTTGCGGTACCGATTGTGCACTGACCAGCGATAGCCGCCCGTCCTGCGCTAGCGTGCAAATACCGTGCAAGCTGGACCATAGAACGGCAGCGGCCTGGCGGAGTTCCCGGTCCTCGCCGGCGGCGAACAGCGGCGACAGGGCGCGTTCGACCAGCTGCATCAGGCGCTGGACCCTGCCGAGGTACCACTGCGGCAGCGACGCCGCGGTCGGGCGCCGGTAGTCGAAGATGGCGCTCCAGAGGGCCGGGTTGGCGTCGAGGAATGCCAGATAGCGCTGCAGCATGCGTTTCAGGTCGCCTTCCGGCTCGCCCGATATGCCGTCCTGGGCGACCGCGTCGTACAGCGTATCCAAGGTCGATGCGTTCACGTGCAGCGCCAATTCGTCGAGGTTTTCGAATAGATTGTAGAGCGTACCCGGCGAGTACCCGATTGCGGCGGCGAGGCTGCGCGCCGTCAGGGCGCGCAATCCTTCCTGCTGCACGATCTCCTGCGCCGCGGTCATCGCCATGTCATAAAGCTCTTCGCGGCTATGGTCCGAACGCCTTGCCATCCGTTTCCGACCCGTCTTCCGGTACGCCACCGTCCGGGGGATAGGTATATTGAACGGCGTTCATTTTCAAGGGTCTTTTTCCGCGAATGGGCGGACGGGGTTATGTGGTTGGCGGTCACGGACCGGTTCGATTGTCTGAAAATGGGCAGTGGCCTTGGCGTCCGGAGAGCATGCCACACGCCCGTTAATCCGGGGTTAATCCGGGTTAATTTTCGGGCTCCGGCTGCCGCGGCCTAGATGCGCTCGCCGCCCTGGAGCGGACTGAACCGTACGGGAAGGACGCCACGCTCATGGATGCGGCCGTTGCGGTCCTTGGTGATGAGCTTCAGGGTCTGGCCCTGATCGAGCGGTCCTATCGGCGCGACCAGCCGGCCGCCGGGCTTCAGCTGGTTGAGGAGGGGCGGCGGCACGTCCTGGACCGCCTCCTTGATGATGATGACGTCGAAAGGCCCTTTTTCCGCCCAGCCGTAAAAGCCGTCGCTCGCCTGGATCTCGATGCCGTCATAGCCGAGCCGCTTGAGCCGTTCCTTCGCCTGCGCGGCGAGCGGCGCGATGATCTCGACGCTGTAGACCTTCCGGGCGAGCCGCGCCAGGATCGCCGCGTGATAGCCGGAATCCGTTCCGGTCTCGAACACCACGTCGTCCTTGCCGATTTGCGCGAGCTGCGTCATCAGCGCCATGAGGGACGGCTGCGCGATGTTCTGATCGCGGGTGATCGGCAGGGGAATGTCGAGATAGGCGAAGGGGCGCAGCGGCGGCGGCACGAAGGCGTGGCGCGGAATCTCGGCGATCGCCGCGACGATGCTGTCGTCCAGGTCCGCGACGCCCGTTTCCGAGGCGGTGGCCCGGACCCGCATTCGGATATCCTTCGCGAGATTCGCCCGCATCGCGGTTTCTTCCTGCTGGTCGTCCGGATGCGGGCGCAGGTCGCTGTCCGCGCTGCTGCAGGTCGGCAGCGTCACGATGAAGCACAGCAGGGCGGCGACGAAACGGTACATCGGAAAGACGTTATAGCGACCTTGCCCGGCGGCAAGGGTTGAATCAGATGCCGTCGGGGGCATGCGTCGGGGCATTGTCGTCGCGGTCTTCACGGATGAAGGATCTTACCGCCGCCTCGACGTCCGCGGCGCCGGGCAGCATGCGGAGCGAGCCGTCCGGGCGGCGCACGGCGATCAAATTCGTCGATTCGATCACCGCATATTGATAGCCATCGATTTCTCCTGCGATCATGCTGCTATTATACGCATACGAAGCCGGCGGCGCGCCCGCGCGGCCAATCAGGGAGAAGACGCGATGAGATTGCTTGCATTCGACAAGTCCGGCCAGCCCGTGATCGGCGTCCGCCACGGCCAGGAGATCGTGGACCTGTCGGTCGCTGCGCCGGACCTGCCCCGCGACATGCCGGGGCTGCTCGCCGCCGGCCCGGCGGCGATGGAAGCGGCCCGCAAGGCGTCTGCGTCGCCGCCCTCCGGGGCCGTCCGGCCGGACTCCGGCATCGTCTATCACCCGCCGGTCTGGAATCCGGGCAAGATCGTCTGCGTGGGCCTGAACTATGCCGACCACGCAGCCGAAGCCGGGCTGAAGAAGCCGGACTATCCCGTCCTGTTCCTCCGGGTGAACACCACGCTGGTCGGCCACAATCAGCCGCTGATCGTTCCGCGCTGCTCCGACCAGTTCGACTACGAAGCGGAAATGGTCGTGGTGATGGGACGCAAGTGCCGCAACATCCCGGCGCGGAGCAGCCTCGACTATGTCGCCGGCTACGCGATCTTCAACGAAGGCTCGATCCGCGACTACCAGTTCAAGTCGCAGACCTGGACCTCCGGCAAGAATTTCGATGCGACGGGCGGCTTCGGTCCCGATATCGTCACCGCGGATGAGTTGCCGCCGGGCGCCAAAGGGCTGCGCCTCAAGACCCGGCTGAACGGCGAAACGCTGCAGAACGGCACCACGAACGACCTGATGTTTGGCGTGCCGGAGCTGATCGAGACGATATCCGAGGTCATGACCCTGCTGCCGGGCGACATCATCGTGTCGGGAACGCCGGCGGGCGTGGGTTTCGCCCGCAAGCCGCCGGTCTGGATGAAGCCAGGCGACGTCTGCGAGATCGAGCTCGAGCAGGTCGGCGTGCTGCGCAATCCGATCAAGGCGGCCTGACGCGCCAGTTCAGCCGCGGAGCGCGATCAGCTCGTCGTAGAGCGCCCGCGGCAAGGCGACGCCGTCCTTCGCCGCTTCTGCGCGCAGCCGGAAGCGCCGCTCGCCGGGAAGCCGCGTTCCCGGCTGGGCCAGGATCGCGCGCAGCAGGTCCTCGAGGCGGTCCTGGAAGCGGCCTCGCGACAGCGGCTCGGGATTGATGGCGATGAAGAGCTGCCCGACCTGGGGCGGCTCGCCGTCGCCGGTGAAGAAGGAGCTGGCCTCGTATCCGAAATGGGAGGCGGAGAGGGCCGCTGCGAGAATCTCCACCATCAGCACGAGCTGCGCGCCCTTGGCATCGCCCATGGGCAGCATCGTGCCCGCCATGGCCGCCTTCGGGTCGGTGGTCGGCCGGCCGCCGCGGTCGACCGCCCATCCTTCCGGGATGCTTTCGCCCTGCTGCGCCGCCACGTTGATCTTTCCGCGGGCGACCTTGCTCAGGCTCATGTCGATCACCAGCGGGTGGGCCTTGCGGCGCGGCGCGGCGAAGGCGATCGGGTTGGTCCCGAACAGGCCCTTGCTCCCGCCCCACGGCGCGATGCCCTGCGGCCCGTTGCCGAAGCTCAGCCCGATCAGGCCCGCGTTTGCCATCGGCTCGACATGATGCGCGGCGACGCCGGAATGATGGGAGTTGGCGATCGCGACGGCGGCGATGCCGGTCTCGCGCGCCAGCTCGATCACGGCCTCGATCGCGAGATTGATTGCCGGGAAGGCGAATCCGCTGCGTGCATCGACGCGCAGCGTGGCGGCGGCCGCCTTGGTCAGCTTCGGCGCCGCATGGCCGTCGACCTTTCCGCTCTTCGCCTGGGCCGCGTAGGAGGGAATGCGCGATGCGCCGTGACCGCCCTGACCGTCGGCTTCCGCCGCCACGAGCGCCGCGGCGACCTGCTCCGCATTCACCTCGCTCGTGCCGTGGGTGACGAGGATGTCCTTCGCGAGCGCGTGCAAGGCGGACAGCTGGATGGTGACAGCGGTCATGGTCATTGGTCCGATCGCTGGTGGACGTGCCGGCAATCCCCGTTCCCGGTGGGCTTACCCATCCGTCAAAGGTCTCAGAACCTTGATCAGTTCCGACTTCAGCTCGACCCCGAGGCCGGGCGCCATCGGCGGCGCCGTGAACCCGTTCTCGACGATCGCTCCGTCCGTGAACCCGCCAAAGGGCTGGAAGACCAACGGATAGGTTTCGGTGCCGCCCAGCTGCAGGCCGGCCGCCATGTGCAGTCCGAGAAGATGGCCGCCGTGTGGGACGTGACGCCGGCGCACCCAGCCGAGCGGCTCCAGCAGCGACAGCATCTTCAGGTATTCGGTCAGGCCGTAGGCCAGCGCGGGATCGAGCTGGATCCAGTCGCGGTCGGTCCGCATGCCGCCATACAGCGCGAGATTCTTCGCGTCCTGCGCAGAGAACAGGTTCTCGCCGGTGGCGATCGGCGAATCGTAGCGCTTCGCCAGCTCGGCGTTAAGCGCGAAATCCAGCGGGTCGCCGGGCTCCTCGAACCAGCACAATTTGTAGGGCGCGGCAGCCGCGGCGAAGTCGATCGCCGTCGTCAGGTCGAAGCGGCCGTTCGCGTCTACGGCCAGGCTGTCGCCGGAGCCGACGACCTCCAGGACAGCCTCGATGCGGCGGATATCCGCGTCGAGCGGCGCGCCGCCGATCTTCATCTTCACGATGCGGTAGCCCTGCTCGCGGTAGGCGCGCATCTCGCTCTGCAATTGCTCGATCTCTCTGCCAGGATAGTAGTAGCCGCCGCCCGGATAGACGAGGATCCGGTCGTCATGCCGCCCCTTGTTGTAGCGTTCCGACAGCACCTGCCAGAGCGGCTTCTCCTCGATCTTTGCCACCGCATCCCAGACCGCCATGTCGATGGCGGCGGCCGCTACCGCGCGATCGCCGTGGCCGCCGGGCTTCTCGTTCCGCATCAGGCAGTCCTGGATGCGGAAAGGATCGAGTGTACCGTTCGTGTCGAGCAGCGTCTCCGGGTCGGCTTCCCGGATCCGCGGCAGCAGCCGTTCGCGCAAGATGCCGCCTTGGGCATAGCGGCCGTTCGAGTTGCAGCCGTAGCCGATCACCGGCTTGCCGTCGCGGACGACGTCGGTAACCACGGCGACGGCGCTGATCGTCATGCGCGAGAAATCGATGACGGCATTGCGCATGCTCGATTCGAGCTTCGCGGTCTTTTCGCGAATGTCGACGATCCGCATCCAGCGTCTCCGGTAGGTTTATTTCGGCCGCGGCCCTGAAGGGACGATACCCGCTTCCTTGGCCAGCTTGATATATTCCTCAGTCTTGTCGGCAACGAATTTTCCGACATCCTTGTACGGGATGTCGACCGGGGCGAAGCCGAGGTCTTCGACGGCGCGGCGCATTTTCGGGTTCTGGTTGATGCTGGCGAACAGATCTGAAATTCGCGCGCGGACCGGCTCCGGCGTCGACTTTGGAACGGCAATGCCCCGGTAGGCGCCGCCGACGAGATCGAAGCCGAGCTCCCGGAAAGTCGGGACGTCGGGAAGCTTCGGATGGCGTTTCTCGGTCGCGATTGCCAGGACCCGGACGTCGTCCTCGTAGCTCAAGCCGATCGTCAGATAGCCCCAACTCGCATCCACCGTCTCGAGCATGAGCGCGGTCACCGAGGCGCCGGTGCCCTTGAAGGCCTGATAGCGCGTCTTGATGTCGGCCATCTTGTCGAACTGCTGCTTGGCGAGCTCGTTCGCCGTGCCCTGGCCGGACCCGGAGAACACGAGCTGTTTGGACGAGGTGCGTGCGTATTTCAGCAGGTCGTCCAGCGTCCTGAACCGGCTGTCCTGGCGCACCACGATGGCGTCCGGCGTGTAATGGAATATGTAGACGGCGGCGATGTCGCTGGTCTTATAGCGGGCGCCGAGCACGGGCTGGAGCACGATGTGGGGCAGGTTGATGCCGACGATGGTATAGCCGTCGCCCTGCATGTTGTTGAGCTCGTTCCAGACCACGGCGCCGCCGCCGCCCGGCTTGCGCGAGATGTAAAGGTCTTGCCCGGTCAATTCGGTGAAATAGGGCTGCTGCAGCTTGGCGACGATGTCCGACTCGCCGCCGCTGCCGAACGGGATGACGTACTGGACTGGCGCGTTAGGGTAGCCGGCCGCCGGGTCGACAGCCTGCACCGGCATCGCCGCGACCGCGGCGAGAAAAAGAAAGACCAGCAATTGAACAGTCTTCTTGACCATAAAAGGCGCCGACCGTTCGTAGAGTGCCTTCGTGCCGCGATCGCGTGAGTCGATGAAGGCGCCGCCTCGCGGGGGAGCGGCGCCTCCGGCGCCGTTTCAGGCGCTTCGATACAGTTTCGTCATGACGAATTCTTGATGACCCAGCGCTTCGGCGCAGGTCATCCGCCCGTTGCAGGTGCGCATCATGATGTCGATCAGCGCGTCCCCTGCCTGGTCGTAGTTCATCTCGCGGCGCAGGATGCCTGACACGTCGAGGTCGACATGCTCGCCCATCTCGCGCGCCGTGCGCGGGTTCGCGGTGAGCTTGATCACCGGCTCGATCGGGTTGCCGATCACGTTGCCCTGCCCGGTCGGGAACAGGTGAACGGCGAAGCCCGCCGCCGCCTGAAGGGTCACGCATTCGGCGGCCGCCGACGAGGTATCCATGAAATAGAGGCCCGGGCCCTTGGTCGGCTCCTCGGCCGGCCCCAGCACGTCGATATAGGCGGTCTTCTTGCCGATCTTCTCGAGATTGCCGAACGCCTTCTCCTCGATCGTCGTCAGCCCGCCCTCGATGTTGCCTTTCGTGGGCTGGCTCTCGGAAAGGTCATCCGTCTTAAAGGGCTCGATGACCTCGTCCATGTAGGCCTTCCACGTGTCGTAGAACTTCTGGCCGATCGCCGGCGTCTTGCCTCGCTTTTGGCAGACGTCCTCGGCGCCGGTGATTTCTGAGGTTTCGCCGAAACAGCTCGTGACCCCCAGCGGGTCGAGCTTGTCGATCAGGTTGCCGACCGTGGGATTCGAGCCGATGCCCGACGTGGTGTCCGACTCGCCGCATTTGACCGACACCCACAGCTCCGACAGGTCGCATTCCTCGCGCCGGATCTCCGACGCGTCCTGCACGAAGCGCTGCGCTACGCGACTCGCGTTCATGACGGTCTTGTGCTCGCCGTTCCGCTCGAGCGCGAAACCCTCGGCCGGCTTGCCGGTCTTGGCGATGCCGTCGACGACGCGCCCGGTCCAGCCCGGCTCGATGCCGATGACGACGACCGCGGCGACGTTCGGATTTCGCCCGGCGCCGATTAGGGTGCGGAAATGCAGCTCGAGGTCTTCGCCGAACTGCAGCCGGCCGTAATGATGCGGGATCGCCAGCGTCCCCTTCACGTTGTGGGCGACTTTCTCGCAGGCGGCGTTGGAAAGGTCGTCCAGCGGCAGGATGATGACGTGATTGCGGATGCCGACGCGCCCGTTCTGGCGGCGATACCCTGAAAATTTCTTCGGAATGGCCATGTCTCTCACCACTTCGTCGTCTTGAGGTTATGGACGTGCACGTGGTGGCCCGTGCCGATGTTGGCGACGGCCTTGCCGATGGAATGGCCGTATTTCATAACCGTGTCGCCCTTCCCGATATCGTGCAGGGCTACCTTGTGACCGATCGGAATGGCGTCCAGGGCGGTGATTCTGATCGTTTCGTCCGTTTCCATGACCCAGCCGGTCATTTCCGTCTTGGGTGTCACCGTCTCGACCACCACGACGCCGACGGTGTCCGTCTTGTCGTGGACCACGAAGTGGGGGGCGCTCATAGCTCCTCCTGATGATGTTACATCCATCGTGGCATTCCGCAAGGCGCGAAGCGGATACGCCGGCCACAGAAGGGTTTGCCATCGGGATTGCAAGTCTTATGTCTTATATAAGACAATAAGCTTCGCCGTCGTCAACAGCACGCACGAAATTCTTCGATGAACGATACCCCCGCTGCGGTTCTGGCGCCGAGGCCCCTCTACGTCCAGGTCCGGGAACTGATGATCGGCCGGATGGTCCAGGGCGTCTGGAAGCCGGGGGCGGTCCTGCCGAGCGAGGTCCAGCTCGCCGACGAGCTCGGCGTGAGCCAGGGCACCGTGCGCAAGGCGCTCGATGCGCTGGCGGCGGAGAACCTGGTCATCCGCCGACAGGGACGCGGCACCTTCGTCGCCGAGCATGACGCCGAGCGGGCCTTGTTCCATTTCTTCCATCTGGTCGGCGACGACGGGTCGCACCTGCTGCCGGGCAGCGCGCAGCTGAGCTGCCGCGCGGGACGCGCCGGCCGGGAGGAGGCGGGGCGGCTCGACATCGAGCGCGGCGCGCCGGTCATCCGGCTGCGCCGGACGCGCGATCTCGGCGGCGCCTCGGCAATCTACGAAGCGATTTCCGTCCCGGCGGTCTTGTTTCCCGATCTGGAGGGGATGGGCGAGCTCCCTAACACCCTCTATGCGTTCTACGAAAGCCGCTATGGCGTCACCATCGTGCGGGCGGAGGAACGGCTGCGCGCCGTGGAGGCGCCGGCCGAGGCGGCGCGGCTGCTCGGCCTCAAGCCGGGCGGGCCGCTGCTCGAGATCGATCGCGTGGCATTCGCACTCGACGGCCGGCCCGCGGAGTGGCGGGTCAGCCTGTGCGACACGCGCCGCCACCACTATCTGGCCGAGCTGCTCTGAGCCGATTGGCGGTTACGTTTGCGTCGGACTCCGTTCCTTCGCCAACGTCTGGCGGCGCAGCGCCTTGCCGGGGCGGGCGCCGGTCGCCGCGCCGGCTTTGACGACGCCCTGGCCGTTCACATAGACCGCATCGATGCCGGCCGCGGGCTCGGTCGGATGGTCGAAATCCGCCCGGTCGCAGACCGTCTTGGGGTCGAAGATCACGATGTCGGCGTGGTTCCCCGGGGCCAGCACGCTGCGGCCGGTCAGGCCGAAAACGGAGGCCGGCAGGCCGGTCATGCGGTGGACGGCGTCTTCCAGCGTGATCAGCCCGATCTCGCGGCTGTAGCGGCCGAGAACGCGCGGGAACGTGCCCCACAGCCTGGGATGCGGGTGCTTGTCGTTGGGCAGGCCGTCGGAGGCGATCATGCTGTGCGGGAACTTGATGACGCGGCGGACATCCTCCTCGTCCATCGCGAAGTAGATCGCGCCGCCGGGTTTCAGCTTCTCCGCCGCGTCCTCGCGGCTGCAGCCCATCTCCGCGGCGATCTCGGAAAGCTCGCGCCCGGCAAGCTCCGGATAGGGAACCGACCAGGTGATGAGGACCTTCTTGCACCGTCCGACCCGGTTGGCGCTGATCACGGTCGAGGACGCGTGATAGGGATAGACGTCGAGATCGACCTTCTGCGTCTTGCGGGCCTTTTCGATCATCGGAAGCGTGATGCGTGTCTTGCCGAAGTTCTTCTCGCCCGCCACCTTGTGGTGCGACAGCACGACGGCGGTGCCGGAATCCCGGCCGATCAGGAAGGCCTCCTCCATCGCTTCCTCGATGCGCTCCTCCTCGTAGCGGAGGTGCGTCGTGTAGACCGCGCCGGCCGGACCGAGCAGCTCGGCGAGCCGCAGGATCTCGCTGGTCGGCGCCGGCATGGCGGGCTCGTAGGCCAGCCCCGTCGACATGCCGACCGCGCCTGCGTCGAGCGCCTCCGCCAGGCGGTCGCGCATGACGTCGATCTCGTCGTCCGTGGCGGGCCGGTCGACGCGCTCCATGGCGCCGAAGCGGAGTGTCGTGTGGCCGCACAGCACGGCGGCGTTGGCGGCGGCCGGCTCGCGGTCGAGGCGGTCGAAGAAATCGCCCATGCGGGGGAAGTCGAAACGCGAGCCGAGCAGGTCGAGCGGCGGCTGCGCCCGGTCGCCGGCCAGGGTAAAGGGCGCCAGGCTGATCCCGCAGTTGCCGATGACGACGGACGTAACGCCCTGACTCGTCTTGTAGAACATGTCCGGCTGGTCGAGCAGGGCGTTGTCGTCGTGGGTGTGGACGTCGACGAAGCCGGGGCATACCACCCGCCCGGCGGCGTCCGCCTCGACCGCGCCGCGCGCCTGCGACAGGTCGCCGATCGCGGCGATCCGGTCGCCGCGCACGCCGACATCGGCTTTGACCCGGGCGGCGCCGGTACCGTCGATCACCTCTCCGTTGCGGATCAGAAGGTCGTAGCGGTCGGTATTCATGCGCCGAAGCCTTTCGTGCCAGGAGATTGACAGAGACCGCCGCAACGCCTGTTATGGCGGCGGGCAGGACCGTTCCGGCAGTCGTCCTTTAACCTTTGACCTTTATAGGAGTCGGGGCGGGAAACGTCACCTGCCGCTAGATCAATCTTCGATCAGGTGATTCCACCTGATCGAAGGTAAATTGATCTATCTTAATAAGATAGAGCAACTTATCTGCGTCCGTAAGGACGCAGGTTGCTCTAGCAAATTCGACGAAAGATACCTCGATGTCCGGTCTTCGCAGCCAGTATTGGCAGGATCTGAGCACGGCGGAAATCGCCGACGCCGATCGCGACCGGACGGTCATCGTCATTCCGGTCGGCGCGATCGAGCAGCACGGGCCGCACCTGCCGGTCGGCGTGGATGCCATGATCAACGACGGCCTTGTCGCGGACGCCCTGGGCCGGCTGCCGGCGGGCTTCCCGGTGCTGGTCCTGCCGCAGCAATCGATCGGCTGGAGCGACGAGCACGGCCGGTTTCCGGGCACGCTCTCCGTGTCGGCGGAAACGCTGATCGCCGGCTGGTGCGAGGTCGGCGCCGGCATCGCGAAGGCGGGGTTCCGCCGTCTCGTTTTCTTCAACAGCCATGGCGGGCAGAGCGAGATCGCCAAGATCGTCTGCCGCAAGCTGCGGATTTCGCATGGCGTCCTCGCCGTGGCCGCCAACTGGTATGCGCTCGTTGACCTGAGCGACATGATCGGCGCGGAGGAACGGCGGCATGGCATCCATGCGGGCGAAGTCGAGACGTCGATGATGATGCATCTGCGGCCCGACCTCGTCCGGACGGAGAAGCTGGCCGACTTCAAGCCCTCCTCGGTCGAGATGGCGCGGCGGTACAAGCGGCTCGGCCCGACCGGCGCCTCTCCCTATGGCTGGATGACGCAGGACCTCCACCCGTCCGGCGCCGTCGGCAACGCGGCGCTGGCCAGCGCCGAAAAGGGCAAGGTCATCGTCGAGCGGGCAGGGACGGCCTTCGCGGAGCTGCTTGCCGAGGTCGGCCGCTTCGACCTCGCCGGCTTGAAATGAGCATGGGACGGCGGCGTCAGCTGTCGTAGGCGATCAGCGTCGTCACCGGCACGTCGAGCTTTTTCCGCCCATCGAGAAACGACAGCTCGATGATGAAGGCGGCGGCCCGGACGTCCGCGCCGACCTGGCGCAGCAGCGCGACCGCGGCCGACGCCGTGCCGCCGGTCGCGAGCAGGTCGTCGAGGATCACGAGGCGTTGTCCCGGCTTCACCGCGTCCGCCTGGATCTCGATGGTGTCGGTGCCGTACTCCAGGTCGTAGGTAAAGCGCACCGTCTTGCCCGGCAGCTTGCCCTTCTTCCGCACCATCATGAACCCGCAGCCGAGCCTGAGCGCCAGCGGCGCCGCGGTCAGGAAGCCGCGCGACTCGATGCCGACGAGCAGGTCGGGCTTGTGCGGGTTGACGGTCGCGGCGAGCTGGTCGACGCATTCCTGCCAGGCCGCCGGATGGGCCAGCAGCGTGGAGATGTCGTAGAACAGGATGCCCGGCTTCGGGAAGTCCGGAACGCTGCGGATATGTTGCTTCAGGTCCATCGCTCGATCGTGGCGGGTTATTGTGCGCCGCGATCGTATCGGCGCGGGCGTTCCGGGGCAACGCAAAGATCGCGCTCCCGTGATTGTTTGACCGCCGCTCCCGGTGTGCTATCGGATTGTGCCGCCTGGGCGTGCCCTAGGCCACGCGTACGAGGCTCAGATGGAAGGTGCGGCCGCCTGGCTGCGAACATCCGCCGAGAACGGCCGGCTGGTTCTGACGGCAGGAGGGTCCTGGACCGTTCGCCAGGCGGCCGAGATCGACCGGACCCTGGACGGCGTCGACGCGGACGGCGCCCGCAGCGCGGTCTTCGATCTATCGCAGGTGACGGCCTTCGACACGGCAGGCGCGTGGCTGGTTCGGCGCGCCGTGCGCGAGCTGCAGGGGCGCGGCATCGCCATTGAGGTCAGCGGCCTTGCCGACACCTACGCGCCGCTGCTTCGTGTCGTCGAGGCGGCGGCGGAACAGGCGAAGGAACAGCCGTCGGCGCTCCGGAACTATTGGCGCGGCATGGTCGAGCGCGTCGGCAGGGCGACGCTGGAGATCGGGTCGGAAGGTCGCGCGCTGCTCGCTTTCTACGGCATGACCATAATCGCCTATCTCCGGCTGCTGCGCCGTCCCCGGTCGCTGCGCATGGTGTCGCTGGTGAACCAGGTCGAGCAGTCCGGCCTGAATGCCGTCCCGATCGTCTGCCTGCTGTCCTTCCTGATCGGCATCGTCATCGCCTATGTCGGCGCCGACCAGCTTCGGCGGTTCGGCGCCGAGATCTTCACCGTCAACCTGCTCGGCGTGATCATGCTGCGCGAGATCGGCGTCCTGCTCACGGCTATCATGATTGCCGGGCGGTCCGGCTCCGCCTTCACGGCCCAGATCGGCACGATGCAGGTGAACGAGGAGATCGACGCCATGCGCACGCTCGGGCTCGATCCGATGGAAGTGCTCGTTCTGCCGCGCATCAACGGTCTGCTGATCAGCCTGCCCATCCTCGCCTTTCTCTCCGATGTCGCCGGGCTGCTGGGCGGCGCGGTGATGGCGACGGCGGTCCTCGACGTGACCTTCCCGCAATTCATCCAGCAGCTCCATACGGTGATCACAACGAACCATTTCTTCGTCGGCATGGTGAAGGCGCCGGTATTCGCCTTCATCATCGCGATCGTCGGCTGCTACGAGGGGCTGCGCGTGTCGGGCAGCGCCGCGAGCGTCGGCCGACTGACGACGCGGTCGGTCGTGACGTCGATCTTCCTCGTCATCATCGCCGACGCGATCTTTTCCATCATCTTCTCCGCCATGGGCGTTTGACGATGGCTCCTGACGACATCGTCATCCGGGTGCGCGGCCTGCGGACCCAGTTCCGCGACCAGGTCATACATGACGGGCTCGATCTCGACGTGCGCCGGGGCGAGGTGCTCGGCGTCGTCGGCGGGTCGGGAACCGGCAAGTCGGTCCTGCTGCGGGCGATCGTCGGGCTCATACGGCCCGCCGCCGGGCGGCTGGAGGTGTTCGGCGTCGATCCCGACAGGCTCGACGCCGGCGACATGTCCGCCCTGCGGAGTCGCTACGGCGTGCTGTTCCAGGACGGCGCGCTCTTCTCCTCGCTCACGGTGATCGAGAACATTCAGGTTGCGATGCGCGAATTCCTCGACATACCGCAGGACCTGATGGACCAACTAGCCGCGCTGAAGGTCGCCATGGTCGGCCTGCCGGCGGACGCCGGCGCCAAGTTTCCCTCCGAGCTGTCCGGCGGCATGCGCAAGCGGGCCGGCCTCGCCCGGGCGCTCGCCCTCGATCCGGAGATCC
>Ga0302046_10003281_pt1 | contig 14678 bp, 11 predicted proteins | sample RVTome_11_FD_200261 | JGI IMG/M metagenome (GOLD analysis project Ga0302046, IMG submission 200261) | Soil microbial communities from uranium-contaminated site in the Upper Colorado River Basin, Wyoming, United States - RVT147D111 (version 2) ...
GATCCACCGCGCCCTCGAGCTCGGGCGGGGTGTCGCCGATCTCGAGCGCACGGCCAAGGGGGGCTTCTTCTACCTCCTCTTCGTGGAGTACGGCCTCTACTATGGATGGCTCCGCATCACCGGTGCGATCTCGTCGCCCGAGGAGTTCGCCGCCCTCTTCGCCCACGACATCACGCCCTTTTGGATGATCGCCCGCGTGACGCATGCACTGGTGGGTGTCCTCGTCGTCTTCTGCACGTTCCTCCTCGGTCGCAGGGCGTACGGCGAGCTGGCCGGCTTGATCGGAGCCTCGATCGTCGCTCTGTCGACGATCCACGTCACCCACTCCCATTTCGTCGGCGTCGACCTGCCGATGACGGCGCTGGCGCTGCTCACGCTGACGCTGCTCGTCGACTGGTCCCATCCCGAGAGGACGGCCAGACCCTGGCTGAGCGGAGCGCTGCTGGGAGGAGCGGCGATGACCAAGATCCCGGCTGTCCTGCTGGGAGCCGCGCTGGCCGCCGCCCATTGGCTGAGACGCCGGGGAAGCTCCTCCCTCCACTCCCACCCGTTCGACCGCAAGCTTCTGACGGCAAGCCTGGTCGCCGTCGGGGTTTTCGTCCTGGGCAACCCCGGAGTGCTCCTCAATGCACACGAGTTTGCCGACACGGTGGGGGGGATCCTGCTGGGGAACCGGGGAGCGGGCGAAGGCACCGTTCCGGGAGGGGATGCAGACGGGAGACCCAACCTCTGGCTCTACTATCCTCGCGTGCTCGCCTCGGACATCGGCCTGCCGCTCGCGCTGCTGGTCGCAGCAGCTCTGCTCCACTCCCTGATTCGCCATACGAAGGAGGACCTGGTCCTCCTCTCCTTCACGCTTCCTCTGTACGTCCTCCTGGCGTCGGCGCGGACCAGCCACCTCTACTACCCGCGCTATCTGATCCCGATCCTGGCCGTAGCGGGAATCCTGGTCGGCCGGCTCGTCGACGACGTAGCCCGGAGACTGCCGCTGCGGCGAACGACGGCGACCGCGGGGAGCCTCGCCCTGATCGCCCTCGCCCTCTCGGGGACCGCCCAACAGAGCGTCGAGTGGCTGAAGTCACGGACTCGCGAGGACACCAGGATCCTGGCGCGGCGATGGTTCCACGACAACGTGCCGGCCGGTTCCAAGGTGTTCCTGATCGGCAACCCCGTCGTCGCGACGGCACCGAATCTCTCCCTGCCGTTGCGCAATCTCGATTCCAACCTGCAGAAGCTGGCAGCCGAGCTGGGGAGGGAGGAGCCGCTCAAGGCTCGCTTCCTGGAACTGCGATCGGGAGGCGCACAGGGCGTCACCTACGACCTGGTGACCGCTCAGCACCACGAAGTTCTCCGGCCGCTCACCGACTACGTCGACGAGGGGGTCCGATACTTCGCCCTCACCGATCGGCATTTCGACGGCGATCAGCCGCGGCGGGCCCGCAAGCACGCCCTCGCTGTGCGAGAGAGTCGCGGCTCCTTCTACCAGGCGCTGCTGTCGCGGGCCGACCTCGTGTTCACCATCGCCGCCGACGAACGGGTGCGCCCGGGACCAGGCATCATGATCTTCGCGCTGCCCGCGGGTGCCGAGGCCGAAGAGCGGACGCCGTGACTGCCCCCAGGGCCGCGAGCCCCGAGGTGACCTTCGAGGAGCTGCACTCGAGCCTCAAGGAGCGTCCGATCTCGAGCTTCACTGCAGGTGAGCTCGCCGCCCTGTCTCGCCGCCTCCAAGCCCTCGGGAGAGCAGCGGACGTGCGGCTGGCATACCTGGGCAACGTGACACTGGACTTCCTCGCTCCCGTGGTTTCGGTGCTCGCGGCCCGCCGGGGGCTCCTTCTCGACAGCTATATCGCTCCCTACGGGCAACACGTCCAGGCGCTGCTGGACGAGGACGGCACCCTGCGGCGTCACGACCCCGACGTGATTCTCCTCGTGCTCTCCCTGACCGAGCTCCGTGGCGATGCGCTGGCGGAGTTCCCGGCGCTGGAAGCGCGGGCGAGAAAAGAGCTCATGAACGAGATTCTCGTTCATCTGGAACAGTGGATCGACATGGCGCTCGAGCGGTTCTCCTCCACGCTGCTCATCGCGACGTTTCCGCATCCCGCGAGGCCCATGCTGGGGCTCGCGGACCTCAAGGAGGAGTACGGCGAGACGGAGTTCTACGCCGAGCTCAACCTCGGCCTCGTGCGCGCCTGCCGGAAGCGGCAGCGAGCCGTGGCTTTCGATCTGGCACGAGTCGTCTCCTTCTTCGGTGCGCGAGCCGCGTTCGATCCGAAGATGGCCCTGCTGGCTCGCATGCCCTGGAGCCGGGCCTTCCTCCCGTATCTCGCCGAGGAGCTCGTCCGCTACCTCCTGGCGGTGCGCGGCCGGGCGCGCAAATGCGTCGTCGTGGATCTCGACAACACCCTCTGGGGAGGCGTAGTGGGAGAGGACGGGATCGAGGGACTGAATCTGGGGGGCGGCGATCCCGAGGGAGAGGCCTATTTCGAGTTCCAGCGACGCCTGAAGGCGCTCACCCATCGTGGCGTCCTGCTCGCCATCTGCAGCAAGAACAACCTCGAGGATGCCCTCGAGGTCTTTCGGAAGCGACAGGACATGCCCCTGGCGGAGAGCGACTTCGCCATGATGGCGATCAACTGGGAACCGAAGCCCGTCAATCTCGAGAGGATCGCGCAGACCCTCAACATCGGGCTCGACAGCCTCGTGCTCATCGACGACAGCCCGGCGGAGATCAGCCTCGTCCGGCAGACGATCCCCGAGGTTCGCTGCGTCCTGCTGCCGGAGGAACCCGCCGACTACGTCGCGGCCCTCGACGAGGTCGACGAGCTCGAGAAGGTGGAAGTCCTCCGCGAGGACAGGGAGAAGACGCACAGCTACCGGCAGCAGGCCCAGCGCGCGGAGCTGCGCCTCGAGAGCCTCGACCTCGGCTCCTATCTGGCCAGCCTGAAGACACGGGTCCGCATCCACCGGGTTGAGCCATCCGGAGTGGCCCGGGCCCACCAGCTGTTCAGCAAGACGAATCAGTTCAACCTCACCACCCGCCGGTACTCGCTGGGCGATGTCGAGCGCTTCCTGACCGATCCGACGATCGAGCTCTGGCAGCTGGAGGCCGGGGACCGCTTCGGCGAGCTCGGCACCATCGCGCTGGCTCTTCTGCGACTGACCCCGCAGTCCATGGAGGTCGACAGCTTCCTCATGAGCTGCCGGGCCATGGGTCGGGGGATCGAGACCGCCGCGATGAACCACGTCAAGCGACGATTCCTCGCCAGCGGAAGGGAGGAGCTGCACAGCCTGCTCATCCCGACACCGAAGAACGTCCCGGTGCGCGACTTCTACCTGCAGCAGGGTCTCCGCCGGGTCGAACGAACCGAGGAGTGGGAGCGCTACTCGTTGAGCCGGGCCGAAGCGGAGGAGAAGGACTGCTCCTGGATCCAGGTGGAGGAGAGCTGAGTTGGCCGACGAGCTGAGTCGACGCATCCGGCGGGTTCTTTCGCAGGTCCTCGACCTGGACTCGGACTCCATTCCGGACGAGCTGCACCGGGAGAACGTCGACGGCTGGGACTCCCTGAACCACCTCCGGCTCGTCACGGCACTGGAAGAGGAGCTCGGGGTCCGGTTCACCATGCGCGAGGTCGGAGAGATGTCGAACCTGGCTCGCATCCGCGAGATCGTCGAGGCCCGGCAGTGACGGGCAGAAGGGGGATTCCGCGCGGAGTCTCGATCGTGCTCCGGTGAGGGGGCCGGACGATCCGGGGGCGCGCTCCCGGCGACGTTGGCTGCTGATCCTGAGAGCCGCCCTTTCCCTGGGACTGATTGTGTGGATCCTCTCGGGCGTCGACCTGCAGGGTGTCTGGGCGGCCCTGCGCTCGGCCAACCCTCTGGGCCTGCTCTGCCTCGGTCTCTTTTTCCCGCTCGGGACGCTGCTGACCGCGAGCCGCTGGCGCCTCCTCCTTCGCAGCCAGGGCCACGACTTCGGTATCGGCTACCTTTTCGGCTCGATCATGGTGGCGCTGTTCGTCAGACAGTTGCTGCCGACCACCGTCGGCGGGGACCTCGTGCGCGCTTACGATTCCTGGCGCGGAGGGGCGGGTAAGCTGACCGCCGTGACGACACTCGTGGTGGAGCGCCTTCTCGGGGTCTTGATGCTCGCCTGCGGAGCGATCCTGGGTCTGGCGCTGTCTACCGAACTGCGAGCGGAGAACCCCTCGCTCTCGGTCGTCCTCGTCGCCGGAGCGAGCGCCATCGTGGCGGTTCTCGCTCTCGTCTTCGCACAGCCTCACGGCATGATGGCCACCCTTCAGGGCCTCTCGGCGAGGGTCGGTTCGATCGCCTTCTTCGACCGCGCGCTGGCCTCCATCGCCGGCTTCCGGGGCCGCTACGCCGTCCTGGCGGGAGCCCTCGGGATCTCCGCCTTGATGATGGTCCAGACCGTGGTCTTCTACTATCTCATCGGCTGGACCCTCGACCTGCCCGTGAGGCTGGCCACCTTCTTCCTCATCGTGCCCCTGGCGCTCTTCGTCATGCTGGCGCCGATCTCCATCAACGGTATCGGCCTGCGAGAGGGCATCTTCGTCCTCTTGCTCGGGCGCTACGGCGTCCCCCCGGACAGTGCCCTGGCCTTCGCCTGGATGGAGTACGGCCTGTTCTTGCTCTTCGGGCTCCTCGGCGGGATCGTCTACGTGCTGCGGCGGCGGAGCCCCCGGGTCGGCGGCCCCGCGGATTCCATGCCGGTGTCGGAGATCCCTCGACGGAACGGAGGTTCTTGATGCAGACTGCCGCCAGATCCCCGAAGCGACATCGGACATCTTCGTGAGAGTCCTCGTGACAGGCGGTCTCGGGTTCACCGGATCCGCCCTCGTTCTACGGCTCCTCCGCGACGGCCACCAGGTCGTCGTCCTCGACAGGAACCCGGGGCTCTGCCTGGAAGAGATTCGCGAGCGAGGCGCCGAGACCCACCTCGGCTCGGTCGCCGACAAGGAGCTGGTCGACAGCTGCAGCCGCGACGTGGAGGTGGTCTTGCATCTCGCCGCGGCCTTCCGGGAGATCGGTGCACCCGATTCCCTCTACGACGAGGTGAACGTCGTCGGCACACGCCACGTGGTCGAGAGCGCCATCCGGGCGGGCGCGCGCAAGCTCGTCTACTGCAGCACCCAGGGCGTACACGGGCACGTCGAGAGCCCGCCTGGCGACGAGAGCACGCCCATCGCGCCCGCCGACTACTACCAGAAGACCAAGTATCTCGGCGAGGAGGAGGTGCGCCGTCGGGCCGGCGACATCGAGTCCGTGATCATCCGACCGACGGCCATCTACGGGCCTGGAGACCCGGGGCGCTTCGTGATGATCTATCGCCTCGTGAGCCGCGGTTGGTTCCCCATGTTCGGTCCCGGCGAGACCTACTACCATCCCGTCTACGTGGAGAACCTGGTGGACGCCTTCCTGCTGGCCATGGCGCCCGGCGTCGGCGCCGGAGAGGCTTACATCGTCGCCGACGAGGAGTACCTTCCGATCCGCTCTCTGGTGCGCAAGGTAGGCGAGGCGATCGGCGTCGACGTTCGGCTGATCCGTCTGCCCCTGGCTCCTCTCGTCGCCGCCGGCCACGTCTGTCAGGTGCTGTGCAAGCCGTTCGGCCTCAATCCGCCGATCTTCCCGCGCAGGGTGGACTGGTACCGGCAAGTCCGAGCGTTCCGCATCGACAAGGCGAAGCGGGAGCTCGGCTACCGGCCCGAGGTCGACCTCGACACGGGCCTGCGGTTGACCGGCAGGTGGTATCGCGACCACCACTACATCCGCTGAGCCGATGCGGGTTCTCCTGCTCGCTCCGCACCCGTACTACGTCGTTAGGGGTACACCGATCGACCTCGACCTCGTCCTCCGGGTCCTGAGCATGCGGCCCGGAACGGAGGTCGACGTCGTGGCCTACCCGGCCGGGGAAGCGCGGAAGCACCCGAACGTGCGTATCCATCGCGCGTGCGGCGCCCGTCTGGCTCGCGACCTCGGGCCCAGCCTCACCCTGCGCAAGCTGGTGCTCGACCTGTTCCTCGGGCTGCGTGCCTGGCGACTCGGCCGCAGGACACGGTACGACGTCATCCATGCCGACGAGGAAGCCGTGTACATCGCCATCCTCCTGGGCCGGCTGTGGCGAGTCCCGTACGTCTACGACCTGGACTCCTCCCTCGCTCAGCAGCTGGTGGAGAAGCACCGCTGGCTGCGTCCCTTCTACCACCTGCTCCACCGATGCGAGAGGCGCGCGGTCCGCGACGCCGCGATGGTGCTGCCGGTCTGCAAGCTCCTGGCGGAGCACTGCCGCGACCTCGGGGCCGGGAGGATCTTCCCCATCTACGACATCTCCCAGCTCGAGAATCCCGATGCCGCGCAGACCGGGGAGCTGAAGCGACAGCTCGGAGTCGACGGCGAGATCGTGCTCTACGCCGGCAATCTGGAGCCCTATCAAGGGGTCGGCCTGCTGCTGCGGGGCCTCGCACACGCTCGCCGCCGGGTTCCGGCCCTCCACCTGGTGATCGTCGGCGGCCAGGGCCGCTCCCTTCGCGCGCACCGCCGGCTGGCGCGGCGGCTCGGGGTCGAGGACCGCACCCATTTCCTGGGGCCGCAACCGTTCAAGCGGCTGGGCTGGTTCCTCGCCGAGGCGGACATCACCGCGTCGCCCCGCACCCGCGGAGTCAACACTCCCATGAAGATCTTCGCCTACCTGCATTCCGGGCGTCCCCTGCTCGCCACCCGTCTGCCGACGCACACGCAGATCCTCGACGACGAGGTGGCGATGCTCGTCGATCCCACGCCAGAAGACGTTGCTCGCGGGCTCGTCGAGCTCGGCAGCTCGCCGGATCTGCGGCGCGCTCTGGGCGCGCAGGGGAGGGCCTTCGTCGAGCCTGCCCACACGTTCGCGGCCCACCAGGAGCGCTTGAACGCCGCCTACGACTGGCTCGCGGCCCGACTGGAGGGAGGCGTTGCCGAGAGCTAGCTGCGGCGGTCGCCCGACTCACTCGCCGGCCTCGGGTCTCGGCCCGAGGCGTCTCCTGCACCACTGCATCTGCGCCTGGTTGAGGACGAAGTGGATGGGGGAGAGCCCGCGACCGAACGGGACGATCCCGAGAGTGGGCTTGCGGAGGGCCTCGAGCAGACTCGCTGCCGGACGCTCGGGGTCGATCTCGACGTCGAGGAGCGAGCCGAACGTTCCCGCGCGGGTCCCTTCACGCGCAAAAGGGAGCGGATCGCTGCCGGACAGGATCCGCAGCCCCCGCTCGCGCGCTCGGACCAGCGGATAGGGACGGCCGAAACGTGCCAACCGACCCCCGCTGTCTCCCAGGAAGAGCTCGGCGGGGGCCGCCTCCTCGATACAGCGCAGAACGACGCGCCCGCGGCGTCCCCACCACTTGCCGAAGCCCCAGGGGAGTAACGGGATGCCCCCCGCCGCTCGCACGGCCTCGATCGTCGTCGCCACCGGCTCGCCATCGTCAAGCGCCCGGACCGCGCCCACCGACAAGACCTCCACACCCTCCCGCGCCCTGAGCTGCCGGCCGCGCACGACGAGCAGCTCGTCGCCGCTGCCCGGACCCTCCAATCTGAACGAGGCCCCTTTCTCCAGCGACTGGACGCGCCAGCCGGAACGGGCACCCGGCCTCGACAGGGTCTCGAACGCGCGCTCACCGCGACCCTCCGTGAGGACGAGAGCCCCTGGTCGTCCGCCGCCGTGGAGCCGCAGCCCACGGGCCGCGGAGAGCAGGAAAGGCTCCAACGGAAAGCAGGGATGGTAGTGGGCGTGCGCGTCGACTGCGATCAAGGATCTTCGCCCTTGTAGCGACCCTCTCCCCACGGTCCGACCTCGGCCTTCTCGCGTCTCTCGGGCGGCGTGCCATCGCGTGGGCCACCGTGAATTCTACCGATTCCCCGGGTCGACCGGTGTTGGTAGACTCCCGCAACTCGATGGCCGACCGGATGCTCCTGGCGCGGCGAGTCATTCAGCCTGGTGTGCTCGTCACGCTGCGCGCCTACCTCAAGTTCCGCGCCTTCGTCAGCCCTCGGGCCGAGGTCGAGCTCGGACCGAACCTGCAATTGGGCAGGGGCACGACGATCGGTTCGTTCTCGAAGGTGAAGTCAGCGGCCGGGCCTCTGTGGATCGGCCAGCGGGTGGACGTGGGGGCCGGTGTCTTCATCAGCCCCGGAGAGGCCGGGATCCGAATCGGTGACGACTGCCTGATCAGCCCCCACGTCTCGATCACCGGAAGCAACTATCGTTACGAGCTGCTGGACCAGACGTTCCGGGAGCAGGGACACAGCTCCGCTGGTATCCGCATCGCTGCCAACGTCTGGCTGGGGGCCGGGAGCAGGATCCTCGACGGCGCCGAGATCGGGTCGGGGGTGATCGTGTCGCCCAACGCCGTCGTCTCGGGCCGCATCGTGGAGAACTCGATCGTGCAGGGCGACCCGGGCCGCGTGGTCTTCCAGCGCCGATGAGCCCGTCGACGCGGAGAGAGGCAAGACCCTCCGGATACTCGCACGGCTTCCCCAACACCGAGCTCGGTACGGGACACTGGAACCGCCATGGCCATGTGCTGGCCGCCATGGCCCTGGCCCCCGAGGTCTGCCGCTTGGCCGGCGCGGAGCGAGCGCCCGATCCCCCGGTTCGACCCTGAGCGGCGGTGTGGATCGTCACTCCGGCCGGACCCAGCGTCCGGCAGCGCGCCGCGGCGACACGCGCCGGTAGATCTCCTGCAGGAGCGGAGCGGCGTCCTCCCAGGAGAGCCGCTCCTCGACCCGCTGGCGGTTTCTTCGACCCTCCCGCCTCCGCAGCTCGGGATGGTCGAGAAGGACCTCCACTCTGGCGCGCAGGGCGTCGATGTCGCCGGGTGGCGCAAGATACGCCTCCTCGCCGAGGAGCTCGCGGTTGTTCCGGGTCTCGAAGGCGACGACCGGCAAACCGGCCGCCATGTAGTTGACGATCTTGGCACTGCCCTCGCTCGAGCCTTCGCCCTTGGGGTCGATGCCGATGTCGGCTCGTGCCAGATACTCCGGAAGCAGTTCGTAGCGGAGCGTGCCGGTCAAGGTGCAACGATCCTCGAGTCCACGCTCGGTGAGGAACGAAAGCGTTGTCTCGCGCGGACTACCGACGACGAGGGCATGGAGCTCCGGTCGCCGCTCGAGGACCAGTCCGAGGAGCTGGTGCAGATCTGCCAGGCCCTTGCTCCGCAGCAGCGAGCCGCTGTAGACAAGCGTGACGGGTCGATCGGCCCGGTCGTCGCCCCCGTCCCCGAAATGACTGGGGCACACCCTGTCCGCGATCAGCGTCGTTCGCTGGCGCAGCACGCCATGGGATCGATGCACCTGTTCGAGCGTTCCCGCCGACGAGATCGTCAGATGGCGCGGCAGACGCAGGATCACGTTCTCGACGAGACGGAAGAGCCGTCGGAGGCTGGTCGAACGCCTGAAATAACCGTAGCTGTCCAGCTCGTCGACCAGGCTGCCCTGGAGATCGCCGACGAGAGGGATGCGGCGCCAGAAGCAGAGACAGCGCGCCAACCAGCCGATGAGAATGCCCTCGTGCAGATGGCCGTGGATCAGGTCTGGTTTCGAGCGAGCCACCGTCCTCACGGTCAGCCACAGCAGCTTCCAGTCGGCCCGGTACTTGTGGCGGTTCGGTCCCGGCTCACGGCTGCTGTATCCGGGAACGGTCCCGATGCGGCGGGTGGTCACCCCGGCGACGTCTCTTCCGTGGTGATAGGTGCAGACGATGCTCCCTGCGCCCGCACACTCGAGGGCGGTCACGATCCCCTGGATCCGCAGGTGGCAGCCGCGGTCCGAGAAAAACGGCGTCGGCGCCACGTGCAGCACGAGGGGCTTCCGCTCCGGCTCGCGCGCCTTCACGCTCCCACCCGTCTGCTCTCCACCGCGGCAACCTCCTCGCGACAGCGGTCGGGCCCCCAACCGAGGAGGCGGCCCATCACACGGCAACATCGTTCCAGGCTCTGCCGGCTCGGAACGCCGATCGTGCCGATCCCGGTTCGCCGGAAAACGACGTCCTCGAGTCGGACTGCCATCTCCTCCACGACCGCGTGCTCCACCTCGGCGACCAGGTTCGAGCGCTCCGGCATCAACTGTTGCAGAGACTCGTCGCTGCCTCGAGCCCTGCCCATCACGGCCGACAGATCGCTGCCGTACGTAGCCACCAGCCGATCGATCGTCTCGACCTCCAGCAGCTCCGCGCACCGCCGACGGCTCTCGCCACGAAGCTCCGCCAGACTCTCGTAGCGCGCGCACGCCAAGCGTCCGTTGCGCGTCTTCGTCTCCCCGATCGCTCGATCCAGCTGCTGGCCCACGATGTCCACGGCCTTCTCGGCGACAACCCGAGCCGTCGTGTACTTGGTTCCGAGCGCGGAGACCAGTCCGGCGCACCCCTGCCGGCGGTGATCGTACACCTGATACGCCGCCGCGCCCTGGTAGACGCCGGGTGCGACCCGCGCCGAGCGCAGCGGATAGATCCCGCTGAAGGCGTGCACAACGTCTCCGCGGCTCAAGTGCAGCCCCGGCAAGGCGGCCGTCACCGCGCCCAGGAGCTGGTTCACCTCGGCGCTCGTGATCCGAGGATCGTCGATATCCTCGGGCTGCGCATAGCTCGTACCGATCAACGAATGGCCTCGCCAGGGGATGATGAAGACGTGACGCCCCCCCCTGTCGACGAAGCTCTCGCGCTGGAGCGCGGTGGGAAGGGCGACGGCGAGCTCCCCTCCAATCAGCGTTCCGGTGACCAGGTGAGAGCCTTGGGCGAATCCGGAGACCCGCGGCCGCACCTGGTTGGGTACCTTGCCGTTGAGGTCCGGAATCCACGGACCTGCGGCGTTGACCGTCACCCCGGCACGGATGTCGAATCGTTCTCCTCTCTCCAGATCCAGCACTCGCACACCGCGCACCGAGCCGTCGTCGGCACGCAGGAACCGCTCCACCCGGACGTAGTTGGCCACCTCGGCGCCCGCGGCGTGGGCACTGGCGACGACCGCGAGGGTCATCCGCTCCGAGCTGGTCATGTGCATCTCGTGGAGCACGACCCCTCCGGTCAGGTCTCTCGATTCGAGAGCCAGGCGTCGCGAGACCGCCTCCTTCGACCAGACCGAGGGAGATCGGACGTCGACCCCGGCCTCGTGGAGCAGGCGGGCGGCGGCAGCGGAGAGGATGCGATAGGTAAGCAAGCCCGCCCGGAGGATCGTCCGCCCCTGTCTCGCAGACCGGAAGGTAGGCACCAGGAACGGGAGAGGGCGGCACAGATGCGGTGCCGCCAGCACGTACCTCGCCTGTTCCATCGCCGATTCCCGAACCTTGGAGAACTGCAGCTGCTGGAGGTGGCGGATCCCCCCGTGCAAGAGCTTCGAGGACTTCGACGACGTGGCGCCGCCGAAGTCTCCCTTGTCGACCAGCGCCACGCGTAGTCCCCTCCGGGCGCAGTCGAGCGCCGTCCAGGCGCCGGTAATGCCAGCGCCGACGACGACCACGTCGAAGGTCTCGTCCGCGAGTCTCTCGGTGTGTCGCTCCAAGACGATGGGCGGGGCCGCGGACACCGGCCTTCATGGAGCGCAAGCACGCTCCCGCCTCCGTAGCCCGCCACTGCTCCCCCCGGCGGCATTCTAGGACATTCAGAGACGCTGTGACCCACGACACGGAGGAGCCCGCGCCGACTCGCCTAGACTCGGCGCTCGTGGAAACGAACCTTCCTCGCATCGCCGCTCGAGCGCGGTCGGCCGCCCTCATCGGCGCCCTGCTGCTGGCCTGCTCGCCGGCTCGCACCCTCGCCGTGATCCCGGGGCAGCTCGTCGTCGACCCGGAAGACCCGTCGCGCATCTCCTACGCCGGGGGTGGCAGCTTCTTCCTCTGCGCCCCGGGGGAGCCCGAGGGCTTCCTCTATCGAGGCTCGATCAACCCCGACGGAACCCGCAACGGCGATCAGGACGAGCTCCTCGACATCCTGGAGCCGACCGGCGCCAACGGTGTCTACCTGATGGCCGTGCGCTCCCACGGCGGCGACGGAGGTCCCACCCAGAACCCCTTCGTCGACAACGATCCGGACCTGGGGCTCAACGAGGCCGTTCTCGCACAGTGGGACCAGTGGTTCACCCGGATGGACGACTCGGGGATCGTCATCTTCTTCTTCCTCTACGACGACGGCGCGCGCATCTGGGGCACGAGTGGCAACTTCAATGCCGCCGAGGAGCAGGCCCTGGTCTCGGCTCTGGTCAACCGGTTCGAGCACCATCGGCACCTGATCTGGGTCATCGCCGAGGAGTATGCCGAGAAGTGGGAGACCTGGGAGATCAGTGCGCTGGCGGCCATGGTCCGCGAGGCCGACGACCACGATCATCCGATCGCCGTGCACCAGAACCACGGGCTCTCGTTTCACTTCGGCGACGATCCGAACATCGATCAGTTCGCCATTCAGTACAACAACGCGAACACCTCCAACGTGCACGACGGGATCCTGACGGCCTGGGCGGAGGCAAACGGCCGTTACAACCTCAACCTCTCCGAGGCCGACGGCTGGGGCACCGGCAATCTGGCGAGACGGAATGCCTGGGCGGCGGCAATGGCCGGCGCCTACGTCATGCACTTCAATTGGGACATCGAGAGCACGCCGACCGCGCGTCTCAGGGAGTGTGGAGCCCTGAAGCAGTTCTTCGAGGCCGCGCCTCTCGCCGACGTGATGCCGATGGACTTCACAGCACTCGGCGCTACGGAGTACGTGCTGGCCAACCCGGGAGGGACGTACGTCGCCTACACGGCCAGCAACGGCTCGCTGGGGATCTCGAATCTGCCCGCCGGCCAGCCAGTGGTTCGCTGGTTGGACACCGTTTCCGGGGAAACGGTCACCGCCGTCATCAACGTGTCTGGAGGTGACACGTTCCTGACGCGTCCGGCCGGCTTCGGAGGCGAGGTCGCTCTCCAGCTGGTCTACGGCGGTGCCACGATCTTCACCGACGGCTTCGAGAGCGGTACCACCTCCGCCTGGCCGCAGGTAGCGCCGTAGGCCGATTCCCGTCCCCTACGGCCCCTCGACCCTGGGCTCGGACGATCGACCGGCGGAGGCGCTCGGGACCCCGAAGCAGGTGGGACCGGCTCCACCGTCTGTCTCCGAGCTCGTCGCGGCGCCTCTGCGGAGGATCGCGGCCGAACCGGGCAAGAACGGCGGCGGCCCGAGCGCCCGTTCATCACCCGCGGCCACGGCTCCGCCATCCCGGCCCGCCGAGCTCCGAGGATCGTGCCAGGTCAGGCTGAAGGATCCCGTGGCGTCCGCCAGGTCGAGTGTCACCGGCTCCGGACCTTCGGCGTAGAGAACGTAGGCCTGCCCGGCCAGGCCGAGACAATAGGCTTCGCCCGTGCGCCTGGCGAGCAGGTGATTGCACGGATCCATCTCCCAAAAGGGCAGGCCGGCCAGGAGGCTTCGCGCCCGCCGGATACTGCGCAGATGCTCCGCGAAGTCACCGATCCGTCGGATCGCGCCCGTGTACAGCTCGAAACTGGCGCCTCCCAAGTAGACAGACCAAACGATCCGGCGCGCCAGCTCCGCTTCCGAGGCGTCGGTCTCCCCCGTCTCATCGAAGGAGATGACGAGCGGGCGCCTGGCCCGTACCGCGCGATCGCGCCAGGAGACGGCCAGGTCGTTCTGCGGGGCGTTGCCCGTCTGAAAGCTCGTCATGTCGAACGAGAGATCGCGTAGAAAGGGCTCCCACCGCGACGTCGGTCCGGCATGGTGGACGGTGATGGGATGGTCGTACGGATCGAGAGCCTCCAGCTGAGCAGCGAACCTGCGGATCTGCCCCGGCCGGTAGTTCTCGTCGTACTCCTCGCTCAGATTCCAGATCAGGGCATTGTGGTGGCCGAAGCGGGCCACCATCTCGCGGTAGTAGAGGTGGCGATCGAAACCGGTCCAACCCGAGTCGTCCTCGAGCACCAGGTGCAGGACCACCCCGCGAGCCTGCATGTGGCGGAACAGATGGTCCCAGCGACCGAGCTTGGCGACGTCGAACCGCCGGGAGCTCTTGCGCTCCAGCCAGGGCCACACGTTGTCGCCGTCGCCATCCACGTTCTGAAGCATGAGGTACATGGAGTTCACCCCGAGCCTCGCCAGCCTGTTGACCGTTCTCTTCTTGGCCGCCCAGGATCTCCCCAGCACGCCGAGCGCGAGAAAATCCTCCGGCTCGTTGATGCCACCCTTGAGCCAGGACGATCCATCGGCGAACTGCAAGTACCAGCCGTCCGCCGCCTGCAGACGACCGCATCGCTGTGGCATCGGCGCATTCGACGACGGTGCCCGCACGCTGAAGCTCCCCTGGTATCCGTTCAGCGTGGGCTCGTCGGCCGTGCTCTGGAGCTGCCAGACACCGGTCTCGTCCGGGGTGAAGCGGACCCTCCAGACCCTGCCTCGAGGGCCGCCGCGACCATCGCCGTCGAAGAAGGTGGGGACCTCGAGTCTCCTGCGAGACGGCGACCTGAAGGAGATCGTCGCCTCGACGAGGAACGGGTTGGGGTCCCCCCCGGCCACCGAGGACGGCCCCTCCAGCGCGAACTCCAGCGTCGACCACAGGGCCACCTCGCCCAGCTCGAGAATCGCCCGTGGCGGCTGGGACTCCGCCGCCGGACCGCACGAGCAGAGGGCGGCGCAGGAGAGCGCGAGGAGGGTGTTT
>Ga0302046_10003282_pt1 | contig 14677 bp, 10 predicted proteins | sample RVTome_11_FD_200261 | JGI IMG/M metagenome (GOLD analysis project Ga0302046, IMG submission 200261) | Soil microbial communities from uranium-contaminated site in the Upper Colorado River Basin, Wyoming, United States - RVT147D111 (version 2) ...
CGGATAGCGACGGTCCCCTCCGGCCTCGGGGTGATGTTCGCCTACATCTCCGAGCGCAACATCGAGAGCATGCTCATGGGCAACGTGCTCGCCGTGCTGCTGATCGCCGGCATCCTGATGCTGGCGCTGCGCAGCGTGGGATTCGGCCTGCTCAGCCTGATCCCAAACACCGTGCCGATCCTGCTGACGTTCGCGGTGTGGGCCGTGGCCGCGGGCCAGGTGGGCATGGCCGCGGCGATGGTGTCGGCGTCCTCGCTCGGCATCATCGTCGACGACACCGTGCACTTCCTGACCAAGTACCTGCGGGCGCGGCGCGAGCGCGGCCTCGACCCTCCCGCGGCCGTCCGCTACGCCTTCCGCACCGTCGGCAGCGCCATCGTCGCGACGACGGTGATCCTCACCGCCGGCTTCCTGGTGCTGGCCCTGTCCACCTTCCGGATCAACTTCGAGCTGGGGCTGCTCACCGCCATCGCCATCGTCCTGGCGCTCCTGGCGGATTTCTTCCTCCTCCCCGCGCTGCTGCTCCTCGCGCCCGGCAAGGAAACCAAGGAGATCGCGAGCCATGACGCCGTGCCTGCTTGAGATTGTCACCGCCCAGGAAGAAATCCCCCCTGACCCCCCTTTCATTAAAGGGGGGAACCAGAGAAGATCTGACCTTTGCCCCCCTTTAGTGAAAGGGGGGCGCCCGGCCAAGGGGGTGGGGGGATTTGTCCTCGCCGTCGCCTTGGCGTCGGCGCTCCTCGCCGAGACCCCCGAAGAAAAAGGTTTCGCGATCGCCGCCCGCTCGGACCGCAGCGACCGCGGCTTCGGCGACAGCGCCGTCACCCTGGAGATGGTGCTGCGCAACAAGGCCGGCCGGGAGGCGCGACGGACGCTGACGATCCGCACCCTCGAGGTCCCGGACGAGTCGCGTGGCGACCTCTCGCTCGTCGTCTTCGACAGCCCGCCCGACATCGCGGGCACCGGACTCCTTTCGCACGCCAAGATCCTCGAGCCCGACGACCAGTGGCTCTACCTGCCGGCCTTGAAGCGGGTCAAGCGTATCTCGTCGGTCAACAAGTCGGGCCCCTTCGTCGGCAGCGAGCTCGCCTTCGAGGACTTCACCGCCCTCGAGCTCGAGAAGTTCGATTACAAATACGTGGGAGAGGAGCCCTGCGGGGAGCTCGTCTGCGACGTCGTCGAACGGATTCCGCGTTATGAGCACTCGGGCTACAGCCGCCAGAAGGCCTGGGTGGACCAGGACGTCTACCAGGCGCGCAAGGTCGAGTTCTTCGACCGCAAGGGCGACCTCCTGAAGACGCTCACGCTTTCCGATTACCGGCGGTACGACGGAGGCTGGTGGCGGGCGCACCAGCTCTCGATGGTCAATCACGTGACCGGCAAGAGCACCGACCTGCTCTACTCGGACTACGCGTTCGGCCTCGGGCTCACCGAGGACGACCTGAGCACGGGAGCGCTCGAACGGTTGCGATGAGGGCGCGCGTCCGTCAGTTCTTACCCCTACAGCCCAGGGTGCGTCTTCGTACCCTGGGTATTGTGGGCGCCCGTTTTCTCCTCGTCCTCATGGCCTCGACGGCGGGCGCCGACGGCGGGGCGTGGACGGCCGCGGGATCGGTCGCCCTGGAGCTGCGGTGGTTTGCGGACGACCCCGCCTTCCCCGGTCAGCTCACGGGCACGCAGCCCTCGGCGACCCTCGCGCCGGAGCTGCGCTGGCGCAGCGCCGAGCGCCGTCACCAGGTCGACCTCGCGGCCTTCGGCCGCTGGGACGACGGCGACGACGAGCGCAGCCACGTCGACCTGCGTGAAGGGTCCTACCGCTACGTCGGTGATTCCTTCGAGGTCCTGGCCGGCGTCAGCCGGGTCTTCTGGGGCGTGACCGAGTCGCGCCATCTCGTCGACGTCGTCAACCAGACCGACGCGGTGGAAGACGTCGACGAGGAGGACAAGCTCGGCCAGCCGATGCTGCGACTCGCCTTCCAGCGCGACTGGGGCCGGCTCGAGCTCTACTCGCTGCTCGGTTTCCGCGAACGGACCTTCCCCGGACCCGAGGGCCGGCTGCGTCCGCCCCTGCCGGTCGACGGGGGCGCGCTCTACGAGAGCGGCGCCGGGGACGGGCGGGTCGACTGGGCGGTGCGGTGGAGCCGCGCCGCCGGGGCGTGGGACCTGGGGGCGTACGTCTTCCACGGCACCGGCCGCGAGCCGCGGCTCCTGCCGTCCGCCGACGGCCGCCGTCTGGTGCCGTTCTATCGGGTCACCAGCCAGGGGGGCGTGGACGTCCAATACACCCGCGGCGCCTGGCTGTGGAAGCTCGAGGCGTTGGCGCGGGAGGGGCAGGGCGCGTCGTTCGGCGCCGCCGTGGCCGGCTTCGAGCGGACGTTCTACCAGCTCGGCGGCTCGAGCGCCGACCTCGGGGTGCTCGCCGAGGTGCTGTGGGACGGCCGCGACCCGACGGCGCCGGCGACGATCTACGACGAGGACACCTTCGTCGGCCTGCGTCTGGCGCTCAACGACGTCCAGGACACCGAGCTGCTGGCCGGCGCGGTGGTCGACCACGACGACGGGTCGGTCGCCGCTCTGGTCGAAGCGTCGCGGCGCTTCGGCGGCCGGACCGTCCTGAAGCTGGACGTCCGTCTCTTCGCCGGCGCCGATCCGGCGGCCGACCTCGCGGCCGTCGACCGCGACTCGTTCGTCAACCTACGGGCGTCCTGGCATTGGTGATCACGCGAAAGTCCAAGTTCCCTGCTGGCGGCGGTGACGGCCGTGGGATGATTCAGAGCGGATCCGGGCTCCGCAGACCTATTGCAGCGACGAGAACGTCAGCACCCCGACAACGTCGGTCCCGTTGCCCAGTATCGCGTTGGTCCCGAACGTGTCGCAGGTCCCACCAACGGCGACGTTCACACCGGTCGTGTTGTTGAAGATCTGGCAGCTCGAGAGGCGGACGGTCGAAGCCGCGTTGGGGACCGAGACCCCGGTGCCGTTCTTCGTCAGGACGCAGCTCGAAGCATTGATGACCGCCGAGTTCTGGACGATGATGGCCTGGTTCGTCACCTGGGAGATGGCCGAGTTGCTGATCGTCCCGACTCCCGATTTCAACACGTTGAACCCGATCGTCGTCCGGGTGATGCTGACGTTGTCGAGCGCCGCGCTGGGGGAGACGGCACCGACAGCGTTGTCGACTCTCACGGCCGCGCCGTTGATGTTCGTGAAGCTGCTCTTGACCACCGTCAGCTCTCCGGGGGTCGTCGTGGACGAATGCACGACGTCGATGCCATTGCCGGTGAACCCGTAGACGGTGCAGCTCTCGACGCGCAGCGTCCTGCCGGCAAGGAAACGGACACCGTTGATCCCGGTGCCCGCGCCGTTGATCGACAGGTTGCGCAGGATGACCTTGTCGTTGACCCCGGCGTTGACGATGACGCCGTTGGTCCCGGCGGCCAGGATGGCGGCCAGCGTCCCGTCGCCGTTGATGGTGATCGACTTGGTGATCGTCACCGCGCCGAACCCGCCCGGATCGAGCACCGAGATCTCGCCGCCCGCGGCGGTCTTCGAGATCGCCCCGGCGAAGGTCTTGCACGGCGCGGTGCGGCTGCAGGGATTCGCGTCGTCGCCCACGCCTGAGACCCACGTCCGCGTGGCCTGGGCCTGCGCGGTCGCGCTGAACATCCAACCCATGACTGATAAACCGAGCACTGTAGCCATCCATCGTGTCTTCGTCATACATGTCTCCTTGAGGATTTCGGACGGTTCGCGCAGCAAGGAGGACCCCCGCAGGGGGTTGACCTTGCTCCGGCCGCACGGAGCGCCGGCGAGTCAGGAGTCTCAGCTACATCGGAATGAGGAGGCGCGCCTCGGGCCCGCCTGAGGGAGAGAGGGGACTGGTGCCGAGAGGAGGCCCGGGGAAGCGCCATGACTGGCGGAGGCTGGTGACCGCACACCGCGCTGTGTGGCCCGAACAGAGTCGAGATCTCTGCCGCACATGTCGGTGAGTCTACTCCAAACCAGGGGGCCGCCGCAAGGGCAACCCTGTCACAACCCCGTCACCCTCTGTCGGCGCCGCCCTGCCGCGCCGCCGGGAGCATTCTGTCCCTGCGTCTACGACACTCGCTGCGCCGCCAGCATCGCCTCGGCGTCGGCGGTCCCCAGCGGCCTGGCGAACCAGTAGCCCTGGGCCTGCGGACAACGGACCTCGCGGAGCTGACGCGCCTGCTCGGCGGTCTCGACGCCCTCGGCGATGACGTTCATCTTCAGGTGGTCGCAGAGGCTGATGATGGTGCTCACGATCGGGCTCACGCCGGCGCGCGAGCGCGGCGAGCTGATGAACGAGCGGTCGATCTTCACCGTGTCGTAGGGGAAGCGCTGCAGGTAGCTCAGCGACGAGTAGCCGGTGCCGAAGTCGTCGATGTGGAGCTGCACGCCGAGGGCGCGCAGGCGCGAGAGCGTCTGCAGGACGGTCTCGGCGTGATCGAGGACGACGTTCTCGGTGAGCTCCAGGCGCAGGCTCGCGGGGTCGAGCCCGGCGGCGGTCGCCGCTGGCGTGGCCGAGGCTGTCGTTGACGTTGCGGAAGCGGTCGAGGCCGAGGACGATGATCGCGACCTCGCTCCCGTCCTCGCGCTGGCGGTGCTTCAGCGCGACGGCGAGGCGGTCGAGGAAGAGGGTGCGGTTGGGCAGGCCGGTCAGGGCGTCGTGCAGGGCGTCGTGGAGGCGGCGCTCCTCGCGCTCGCGCAAGGTCCGGCCCACGGTCTCGAAGCCCGCGGCGCCGAAGAGCACGGCGTCGAAGCCGCCCGCGGCCAGACGCTCGAGGCCGTCGTCGAGGCGGGCGGCACGGGTGACCTCGAAGCGCGCGTCGAGCGTCCGCAGCAGACGCTCGGCGGCGGCGGCGTCGTCCTCGATCAGCAGAATCGTGAGCGGCTGCGCGGACATCGTTCCTCCTGGGCTGGCGTCGCCCTCCTTCCCCGGAGCCGTGGCTCAGTGCTCACTTGAACGAATCTGGCGTAAGACCGCATGAACGACGGGGATTAGAGCACCTGGCGCTCGCCAAGGCAAGGACGACGTCGACGCCACGATCACTCCGCGGGCAGGGGCACGCGCTCGCCGCGCTCGAGGGCTCGGGTGAAGGCGGCGAGGAAGCCCTCGTCGAGCTCGTGCCAGGCGTCGCCGGCCTGGCGTTTGAGGGCGCTCAGGGTGTCGACGGCGAGGCGATAGTTTCCCTCTTCGTAGGCCATCCAGGCGATCAGACGCTGGAGAGTGAGGGGCTCGTCGATGCGGCGGTCGAGCTTCAAGGCGCGGTCGAGGAAGGGGCGCGCCTGGTAGGGGTAGCCGCGGCGCAGCAGGATGTACGCCAGGCGCAGCGACGCCAGGCCCTCGAGGGTGGCGTCGCCGGCGGCCACGGCGAGCTCGCGCACGTCGTGGAAGGCGTCCTCGGCGGCGGCGAGGTCGCCGCCGCGGAGCACGGCCTCGGCGACGTTGCGCGTCAACAGCAGGCTCCGCGCCGTCTCGCCGCGCTGAGCGTAGAAGCTCGCCGCGCGCTGCCACATGGCGATCGCGGCGGCGGCGTCGCCGCGGCGCGAGGCGATCTCGCCGAGGCTCGCCAGCACCTGCATCTCGGTGTGCACGTCGCCCAGCTCCTGGGCCAGGTCGCGGGCCTCGGCGAGGTCCCGCTCGGCGGCGTCCAGGTCCCCGGCGCGCAGCGCCAGGGCGCCGAGCTGGGCCAGGGTGTCCACCCGCCCGAGACGGTCGCCGAGCTCCTGCTGCAAGGTGCCGGCCTCGCGGTAGAGCTCGGCGGCGCGCGCCTCGTCGCCGCCGCCGAGGGCGAAGCGTGCCAGGTCGCGGAGCACCGCCAGACGGGCGGCGCGGTCGCCGGCGAGCGCCGGCAGCGAGGGCACTTGGGTGGCCAGCGTCACCGCCTCGCCGGTCTTTCCGAGCAGCGCCGTGGTCACCGCCAGGGCGTGGAGGGTGCGCCCCTCCCACACCCGCTCGGCACGGTTCTGGGCCTCCTCGAGCACCGCCAGGAAGAGCTGCCGGCTCTCCTCGAGGCGTCCGGCACGGCGGGCCTGCTCGGCTTGGGCGAGACGCGCCGCGAGGAACCCCGGCTCGATCTCGAGGACGATCTCGAAAAAGCGGCTCGCGGCCTCCGGGTCCGCGGTCGCCGCAGCGGCCCGGCCCATGCCGTAGAGTCGGTTGAGGAAGGGGCTCGAGGAGTAGACGCGGCGCATCGCCACCGGCGCGGCGCGCGCCGCCAAGGCGCCGGCGAGCTGGCTGGTGAGACGCTCGGCGATCCGCACCGGCTCGGTGCCGCGGAGCTCGCCCTCGCCGATCGTGGCGCCGGCGCGGTCGACCACGGCGAAGCGCAGGGAGTAGAGCTCGGCGTCGCCGGCGCCGCGGCGAGTGCTGCGCCGTGCCTCGACGTCGAGCACCAGCTCCCCGCCCAGCGCCAGGGCGAGCTCGCGCACCCGCGGGCGGGCGGCGGCGGCGTCGGAGTCGAGACCGCGCGCCGCCAGCGCCGCCGGCAGCCGCGCGGGCTCGACGACCTCGACGCCGGGGGTGCGCCGCAGCGTCTCGGCGATCATCTCCATGAGCCCCAGACGCACCCAGTCGTGCTCGGGCTCGCCAGTGGCGTTGACCACCGGCAGCACCGCCACGCGGCCCGCGGCGTCGAGGTCGATCGCCGCCGTGGGCACGGCGAGGCGGTAGGAGAAGAGGGCGGCCGCCAGCACCAGCACGAAAGCGCCGAAGAGCAGCCAGGGTCCGAAGCGGGCGAGAAGGCGTTGCCGGGGCGTTGCGGCCGGGTCCATGCGAAGACTGTATCGTGCAGGAGACGGTATCGCGGCCTCGTCTGATAGGCTGAAGGGGCACGGGCGGCGGACCGTCCCCCGCCGGCTCACGCGGCATATGAACGCGCGCACATGAACGCGGCAGGCACAACGGCACCCCGCACGGCGGCCGCCCTGATCATCGGCAACGAGCTGCTGACCGGCAAGGTGCGCGACGAGAACGTGGCCGTGCTGGCGAAGACTCTCTTCGACCTCGGCATCTCGTTCGAGCGGGTGGTGATCTGTCCAGACGTGGTCGACGTGATCGTCGCGGACCTCGACGCGCTGCGCCGGCGCTACGACTACGTGTTCACCAGCGGCGGCGTGGGGCCGACCCACGACGACGTGACGATGCAGGCGGTGGCGTGCGCCTTCGGGCAATCGCTGGCCCCTTGCTCGGAGATCGAGGCGCTGCTGCACGAGTTCTTCGGCAGCCGCCTGACGCCGGGCTACCTGCGGATGGCGAAGCTGCCGGCGGGGGCGACCCTGGTCCGCGGCTCGCGCGGCCGCTGGCCGCTCGTGCGCATGGAGAACGTCTTCATCCTCCCCGGTCTGCCGGAGGTCTTCGCCCGCAAGCTCGACGTGCTCGGCGAGCACCTCGCCGGCGGCACGCCGTTCGTGACCCGCGCCGTACGCACCGCGAGCGACGAGGGCGAGATCGCGCCGCTCCTCGACCGGCTGGTGCGCGAGCACCCCGCGGTGGCGATCGGCAGCTATCCGCGCTGGGGCGACGGAGCGGTGCAGGTGGCGGTGACCTTCGACGGCCGTGACCCGGACGCCGTCGACCGCGCCGTCGCGGCCTTCCGCGTGGCCCTGCCGGCGGACCAGATCGTCGAGTCGGAGGGATGAGGGCCATGGCGACCTCCGAGCTGCCCGAGATCCTGCCCATCTTCCCGCTCACCGGGGTCGTGCTCCTGCCCGGCGGCCGGCTGCCGCTGCACGTGTTCGAGCTGCGCTACCGCAACCTGGTGGAAGACGCCATGGCCGTCGACGACCCCTACATCGGCATCATTCAGCCACTGGAGCCGACCGGCGAGGTCCTGGCCGAGGAGTTGCCGGACCCGGCGGCTGACGGGCCGCCGCTCTACGACGTCGGCTGCGCCGGGGTGATCGAGCGCTGCGACACGCTGCCCGACGGCCGCCACCTCATCCTCCTGCAGGGCCAGCGGCGCTTCCGCATCCGCCGCGAGCTGCCGCCGCGCCGCGGCTACCGCCGCGTCGAGGCCGACTACGGCGACTTCGCCGTCGACGACCGTGTGGAGGAGGCGCAGGTGCCGGCCGAGCGGCTGATGCAGGCGCTCGCCGCGTTCGGCCAGGGCCACCGCATCCAGTTCGAGCTCGAAAAGCTCAGCCAGCTCCCGGGCCTGGCGCTGCTCAACAGCGTCGCCATGGTGCTGCCGTTTCCGCCGGAGGAGAAGCAGGCGCTGCTCGAAGCGCCGGACGTCAGCGAGCGCTACGAGACCCTCCTGACCCTGATGAACATGGGCATCGAGCTGCGCCAGGACGGTCCGAGCGCCGCCGGCCTGAACTGAACCGTCCCGCCAGCCCTATGCTCTCCCACCGGATCGCCGCGCTCGCCGCGCCCTTGGCGCTCGCCGCCGCCTGCCGGGCGCCGGCGCCCACCGCCGACGCTCCGCCCGGCGCCGACCGGGCGTCCGCGCGGCAGCCGCGCGCCGAGCTGGCGGCGGCGCTCGCCGCCGACCTCGAGGCCGTGCGCCATCCCTCCGACGGCGGCGGCCGCGCCTGGCTCGAGGCGGCGAGCCCGGCGGTCGTGAGCTCGCCGGGAAGGTGGACGATCCGCTACCAGGCGGGGCCCCTGGGAATCGACGCCGGCGGCAGCGTCTTCCTCCAGGTGTCGCCGTTCTGGGGCTGGTCGACGCCGCAGACCGTGCGCCCCGAAGCTCTCGGCTACACCGAGGTGACGACCGCCGCCGCGGGCCTCGAGCTCGAGGCGCAAACGCTCGACGAGCAGCTCCTCGGCATCCGCGTCGGCCCCCGCCGCATGGAAGCGGGCGAAGAGCTGCGGATCGTCTACGGCGCCGGCCCCGGCGCCCGCGCCGACCGTTTCGCCGAGGGCGACTCGCGCTTCTGGATCGCCGTCGACGGCGACGGCGACGGCGTGCGCAAGCTGCTCGCCGATTCGCCCGGCGTGGCGGTGGCGCCCGGGCCGCCGGCGCGTCTCGCGCTCACCCTGCCGTCGGCGGCGCGGCCCGGCGAGCCGGTGCGCGTGACCGTCGCGGTGCTCGACGCCAGGGGCAACGCCGGCGTCCTCTTCGCCGGTGAGGTCCGCTTCGCCGGCACCGTCGACGACGAGCCCCTGGCCCCCGCGGCTCTTCCCGCGGCGCTGCGCCTCGCGGCGGCCGACGCCGGTCGCAAGACCATCGCCTGGACGCCGCCGGGCGAGGGCGTGGTGCGTCTGGCAGCGAGCGTCGACGACCTCACGGTCGAGAGCAATCCGCTCCAGGTCGCCGCCGCCGCCGGCCGCATCCTGTGGGGGGACCTGCAGAACCACTCCTCTTTCTCGGACGGCAGCGCGACGCCCGAGGAGCACTTCCTCTACGCCCGCGACGTGGCGGCGCTCGACCTCTACGCCCTGACCGACCACGACCACTGGGGCATGCTCTTCCTCGACCAGCAGCCCGCGATGTGGCAGCACGTCCGTGAGCTGACCCGGCGCTTCCACGAGCCCGGACGGTTCGTGACGCTGCTGGGCTTCGAATGGACGAATTGGGTCTACGGTCACCGCCACGTCCTCTACTTCGAGGACGACGAGGGCGAGGACAGGGTCGGGATCGTCAGCTCGGTCGACCCCGCGACCGACGAGCCGCGGGAGCTGTGGGCGGCGCTCGCCGGCCGCAAGGCTCTGACCATCGCCCACCACACCGCGGGCGGGCCGATCGCCACCGACTGGACGATCGCGCCCGATCCGCGCTTCGAGCCGGTGACCGAGATCGTCTCGGTGCACGGCTCGAGCGAGGCCCCCGACTCGCCCGGGCTGATCCACCAGCCGGTGCCCGGCAACTTCGTGCGCGACGCCCTGGCGCGCGGCTACCGGCTCGGCTTCCTGGGCTCGAGCGACGGCCACGACGGTCATCCCGGCCTCGCCCACCTGGCCTCGCCCAGCGGCGGCCTGGCGGCGATCCTCGCCGAGGAGGCCACGCGCGGCGCGGTGTACGAAGCGCTCATGGCCCGTCACGTCTACGCCACGAACGGGCCGCGCATCGTGCTGCGCGCCAGCTTCGGTGGCCACCGCATCGGCGCCGAAGTCGAGCTCGGCGGCGGCGGCGGGCCGGTCCCCGGCATTCCCGCCGACACCCTGGTCGTGCAGGCGATCGCGCCTGGCGAGATCGAGCGCCTCGACGTCGTGCGCAGCGGGCAGGTCGAAGGCTTCCTCTGCGAAGGCCGGCGGCGCTGTTCCCTGTCGGTCGCCTTGACGGAGCTGCGCGCCGGGGAGTACGTGTACGTCCGCCTCGTCCAGACCGACGGCGGCGCGGCCTGGACGAGCCCGTTCTACTTCGTCGACTGAGCGAAAGCGCGGTTTCCCGGTGACGGATTTCACTGACAACGCCGCGCCCAACCGCCACAATCCCTGACGTCCCGGCGCGAGGGACCCGCCTCGCCTCCGAGCCCCGTCCATCCTGGAGGACTCTAATGCGTCGTCTCGTGTCGATCTCTTCGACGGTCTTCGCCGCCGCTTTCTTCGCCGCCGCCGCGTACGGCCAGGGATTCCCCAATGTGCCGCAGACGCCCGGCGCCATCCTCAGCGGGCTCAACGCGCCGCAGCAGGGACGCACGGCGATCATCGCCTACCACAACGGCCTGCTCTTCACCGTGCCCGAGCTGCCGGCCAGCGAGCCCGGCTCCGACTTCCAGGTGCGCACCTGGGACCTCTCCGACCCCACCGATCCCGTCGAGCTCGCGACCTGGGGCGTCTCGCCCATGCCGATCAACGCCCACGGCTATTTCAAGAGCGGCGACTACCTCGTGCTCGGCCCCAACTGGCCGCCGGGGTCCCCCTGGTCGTTTCGCGCCGGAGCTTTCGGCGCCGTGACGCGCGCCGAATTCCCGAGCCACTGGGGCGCCGGCGTGCGCGGCAACCTCTTCCAGCCGTGGTTCGTGGGCGACACCTACTGGAGCTACGGCGAGATCGGCGGCGACGCCGTGATCGAACTCCGCGGCCAGGAGCTGGCGCGCTGGGATCACTTGGGGCTGACCGGCGTCATCGGCCATCCCTTCCTCCTCGGCGACCTGCTGATCTTCGCCTCCGACCAGAGCCGCACCGGCGTGGCCACCTACGACGTCTCCGACCCGACGAGCCCGGTGCTCCTCGACGTGCTCACCGCCGGCGGCCCCGGCGGCTACTGGCCCGAGCTGTGGGGGGGCGAGGGCAAGCTCTACGTGGTCTTCCCCTACCGCACCGGCGGCAACGGCATCCGCGTGGTGGACGCCACCGACCCGGCCGACCTGCGACTGATCGCCGACACGCCGCTGCCCGGCGACGAGGCCATGTACGTGCAGTTCCAGGACGAGCACGCCTTCACCGGCAGCCACAAGGTCGACATGCGCACCTTCCAGTCCGTGCTCTTCCTCGACGGCGCCAATACCGTGCGCCCGGGCGACGGCGGCGTCGGCGTCAACACCAGCCAGTTCCTGCTGCCGCTGGGCAACCTGCTGGTGACCGGCGGCATCGGCTCGCGCCAGGGCATGGCGATCTGGGCCCACCAGGCGGCGCCTGACACCCGCGGACCGTCCGTGGGCTACCACCTGCCGCGGGCCGGCCGGACGAGCTACCCGGCCGGAGCGCCGATCAGCCTGCTCATCCACGAGACGCTCGAGACCTCGACCATCGTCAATGGCGCGACGTTCGTCGTGCGTCCCCTCGGCGGCTCGCCGGTCGCCGGCAGCCTGATCTTCTCCTTCGACGACGTCCTCACCTTCACGCCTGACCAGCCGCTGGCGCCGGGCACGACCTACGAGGTCGTGCTCCCCGCCGGCGGCATCCGCGACGCCGCGGGCAACGGCATGATGGGCTATTCCTTCACCTTCTCCACGGGCTCGAGCGTGGGCGGCAACGCGCCGCCGAGCGTCGACGCGCTGACCGCCTCCGCCTATCCCGCCGCGATCGGCCAGACGGTGACGCTCGAGGCCGCCGCGTCCGATCCCGACGGCGACGCCCTCCAGTACCGCTTCGACTTCGGCGACGGCTCGCCCAAGACGGCGTGGTCGACGACGTCATCGGCGGCGCACGCCTACGGCGCCCACGGCCATTACCAGGCGAGCGTCCAGGCGCGGGACCCGAGCGCCTCCCTCGCCACCCGGACCCTGACGCTGACGGTGTGGACGCCCCCCGCCGGCCCGCGGCCGACCCACAGCGCGCCGATCGTCTGCGACGGCGCGGCGCGGCGGGTCTGGACCGTCAACCCGGACAACGACACGGTGGCCGCCGTCCACGCCGACACCCTGAGCAAGGAGCTCGAGGTCGACGTGTGCGCCGATCCGCGCTCGCTGGCCCTGTCGGCGGCCGGCGAGGTCTGGGTGGCCTGCCATGACGACGACCGGATCCACGTGCTCGACGGCGCGACCGGCGCCTTCCTGGCCGAGATCGCGACCGGCTACGGCAGCGCGCCGTTCGGCGTCGCGTTGGCGCCGGGCGGGTCGACCGCCTTCGTCACGCTCCAGGGCGCCGGCGAGCTGCGCCGGTATAACGCCTCGACCCGCCAGCAGACCGGCAGCCTGGCCCTCGGCCCGACGCCGCGCGCCGTCGCGGTCTCGGGCGACGGCTCGCGCGTGCTGGTCACGCGCCTGCTCTCGCCCCGCCACCACGCGGAGGTCTGGGAGGTGAACGCGGGAAGCCTGACGCCGGCGCGCACGATCCGCCTGCCGAAATTCGGCGGCGACGCCCACCGCGACGGCACCGCCTCGGGGAAGGGCACGGCCAACTACCTGACGTCGCTGGCGATCTCGCCTGACGGCGCCAGCGCCTGGGTGACGGCGTCCAAGGTCAACGACGAGCGCGGCCTGCTCTTCGCCGAGGACCTCGACCAGGACAACACCGTGCGCTCGATCCTGGCGCGTCTCGGCCTCGCCTCCGGCACGCTGGCCGGCGCCGTCGACCTCGACAACAGCGACTCGCCGTCGGCGGTGGCCTTCTCGCCGCTCGGCGACCACCTCTTCGTGACCCTCCAGGGCAACGCCGAGGTGGTAGCCCTCGACGCCCTGCGCGCCGACGCGTCGAGCGGCCTCGGCAGCCTCGTCACCCGGCTCGGCGACGGCCTGGCGCCGCAGGGCGTGTGCGTCGACCCGGCGACCGGCCGCACCTTCGTCCAGGCGTTCATGGACCGCGCCGTCACCGTGCTGGAGACCGACGCCCTCTTCCGCGTGGGCGACAAGACGGTGGGCTCGGCCCAGGTCTCGACGGTGGCCGCCGAGGCGCTCGCCGCCGGCGTGCTCGCCGGCAAGCGCGTCTTCTACCACGCGGGCGATCCGCGGATGAGCGCCGAGGGCTACCTGAGCTGCGCCACCTGCCACCTCGACGGCGGCCATGACGGCCGGGTATGGGACTTCACCGGCCGCGGCGAGGGCCTGCGCAACACCACGACCCTGCGCGGACGCGCGGGCACCGGCCACGGCAACGTCCACTGGAGCGCCAACTTCGACGAGATCCAGGACTTCGAGAACGACGTCCGCGGCGCCTTCGGCGGCAGCGGCCTGATGAGCGACGCCGACTTCGCCGCCACCGCCGACCCTCTCGGCCTCCCCAAGGCGGGGCTCAGCGAGGACCTCGACGCGCTCGCCGCCTACGTGGCGTCGTTGGGCCGGGAGTCGCTGCCGCGCAGCCCCCGGCGCGGCGCCGGAGGCGCCCTGACGCCATCGGCCGTGGCCGGCCGCGCCGTCTTCCATTCCCTCGGCTGCGCGAGCTGCCACGTCGGCGACGCCTTCACCGACAGCACCCTGGGCAGCGCCACCCTCCACGACGTGGGGACGCTGCGCACCAGCTCGGGCAACCGTCTCGGCGGTCCGCTCGCCGGCGTCGACACGCCGACGCTGCTCGGCGTGTGGGCGACGCCCCCGTACTTCCACGACGGCTCCGCCGCCACGCTCGAGGACGTCTTCGGGATCACCGGCGGCACCATCGTCCAGGCCGAGAGCGGCGCTGCGTCCGGCGGCGCCGCCGTGGTCACCCAATACGTCGACTTGAACTACGACGACACGGTCCACAACCAGGCGCTGGTCTCGTTCGACGCGAGCGGGGCGCGTCTGACGCTGGCGGGCGTCGACGGCGGATCCGGCGGCGTCGGGGCGCTTGAGATCCGCTACAGCGCCGGCTACGCCGCGATGCAGCTCGAGATCCGGGTCAACGGCGCGTCGCGGGTGATCGACCTCGTCCCGACCGCCAACGACCCGCAGTGGCGCCACACCTACTGGAATCCCTATCGCCTCGAGAACGTCAATCTGAGCGCCGGAGCGACCAACACGATCGAGCTGACCGCCCTCCACCCGTTCCCGAACCTCAGCGTCGACGACGTGCTGGTGTCGACGGCGGACGAGCTCGCCGCGGCGTCGCCGCACCGCCGGGTCCTGGCGCTCCCGGCCGGCGACCAGGCGGCGCTGCTCGCCTATCTGCGCCAGCTCGACTCGCGGCCGGAGGCGGGCGTGAGCCCGGCGATCTTCGCCGACGGCTTCGAGTCGGGGACGACGTCGGCGTGGTCGGCGGCCGTTCCATGAGGAGTGCGTGGTGGTGGGAGCCGGGGGCACGCCCCAGGCGACCGCCGAGGACGTCCGTCCGGCGCTCGAGGCCTTCGAGGCGACGCTGGCCAGGATCGAGGCCCAGCAGCGCCGCGTCGAGGAGACGCAGCGCGTCAAG
>Ga0302046_10003283_pt1 | contig 14677 bp, 5 predicted proteins | sample RVTome_11_FD_200261 | JGI IMG/M metagenome (GOLD analysis project Ga0302046, IMG submission 200261) | Soil microbial communities from uranium-contaminated site in the Upper Colorado River Basin, Wyoming, United States - RVT147D111 (version 2) ...
CGGACGCTCGGGATCGGCCCCGCCGGGACCCTGGTGGCCAAGGGCGTTCTCGAGGAGCGGTCGTCGATCCTCGTAGCGGATTTCGGGGGGAGCGACCGGGAGATCGCGAACACGGCCACGGACGCGTTCCGCATCGATCTCGGGCAGTCGAGTGTCGTCTCGGTCATCGAGCCGACCCAGATCGCGGAGGTCCTTGAGAGGATGCAGCGACCCGCGGACGCGGCGCTCGATCTCGAGCTCGCGCTCGAGGTGGCGGTTCGGGAGGGGATTCCGGTCGTGGTGGCCGGGGATCTGGATCGGGCCGGCGAGTCGTACGTGGTCTCCGCGCGACTGATCGAGCCGCAGAGCGGGACCGTGCTCGCGTCGGACCGCCGCACCGCCGCCGGGGACGCGGAGGTGCTCGACGCGATCGATCAGCTGTCTCGCCGTCTGCGGGAGCGGATCGGCGAGTCGCTCAGGGACCTGAATCGGGAGGAGCCGCTCGCGGCCGTGACGACCGGCTCGCTCCCGGCCCTGCGCAAGTATTCCCAGGCTCTGCGCGCCTTCGATCTCTCCGGGGACGAAGACCGGAGCATCGCGCTTCTCGAGGAAGCCGTCGCGCTCGACTCCGCGTTCGCGATGGCGTGGCGAAAGCTCGGCACCATCCTCAACAACCGGTTCGTCGATCGGGCGCGAGGCGTCGAGGCCCTCGAACAGGCGTTTCGACACCGCGACCGTCTCACCGAGCGGGAGCGGTACCAGGTCGAGGGGATCTATCACTACCAGGTCGGCGGCGACGTCACCCGGTCGATCACCGCCTACCAGAACCTGATCGAGCTGGATCCCACGGATGACTACGCGCTCAACAACCTCGGCGTCATGTACGGGTTTCTCCGCGACGACGCGCGGTCGGAGGAGTTCTACGAGCGCGCGATCAGAGCCGACTCCTCGAACTCGCTCTCCTACACGAACGCGGTCGGGGCGCGCTTCGCCCAGGGACGGACGGAGGATGCGCGCGATCTGCTGGCGCGGTTCGAAGCACGGTTCCCCGGACACCCCGACGGACCGAGCTTTGGGGCCACGCTGGCGGCGGCGGTGGGCGACTACGCCGAGGCCGAACGCCGGGCCCGCGAGATTCTCCGGGACCAGCCGGGAAACCGGTTCCTCGTCGACGAGGCGACGCGCTCGCTGGCAACTTTCGCGGCGATCCAGGGGCGGATCGGGGAGTCCCGGGATCACCTCGAGGCGACCCTGGCCAGCGCCGAGGTGAGCGGAGCCGCCGACGCCTACCTGAACCGCGTCGCCGATCTGGCGGACATCGAGGTCGCGACCCTCGGGCCGGAGGCGGCGCTTCGAACGCTCGACCGGGGGCTGGCGCGCTTCCCGCTCGAGGAGATCGAACCGCTCGATCGCCCCTACGCGGTTCTGGCGCTGGCTCTGGGTCGTGCCGGCGCCGCGGCCCGCGCCACCGCCCTCCTCGACGAGATGGATGCGACGGTCGAGCCGCGGCTCCGGGGCATGCGGCAGCACGTCCAGTACGACGTCGCCCGGGCCCGCGTGGCGCTCGGAGAGGGGCGCCACGACGCCGCGATCGAGGCCGCGAGGCGCGGGGATCGCGGCTACTGCACGGTCTGCGCGCTCCAGGTACTGGCCGAAGCGTACGACGCGGCGGGCCGGGTCGACTCGGCGATCGCCGCCTATCGGAGGTACGTCGACATGCCGTGGTTCTTCCGGGCCGAAGCGCTCGACCAGTTCGTGCTGGCCCGGAACCTCGAGCGGCTCGGGCAGCTGTATGACGCGCAGGGCGACCTGGAGAACGCGGCCGGCTACTATGCTCGGTTCGTCGAGCTGTGGGCGGAGGCCGATGAGGTGCTTCAGCCCCGCGTGCGCGCGGCGCAGACGCGGCTGGAAGAGATCCTGAGGGAGCGCGGATGAACGGCCTGCGGAGGATCATCCACGAGATCCACCGGCGTTCGTTGTGGCAGGTGCTGGGCATCTACCTCGGCGGCTCCTGGGTCGCCTTCCAGATCGTCAAGGAGCTCCAGGACACGGCGATCCTGCCGGACTGGGTTCCGACGTTTGCCCTCGTTCTCCTGGTGATCGGGTTCCCGGTCGTGATGGCGACGGCGTTCGTACAGGAGGGCTCGGCGTCTCCGTCGCCTCCGCCTCGGCACTCGCGGGCTGTTTCCGCCCGGGTCGCGGATGAACCGGAAGTGGAAGCGCAGCCTCCGCCGACCGCCGCCTCCCATCGTGTTCTCACGTGGCGAAACGCGGTCCTCGGCGGGGTTGGCGCCTCCGCGCTCCTCGCGGTGGCCATGGGCGGCTGGATGCTGAGCCGCGCCATCGGTGTGGGTCCCGCCGCGACCCTGGTGGCGAAGGGCCTCCTCGATGAGCAGGCCACGGTCGTCCTGGCCGATTTCGCATCCGAGGACGAGGCACTCGCGCGCGCCGCCACCGAGGCATTCCGCATCGACCTCTCCCAGTCGCGCGTGCTCCGCCTCGCGGAACCGAGCGTGGTGGGCGCGGCGCTGGCGCGCATGGAACGCGATCCCGCCGCGCCTCTCGACCGGGCGGCCGCGCTCGAGCTCGCCGTCCGCGAGGGGCTGCCCGCCGTGATCGCCGGGCAGATCCACCGCGCCGGGGTCGGGTACGTGTTCTCGGCCGAGCTCGTCGGGCAGTCGGGGGACGAGGTGCTGGCCTCGCACCGGGCGACCGCCGACGATTCGACCGGCGTGGTGGACGCGATCGACGAGCTGTCGAAGAACCTCCGCGAGCGCATGGGCGAGTCGCTGGCGAGGATCCGGAGCGAGCCGTCGCTCAAGCAGGTCACGACGTCGAACCTCGCGGCGCTGCGGAAGTACTCACAGGCGTACCGGGCGCTCTATACGGAGAGCGATCCGCGGGGTCGCGGGCTGCTGGAGGAGGCGGTGCGGCTCGACACGACGTTCGCCACCGCATACGCGGCGCTCGGCACCCATCTCGCGAACCGGGGCGAGGAGCGCGGGCTGCAGGTCGATGCGTTCGAGCGGGCGTACCGCCACCGGGACAGGCTCACCGAGGAGGAGCGCTACAGCCTGCTGGCCCTCTACTACTCGATCGTGCGTGACGAGCCGCAGCGATCGGTGTCGGCGTGGGAGAGCGTCCTCGATCTGGATCCGGAGAACCCGCAGGCCCTGGCGAACCTCGGGGACAAGTACCTGGCCCTCCGGGACTACGCGAAGGTCGAGGAGCTCAATCGGCGCTCGATCGAAGTGGATCCGGCGAACGGGGTTCCCTACTGGAACACCGCCGAGGCCCAGGCGCGCCTCGGGCGGCTCGATGATGCGATCGCGACCATCCGGGCCTTCCTCCCGTACTCGCCGGCGAACCCCTTCGTCGAGGAGATGACGGCCCAGATTCGCGCGTCGCGGGGTGAGTATGACGCCGCGGCGGCGTCGATACGCGCGCTCCGGGTGACGGAGGCGAGCGACCCGTTCTGGCAGGCCACCACGGCGGTCGACCTGGCAGGTCTCGAGGCGCTTCGCGGACGGGTGCGGGCCGCGCTGGCGCATCTGGACGAAGCCGCGCGTGTGAACGAGGCACGGGACCTCCCGACCGAGGCACTGCGGAACGCGGCGTGGGGGTCGCTGCTGAGAGCGCGGGTGCTCGGGGACGGGGCGGGCGCGCGGGCCCGTCTCGACGCGGCGCTTGCCAGTCGTTCCCTCGAGGATCTGGCGCCGCTCGACCGCCCGTACGCCGAGCTGGCCGAGGCGTACGCCGCGGCGGGGGAGCCGACGCGGGCCCGAACCCTCCTCGAGGAGATGGCGGAGGCGCTTCCCGAGAATGTCGCGCTGGGCGGCCGGTATCCCCAGTTCAAACTCTCGCTCGAGAGCCCCGAGCGCGCGCGGGGCGAGATCGCGCTCGCGGAGGGCCGCCACAGCGACGCCATCGAGGCGTTCCGGCGCTCCGACCGGGGCTATTGCCGGTTGTGCGCCCTTCCCTACCTCGCCCGAGCCTACGACGCCGCGGGACAGGTGGACTCCGCGCGTGCCGTGTACGAAAGGTATCTGGATACGCCCGGGCCCTTTCGGGTGTGGACGGGCGACGCCTTCCACCGGGGCACCATCCTCGAGCGCCTGGGGCGTCTCCACGAGGACGCCGGAGACGTGGACGAAGCGGCGAAGTACTACGCCATGTTCGTCGAGCTGTGGGAAGACGCCGATACGGAGCTCCAGCCTCGGGTAGGGGCTGTCCGGGATCGGCTCCAGCAGATCCTGAGGGAGCGCGGATGAGCATTATGGTCGAGAGAAGGCATGCCCGGCGCATTCGAGCGGCGGGGCGAGCCGATCGGGGGAACCCCTGAAGCGGATCATCCACGAGATCCACCGGCGCTCGCTCTGGCAGGCGCTCGGCATCTACCTGGCGGCCTCGTGGGTCGCTCTCCAGGTCGTCGAGACGCTCACGGAGAATCTCAGCCTTCCAGAGTGGGTGCCGCCGGTCGCGATCATCCTCCTCATCATCGGGCTCCCGGTGGTTCTGGCGACGGCGTTCGTCCAGCAAGGGGTCGGCGGGGACGGCACCCCGGCCCCCGGTCGCTCGCCTGCGGAGCCCACACCCCTTCCCGATCGGTCGGCTCCCCCGGCTTCGGCGGGGGCGCCGTCCGGCCCGGGCGAGATTCGGCGTCGGCTGTTCACCTGGCGCAACGCCATTCTGGGCGGGGCGGCGGCCTTCGCTACCCTGGCGGTGCTCCTTGGTGGTTGGCTCGTCTCGCGTTCGCTGGGGATCGGTCCGGCCGCCACGCTCGTGGCCCAGGGAGTGCTCGACGAGCAGGCGACCATCCTGCTGGCGGACTTCGATTCGGACGATGCCAACCTCAGCCGGGCCGCGACGGAGGCCTTCCGGATCGACCTCTCGCAGTCCACCGTGGTCCGCCTGGCCGACCCGGCGTTCGTGCGCGAGGCGCTCACGCGGATGGCGCGCCCGGGCGATACCCGCCTGACGCTCGATGTCGCCCGCGAGCTGGCGCAACGCGAGGGCCTTCCCGCCGTCCTGCACGGCGAGATCCTCGGCGCCGGCGGCCGCTACGTGGTCTCCGCCTCGCTGTTGGCCACCGAGGATGGGGCCCTGCTCGCTTCGCACCGGGAGACGGCCGCCGACTCGTCGGACATCATCGACGCCATCGATGCCACCTCCAATCGGCTCCGCGAGCGCATCGGCGAATCGCTCCCCGACCTGCGCGCGTCCACGCCGCTCGCCCGGGTGACGACGGCCGACCTGCAGGCGCTCCGCCAGTACTCCCAGGCCGCGCGGCTGGCCGACATGGGCGAGGAGGAGCGCGCGATCGCCTTCCTCGAGCAGGCGATCCAGCGGGACTCGACGTTCGCGATGGCCTACCGGAAGCTGGGCGTCATCCTGAACAACCGCTCCGAGCAACGATCCCGGGCGCTGGCGGCCCTCGGGCACGCTTTCGCGCACCGGGATCGTCTCACCGACCGGGAGCGGTACCTCACGGAAGCGCAGTATTACTTCGATGTCGAGACCGACCTCACGCGGGCGGCCGCCGCGTACGAGAGTCTCCTCGAGCTCGACCCGAACGACGATTGGGCGCTCAACAACGTCGGGATCATCTACGGGATCGAGCAGCGGGACTTCGCGCGCGCGGAGCCGATGTTCGAGCGCGCGATCGATATCGACACGCTCAGCGCTCCGCCCTACTTCAATCTCGCCGTGGTCCTGGCCTCCCGGTGGAAGCTCGATGCGATCGATTCGACCCTGGCGTTGTGGGCGCGCCGCCTTCCGGCCGATCCGACGCCGGCCCAGTTCCGGGCGCTCCGGGCCTTCGTCGCCGAAGACTGGGAGGGCGCCGAGGACGCGGGGAGGGGTTTCCTCGAGCTGTACGGAAGCAATCCCGCCCTGGCGGCCAACGGCAACGCCTTCCTCGCCAACACGCTCTCTACTCTGGGTCGGTTGCAGGAGTCCCACCGCTTTCGACGAGAGGCCGAATCCGATCAGTCGCGGCGTGGGCTCGCCGCGGAAGCTCTCCGCGAGGTGATCCCCCTCGCCAGCCTGGAGCTGATGGCCCAAGACGTCCCCGGCGCCGTACGCACGCTCGAGGCGGGGCTCGAGCGATACCCGCTGGACGGGCTGGATCCCCTCGATCGTCCGTACCTGGGGCTCGTGTTCTTCTATGTGGATGCGGGTCGGCCGGGACAGGCGCGGCGCATCCTCTCGGAGTGGGAAGCCGCGGAACCCGGTGTCGATGCGCGGCCAGTGTACTGGTCGGCCCGCGGATCCGTCGAGGCGGCCGAGGGGAACCTCGAAGAGGGGGTCGCGAGCCTCAGGCGGGGGGACTCGGGCCCGTGCACTCCTTGCACCCCCAATAGGCTGGCGAGAGCCTACGACCGGGCCGGGGTGGCCGACTCCGCGGTCGCCTACTACGAGGCGTACCTGGCCAACGGCATGCTGTTCCGCCCGTTCATCGACGCGACGAACCGCGGTCCCGCGCTCGAGCGACTGGGGCAGCTGTACGATTCGCGTGGGGACCTCGAGAACGCCCAGAAGTACTACGCGGAGTTCGTCGAGCTCTGGGCGGAGGCCGACGATGTGCTCCAGCCCCGGGTACGCGCGGCGCAGGCGCGGCTCGACGAGATCTTGAAGGAGCGCGGATGAAGAACGTCATCCGAGAGATCCACCGGCGGTCGCTGTGGCAGGTGCTCGGCATCTACCTGGCCGTGTCGTGGATGGTCCTCCAGGTCGTCGACGTCATCGGGAACAACTTCGGTCTGCCGGCCTGGGTGGCCCCGGCCGCCCTCGTTCTGCTCCTGCTCGGCCTGCCCGTCGTGATCGCCACGGCGTTCGTGCAGCACGGCCTGATGATCAGGGAGCGCGGGGCCCCGCCGGCACCATCGCGCGAGGAGGTCGGCGAGGTCGAGCCTCTCGCCGCGCCGAACCGAACCGGTCGCCACAAGCTGCTCACGTGGCGGAACGCGCTCGTCGGGGGCGGGGTCGCGTTCGCGGTTCTCGCGATGCTCACGGGCGGGTACCTGTTGATGCGTGCCTCGGGGATCGGCCCCGCGGGGACGCTGGTCGCCCGGGGCGTCCTCGAAAAGGGCGCTCAGATCCTCCTCGCCGAGTTCGAGAGCACCGACCCCGATCTGGCCGACGTGGTCACCGGAGCGCTCCGCATCGACCTGGCCCAGTCCCCCACGATCCGGCTGGTGTCCCGGTCGACGCTGGCGGGAGGGCTGCAGCGCATGCAGCGGGAGGAAGGGACCGCGATCACGAGCCAGGTGGCCCGCGAGCTGGCGGTCCGGGAGGGGTACGACGCGATCATCGAGGGCGAGATCGGGAACGCCGGGTCGGGCTACGTCCTGACCGCGAACATCGTGGGGGGCGAATCGTGGGAGCCGCTCGCCGGCTTTCGGGTGACGGCCCGAAGCGACGACGACCTCATCGACGCGATCGAAGAGCTGTCGCGAGACATCCGTGACAAGGCGGGCGAGTCGCTGCGCAGCGTCCAGGGGGCGCCCGGCTTGCGCCAGGTCAGCACGTCCTCGCTCGAAGCCCTGCGGCTCTACAGCCAGGCGGAGGATGATGAGAATCGAGCCGGCGACGGGGGGGCGCGCGCGCTCGAGCTGTACGAGCAGGCGGTGGCCGTCGACCCCGAGTTCGCGATGGCCTACCGGAAGATCGGAGTCGCGCTCGGCAACCTGGGGATTCGCCGGGACGAGCAGATCGCGGCCCTGCGTCGGGCGTTCGACCTGCGCGAACGCCTCACGCCCGCCGAGCGTCACCTCGCCGAGGCCTACTACTACGCCGCCGTCACGGGCGATCGGGCAGCGAGCATCCGCGCATACGAACGGGTGCTCGAGACGGCGCCGGATGACCGCGCGGCCCTGAACAACCTGGCGGTGGCCTATCTCGACGTGGGTCGGGAGGCGGAGGGAGAGCCGCTCCTCGAACACGCGTTGAGCCTTGAGGGCTTCACCGTGGGATACAACAACCTCGCCTGGACGAGACTGGCGCTCGGTGACCGGGATGCCGCACTGGCGACCTACGACGAGGCGACCGAGCGTTTGCCCGAGGCCGCGGCCTTCCTCGAATACAACCGCATCCTCCTGGCCCTGGACGCCACCGAATACGATCTGGCGGCCGATCTCGGCGCGGCGTATGCGGAGCGATTCCGGTCGCGGGAGGCCGCCCAGTGGAACGCCGTCGAGATGGGAATGCTCGACGGAGTGCGTGGCAGACACGAGGCAGCTGGGGCCCGGTGGGACGAGGCGGAGGGCGCCGCGCTCTTCGAGGGCCACCCGATGCGGCTCGCCAGGCACCGCGCCTCGCTCGCCATCGCGCGCGGCGATTCGGCGGGCGCCGTCCGGGAGCTGCTGGACGCGTACCGGATCCGGCGGGATTCGTTGACGGCACAGGACCGGGTCTATGGTGAGTGGCTCACGACCCTCATCGAAGCCGGCGGCGTCCGCGACGCCGAGCGCATCTATGGCGAGTGGTTGGAGCAGGTCCCCGACACCCTGCTCGGCATCGGCGAGGCGGACCGGAGGAGGGCCGTCGTCGCGCGATTGACGTTCGCGCGCGGGGATTCGGAAGAAGCCGCACGGCTGTGGGAGATCCACGGGCGGGAGTGCCCCAGCGTCTGTTGGGTCGAAGCCTCGCTCGGCCTTGCCGACATCTACGAGGCACGGGGCGATGTCGAAGCGGCGATCGAGGCCTACGAGCAGTTCCTGACCCGTACCCCGGCCAACTACAGGTATTACGTCGACATCGGGAGGCGAGGCCCGGTTCTCGAGCGGCTGGGCCAGCTTCTGGACCGAGACGGCGATCACGAGAGGGCGGCTGGCTACTACCGGCAATTCGTCGATCTCTGGTCGGAGGCGGATGAAGCGCTCCAGCCCCGGGTGCGGGCGGCGCAGGCGAGACTCGAAGAGATCGTGAGCTCCCGGGGATGATGAGATGCTCGACTGCGTGGCCTCGATGAGGGAAGTCCGATGAAGAGCCTGATCCGAGAGATCCACCGGCGGTCGCTGTGGCAGGTGCTCGGCATCTACCTGGCCGGCTCCTGGGTGGCGCTCCAGGTCATCGAGATGTTCAGCGAGACGATGACCCTGCCGGACTGGGTGGTGCCGCTCGTCTGGGTCCTCCTGATCGCGGGTCTACCCATGGTCCTCGCGACGGCCTTCGTTCAGGAAGGCGGCCCGGGCCGGAAGCAGGAGGCGGCCGCCGGCGGCGACGCACCGGTGGGGCTGCCTCCTACGCCCAGCGCGACGACTGACTACGTCACGACGGTTCCGGAGACCGCCCCTGTCCTCGCGGACCCGGGGGTCCCCCACCGGCTGTTCACGTGGCGGAACTCGATCGTCGGCGGTGTGCTCGCGTTCGCGCTCGTCGGTGTGATCGGGGTCGGGTGGATCGCGATGCGCACCCTCGGCGTCGGGCCGGCCGCCACCCTCGTCGCGCAAGGCGTGCTCGAGGACCGGGCGCCGGTGATCCTCGCCGATTTCGCGAGCGGTCCGGCCGACAGCCTGCTCGCCCGTGCGGCCACGGAGGCGCTGAGGGTCGACCTCGCGCAATCGAACGTCATCACGATCGTCGAGCAGGCGCAGGTCGCCGGGGCGCTCTCCCGCATGTCCCGGCCCGCAGACAGCCGGATCGACATCGAGCTGGCCCGCGAGATCGCGGTGCGCGAGGGCTCGCAGGCGGTCATAGCCGGCGAGATCATCCCGGCCGGGGGCGGGTTCGTGCTCGCTGCGCGGGTGGTGTCGGCCGGCGGCGGTCAGGAGCTCGTGTCGCACCGCGAGACGGCCCGGAGCGAGGACGACCTCCTGCCGGCCATCGACAATCTGTCACGCAAGCTCCGCGAGCGGATCGGCGAGACGCTCAGGGATCTGCGCGCCGACGAACCGCTGGCGAGGGTGACCACCGGTTCCCTCGAAGCGCTGAGAAAGTACTCGCAGGCGGTGTGGGCGATCGACGCCCTCGCCGACTCCGAGCGCGGGATCGCGCTTCTCGAAGAGGCGGTCGCGCTCGACTCGGCGTTCGCGATGGCGTGGCGGAAGCTCGGGACCGAGCTCGGCAACCGGTTCGAGCAGCGGGCGCGCCGGATCGAGGCGCTGACCAACGCGTACCGGTTCCGCGACCGGCTCACCGAGGTGGAGCGCTATTGGGCCGCGGCGACGTACTTCTCGCTCGTGGAGTTCGAGCCCGAGGATGCGATCACGGCGTACCGGAACATCCTCGAGATCCGGCCCGACGACTACCGGGCGCTCAACAACCTGGGGAACCGCTACCGGAACGTGCTCGACCCCGAGCGGGCGCGGGACGCCTACGAGCGCGCGATCGCGATCGACTCGTTCAACCTGATCACCTACAACAATCTGGCACAGACGCTCTACCAGCTCGAGCGAGCCGACGAGGCGCTGGCCGTGCTCGACGCGGCCAAACGGCACTTCCCCGAGAACCCGGGGATCGCCTCCACCACCGTCGAGCTGGCGATCGCGACGGGGGACGAGGAACGCGCGTCGACCGAGATCCGCGTGATCGAGGAGGCGGGGGTGTCGAGCCTGTTCTGGCGGGCCGCCGCGGACGACTACGAGGCCATCCTCGCGGCACGACGTGGCCGGATGGCCGAAGCCGACCGGGCCTTCGATGCGGAGCTCCGCTCGCAGTACGCGCGAGGCCTCGGGGACCTCTATCTAGGCTCGATGATCCGCCGGGCGTGGACCGACTTCGGCGTGCGGAGGGATCCGGAGGCGGCCAGGGATCTCGTCGAGGCGGCGCTGGCGCGATACCCGCTCGAGGCGCTCGCGCCGCTCGACCGACCGTACATCGGCCTCGCCCAGCTGTACGCGGCCCTCGGCGACGTGGCGCGTGCGCGCAACCTCCTGGCCGAGCGCGACGCTGCGGTCGAGCCCGGTCCGCTGGGCGGGGAGACCCTCGTCGGGCTGCCGGTCGCCGAGGGGCTGATCGCGGCCGCCGAAGGACGCCTCGACGAGGCGATGGCCGCGTTCGAGCGCGTGAATCCTGGCCTGTGCCAGACTTGCGGCCTCGCCGAGGCGGCGATCGCCTTGGACGAGGCCGGCGACGTGGAGCGGGCCATCGCCGCCTACGAGCGCTACCTGGCGAGCCGCGCCCTGGGCCGTCTGTACACCGACGGCGGACTCCTCGGGCACACGTACGAGCGGCTGGCGCAGCTCAACGACGAAACCGGCGATCTCGACGAGGCGGTCAGGTACTACGCGATGTTCACCGAGCTGTGGGCCGAGGCCGACGAGGAGCTCCAGCCGCGCGTCCGCGCCGCCCAGACCCGCCTCGAGGCGATCCTGAGGGAGATCGGGTGATGAGGAATCTGATCCATGAGATCCACCGGCGCTCGCTCTGGCAGGTGCTCGGCATCTACCTCGCGGTCTCCTGGGTCGTCCTCCAGGTGATCGACGTCCTCGGAAACAACGTCGGTCTGCCGGAGTGGGTCGGGCCCACCGCTTTCGCGCTCCTCCTCGTCGGGCTGCCGATCGTCATCGGGACCGCTTTCCTCCAGGAGGGCATGACGACGAGGCAGCCGAGCCCGTCGGCGTCGGCGGACACGGGAGAGGAAAGGCCCTCGCCCCCTTCCGATATCGAGAGACGCCACCGGCTGTTCACGTGGCGGAACGCGGTCATCGGTGGCGTGGGCGCGTTCGCCCTCCTCGGGATCGCCACGGCCGCGTGGCTGTTCATGCGAACGGCGGGGATCGGGCCCGCCGGGACCCTCGTCGCCGCCGGGTTACTGGATGAGCGGGACCCGATCCTGATCGCCCAGATGGAGGCGGGCTCCGGGGACGCGGCGCTGGCCCGCACCGCGACCGAGGCCCTCCGCACCGATCTGGCCGAGTCGCCGGTCGTGACCCTGCTCAGCTCCGATGACGTCGCGGACGCGCTTCGCCGCATGCGTCGCGACCCCGATACAGAGCTCGACCTCGCCCTGGCCCGCGAGGTGGCCGCCCGTGAAGGCATCAAGGCCGTGATCTCGGGCGAGGTCAACGTCGCGGGAGCGGGCTATGTCCTGACGGCGCAGATCATCTCGGCCGCGGATGGGAGCGTCCTCGCCTCCCGGCGCGAATCGGCGCGGGACGAGAGCGAGGTCGTCGACGCGATCGACCGGCTCTCCAGGGGCGTCCGCGAGCGGCTCGGCGAGTCGCTTCGATCCGTTCAGTCCGGGCCCCCGCTCGCGCGACTCACCACCGCCTCGCTCGAGGCGCTCGAGAAGTATCAGGAGGGGAACGCGGCCCTGGGACGAGGGGATCAAGAACGGGGCATGGAGCTCCTGTACGAAGCCGTCGCGATCGATACGGCGTTCGCGGCCGCGTGGCGCCGGATCGCGACCGACCTGGGGAACCCCGGCAGTATCGGCGATAGCCGCGCGGAAGCGATCGAGGCGGCGACGAAGGGGTGGGTTTACCGGGACCGCCTGACCGAGTACGAGAAGGTCCGGGCGGAGGCCGTCTACCACAGCGCGGTCACGGGCGACTACCGACGCGAGCTGGCGGTCTACGAGCGCGGCGTCGAGCGGTTTCCGGAGTCCGGTCCTCTGCACAACAACCTCTCCGTCCAGTACCTCGACCTCGAGGAGTTCGCGAAGGCGGAGGCGGTCATCACCGGGTATCACCCCGGCCGGGACGAGTTCTTCCTGAACATCAATCTGATTCGATCGCTGGCCGCCCAGGGACGGTTCGACGAGACCGAAGAGCGGGCCGGATCGGTATCCGCCGGCCTGTCGGCCCTCGAGGTCTACCGATTCCTTCCGTACGCCGGGCGACTTCGCGCCGCACGGGATTGGGAGGGCCTGGAGGCACTGGCCGACTCCACCGGTTCTTCCGGGGTCATCGCCCGGCTTCGGGGTCGCGTGGCCGAAACGCAGGCGGATGCCGCGGTCGATCTGGCGGAGCTCGAGCGGGCAGGCCGGCCGGCCGAGTATCTCATCCAGGTGCTCGAGCGGGCGTTCACCGAGCTGGACGTGCGAGGCCGAAGCGACACCGCCGTCGAACTGGTGGACAGGGCGCTCGAGCGGCACCCGCTCGACGCGTTGCACCCCTTCAATCGTCCGTACGCGGGGCTCGCGGAGTTCTACGCCCGCGTAGGGCGTCTGGAGGATGCAAGGCGGTACCTGGTCTCGTACGAGGCCGAGGTCGTGGACTCGCTCGGCGTGGTCTGGAATCGGGACTGGCACCGGGCCCGGTCCGAGCTCGCCCTCGCGGAGGGGAGGTTCGACGACGCCATCGCCGAGCAGCGCCTCTCGGAGGCGCGGCCGTGTCGGAACAGATGCCCTCAGCTCGGGCGGGTCTACGATCTCTCGGGGGTACCGGACTCGGCCATCGCGGTGCTGGGCCGCTACGTCGACGCGCCGAGAGCGTCGGGGTTCGGAGAGGATGCCCGCTTCATGGCGTGGGCGCTGGAGCGTCTCGGTCAGCTGACGGAGGAGCAGGGTCGGCTCCAGGCGGCGGCCGAGTACTACGCCCGCTTCGTCGACCTCTGGTCCGGGGCGGATGAGGACCTCCAGCCACGCGTTCGCGCCGCGCAGGCGAGGCTCGAGCGGATTCTGACGGAGATCGGGTGATGAAGGGCCTTATCCACGAGGTCCACCGACGCTCGCTCTGGCAGGTGCTCGGGATCTACGTCGGGGCGTCGTGGCTCGTGCTCCAGGCGGTGGACACGATGGCCGGCGCCCTCAGCCTACCGGCCTGGTCGGCTTCGTTCGCGTTCTTCCTGCTCGTGGTGGGGCTGCCGATCGTCCTCGCGACCGCGTTCGTGCAGGGGGGGGTCACCCGCGCGGGCCGATCGGACACGCAGCCGGGGCCGTCGGGCGACGAGGCCCCCGCGCCCATCGAGACCGCGGGGGACACCGCGTCCGGCAAGACCACTTCACGGAGCCGCCACCGCCTGTTCACCTGGCGAAACGCGATCCTCGGCGGGGCCGGGGCGTTCGCTCTGCTCGGACTCCTGACCGCCGGCTGGCTCGGGTCGCGCGCGCTCGGGGTCGGGCCCGCCGCCACCCTCCAGGCCCGCGGGGTCCTCGACGATCAGTCGCTCGTGGTGCTGGCGGACTTCACGGCCGCCGACGCCGAGCTCGCGGCGGCGGCGACTCAGGCCCTCCGGGTCGACCTCTCGCAGTCGCAGGCGATCCGGCTCGCCGATCAGGCCCTGGTTTCCGAAGCTCTCCAGCGCATGGAGCGCGAACCGGGCGAGCCGTTGACGGCCGATGTGGCGCGCGAGGTCGCCCGGAGAGAGGGCGCGGGGGCCGTGATCCACGGCGCCATCAGCCGCGCGGGGGAGGGCTACGTGTTCACCGCCGAGCTGGTCGACGCCGCCGACGGGACGACGCTGACTTCGCAGCGCCAGACCGCGGGGGGACCCGGCGACGTGATCGGCGCGATCGAGGAGCTGTCGAAGAAGCTCCGCGAGCGGATCGGCGAATCGCTCGGCTCGATCCGGGCCGGCGAGCCGCTGGCACGGGTAACCACGAACAACCTCCAGGCGCTCGAGCTGTACTCCCGGGCACAGCGCGACGGCGGCGGGGATCGCCTGGCGCTCTACGAGCAGGCGGTGGAGCTGGATCCGGGGTTCGCGATGGCCTGGAACGGAATCGCGATCCTGTTTCGCAACTCGCTGAGCGAGCGGGCCCGGATGCTCGAGGCGCGCACGCGGGCGTACGAGCTCCGAGATCGGCTCACGC
>Ga0302046_10003284_pt1 | contig 14669 bp, 12 predicted proteins | sample RVTome_11_FD_200261 | JGI IMG/M metagenome (GOLD analysis project Ga0302046, IMG submission 200261) | Soil microbial communities from uranium-contaminated site in the Upper Colorado River Basin, Wyoming, United States - RVT147D111 (version 2) ...
GTACTAGGAGCCCGTGGTAGAAATGCAGTGGCCCGCCACCCGTGCTTCGCACGGGTACCCGGGATGCCACGGCTCCAGCGGGCACCCGCGCTGTTGCGCGGGTCGCGGCGCGACGAAGGCATAGCCGTAGCTACGTCTAGGAGCGCCAACGACGGGGGCACCCAGGCCGAAGGCCTGGGTCGGGCCGTGCCACCGTAACCCACTACCGTGTAAGATCATGTCAAGCATGGTGCTGGGCGCAGGGGGGTTGCGGCCCCATACGTCGTCTCTTCTCCTCGGACCACGGCCTTCGGCCGCGGTGCCCGAACAACTACGACTGGTCGTCGTTCCTAGTCTGGGTCTCGCAAGACCGGGGCACCCACGCCCGCAGGGCGTGGGTCGCGCGGGCCGCTGCATTTCTACCACGGGCTCCCAGGAGCGCCCCCGCGCGCGGGCGCTCGATGCGCCCCGCCCCCGTACGCTCCCGCCCCCCCCTGGCTGACGGGGTGTCGTGGGCCGCGCTCAGCCGCCCGCCTCGCCGAACGTCCGCCTCACCGCCACGGCGCCGCGCTGCGGCACGATCGGGGCGCCCTTGCGGCGCGCCCAACCCTCCGTGAACTCGGCCCCCAGCAGCAGGATCAACGCGCTGTAGTAGATCCACAGCATCGCGACGGCCAGCGAGCCGGCTGCGCCGTAGACCGTGCCGGGGTCGCTCCGCCCCAGATAGTAGCCGATGACCTGCTTCCCGACGGTGAAGAGCAGGCCGGTGACGGCGCCCCCGACGACGGCGTCGCGCCAGCGGACGACCGCGTCAGGGACGTATCGCAGGACGAGCGTGAAGGCCAAGGTCACGATCGTGAACGAGATGCCGACGTCGAGGGCCTGAAGCGTCGAGCTCTCGAGCCACGCCGGCGCGTGCTGCCGGATCAGGCCCTCGAACGCCGACAGCCCGGTGCTGAGCACCAGCGTGGTGAGCAGGAGGAGTCCGATGGAGGCCATCATCGCGAGAGACACGACGCGCTTCATGAGGAACGAGCGGACGTCGCTCCCCTTCGGGTCGGGCGCGACGCGCCATGCCTTGTTGAGCGCCGTCTGGAGGTGCACGAAGCCGCCGGTGGCGCCGAGCACGATGGCCACGAGGCCGAAGATGGCCGTAGGGCCGCTGAGGTCGGGCCGCGTGACCCCCTCGACGACGTCCACGATCTCCGCGGCGCTCTCCACGCCCACCACGCTTTCGACCTGTTCGGACGCGATCTCCCGCACGGCGTCGGGATCCACGAACGCGCTCGCCAGGAGCGTCAGGAGTCCCAGGAGCGGCGGCATGGCGAAGATCGTGTAGTAGGAGATCGCCGCCGCCAACGCCGGGCATTCGTCGCTCAGGAAGTCGCCCACCACGTTCCGCACGAAGCGCCCGGCCGACCGTGCTCGTCCGAGCAGCGTCGGGCGCGAGGCCGAGTCGTCATCGTTCGGGCCGTCGTTCACGGGGCGCCCACCAGCGTGTAGAAGGTGCCCAGGATCGTTCCGTAGATCACGTGAGCGACCAGCGCGATCAACGGGGCCCGGCGGCCGTAGTTCAGCGCGAGGAACCCCGGCGGCTGCAGCCAGCGGGTTGCGGTCGGCCCCTGACGCTCGGTCGCCATGTTGGGATGCACGTTGGCGAGGACCGGCATGGCCACCGTGAGCATCAGCGCACCGTGGAACGCCCCCGCCAGCGCGCCGATCCACCAGGTGGCGCGGCCCAGCTCCTCGAAGCCCCATGCGTAGAAGAAGGCGAAGATCCAGCCGGTGACGACGATGCCGGCCAAGCCGAAGATGCGCGCGCGGTCCCGGTCGAGCGTCCAGGCGGTTCCCAGCATGAACGGAATGCTCAGCCGGGAGACGCCCGCCGACTGCGCGGTCTCCATGGTGCCCACGAGTGCCAGGCTCGCGACCAACCCCCACAGGAGGCAGCTCGACCAGTCCACGAAGCTCGTGCCGCCCCCGGCCGCGACGAGGGCGTCGACCGCGGCACCCAGCGCGCTCATGGGTTCCTCACCGTCTGGCGGTCCGTGTCCGCGCGGGCGCGCGCCGCCGCCTCGCTTGCCTCGGTCGCGCGCAGCGTAAGCGCCGCGTTGATCAGGCCGATGTGCGTGAAGGCCTGAGGAAAGTTGCCGAGGAACGCGTGGGTGCGCGGGTGGATCTCTTCAGCGTACAGCCCCACGTCGTTCGCGTGCTCGAGCAGCCTGTCGAACCGGGCCCGCGCCGCCACCAGATCGCCCACCAGCGCGAGCGCCTCGACCGCCCAAAAGGCGCACAGGATGAACGTGCCCTCGGCGCCTGGCAGGTCATCGAAGTCGTGCGCGTAGCGGTACAGGAGGCCGTCCCCCGCATCCAGGCGCTCGAGGATCATCTCGGCGGTCGCCTTGTAGCGCTCGTCCATGGCGCCGATGTAGCCGGCCTCGGCGAGCAGCAGGAGCGCGGAGTCGAGGAGCTTGTCCTCGAACGTGCCGAAGTAGGCGCCCGTGCGCGGATCGAACGCGTCGCGCTCGATGCGCGCCCGGATCTGGTCGCGCACCTCCCGGAACCGCTCCACCGGAGCGCGCACCGTGCCCGACTCGTGCAACCGGATGATGCGATCGAGCGCCGACCAGCACATCACGATCGAGTGCGTATGGTGGCGCGACTCGTGACGAATCTCCCAGAGCCCGTGGTCCGGCTGCTCCCATAGGTCGCACACGGCCCGACCGAGGCCCACGAGGAAGTCGAGCTCGGCCTCGTCCCACCGGTCACCCCGATGGAGCGCGTTGTGCGCGGTGGCCACGACCTCGCCATACACGTCGAGCTGCAGCTGCCCGCTCGCCTTGTTGCCGATGCGCACCGGTCGCGAGTCGCGGTATCCGCCGAGGTGACCCAGGCTTCGCTCGATCAAGCGCGTTCCGCCCAGCACGTCGTAGAGGGGGCGGATGCGGGGAGCGGTGAGCTTGGTGACGTACAGGACCCAGTCGAAGAAGGCTCGACCCTCGTCGCGAAACCCCGCGTCGTGCAGCGCGCGCAGCGTCCACGAGGCGTCCCTTAGCCAGCAGAATCGATAGTCCCAGTTGCGCTCGCCGCCGATCGTCTCGGGGAGCGAGGTCGTGACCGCCGCCACGATCGCCCCCGACGGAGCGTACGTCAGCAGCTTGAGCGTGAGCGCGCTCCTGATGAGCTGTTCCCGGTAGGGGCCGTCGTACTCGAGCTGGCTGGACCACTCCTCCCACCATTCGGCCGAGTCCCTCACGAGCCGCTCACAGGTGTCCAGCGGCAGGAGCACGGCCGGCTCGTTGCCCGCGTAGATCAGCGAGAAGTGCCGGTGCTCCCCCCGGCGCAGCGTCTCGGTGCCATGTGCCCCGGGCTCACCGGACGCGGGAGCCAGCGCGAAGTCCGACAACAGCGCCAGCATGTGGGCGTCACCCTGGCACCAGAGCCCGAGCTTCCCGTGCTCCTGGATCGTCGGCGTGAGCCGGCCGTAGCTCAACCGCGGGTCGAAGCGTGCCTCGACCTCCACCTCTCCCTCGACGCACTCCAGGCAGCGCAGGATCTGATGCTGCGGCCACGGCCGGTTCCGCTTGCGCTGCTCGTGCGTCACGGGCATCAGATCGATGAGCCGCAGCCGCCCCGTCTCCGTGATGAACGTGGTCTCGAGCAGGACCGTGTCGCCGACGTAGCGGCGCCGCACCGTGTATCCCTCGTGGCGGGGGAGGGAGGGCCCGATCCTGAAGTGCCCGCCCTGGGCGTGGTCAAGCAGGCGGCCGAAGACCGAGGGGCTATCGAAGCGCGGGAGACACAGCCAGTCGATGGAGCCGTTGGTCCCGACCAGCGCGGCCGTGCGGCAGTTGCCGATGACCGCGTAGTCCTCGATGGGCAGGAAGGCCGGAGCCGACCCGGACTTCTCGCTCACGGCGCCGCCGAGTCGGGCTCGGAACGCCCCCGCTCATGGTTCGTTCGGCTCACCGCCCTGGGACCAGCGTGCCCACCATCTCCTTGACGGTCTGCCGGAGGACTCCCGCCGCGCGTGGATCTCCCCTGAGCATGGAAGCCGTGAAGTTACGGGCCTGCTCGAGGGTGATGTGGGGTGGGAGCGGGGGAACGTCGGGATCGGTACGGACGTCCAGGACCACCGGCCGGTCCGCCGACAGCGCGTACTCCCACGCGTCCGCGATGCCGCTCGGGTCCTCGACCCTTCGTCCGTCCAACCCCAAGCTCTCGGCATAGTCGGCGTACCGTACGTCGGGTATCTCCTGCGACGCCGCGAACGCCGGGTCGCCGTTCAGGACGCGCTGCTCCCAGGTGACCTGGTTCAGGTCGAGGTTGTTCAGCACGCAGACGATCAGCCGTGGGTCGCTCCAGCGCTCCCAGTACTTGGCGACCGTGATCAGCGCGTTCATGCCGTTCATCTGCATGGCACCGTCGCCGACGAGCGCGACGGCCGGCCGACCCGGATGACAGAACTTGGCGGCGATCGCGTAGGGCACGCCCGGCCCCATGCTGGCGAGGTTTCCCGAGAGGGATGCCATCATGCCCGGACGCACCCGGAGGTCGCGCATGAACCAGTTGGCGGCGGACCCGGAGTCGCACGTGAGGATCACGTCCGGGGGCAGCCGCGGTGAGAGCTCCCAGAAGACACGCTGCGGATTGATGGGGTCCGCGTCGATCATCGCGCGCTCCTCGAGCGTGTCCCACCACTCCCAGACGTCACCCTCGATCTCCTCCCGCCATCCCCGGTCTCGCTTTCCGTCCAGGTGGGGAATGAGCTCGGTGAGCGTCTCCCGCGCGTCTCCCACCAGGTTCACCTCCGTGGGATAGCGCAGCGAGAGCATTCGGGGGTCGATGTCGACCTGCACGGCGCGCGCTCGTCCTTCCTCGGGCAGGAACTCCGAGTACGGAAAGCCCGTGCCGACCATGAGGAGGGTGTCGCAGCCAGTCATGAGCTTCCAGCTGGGCTGCGTGCCGAGGAGGCCTATACCTCCCGTGCAGTACGGCAGGTCGTCATCGATCACCGCCTTGCCCAGGATCGTCTTGGCCACGCCGGCGCCGAGGAGGTCGGCGACGCCCATCACCTCATCGTGCGCGCCGAGGCATCCGGCCCCGACCAGCATGGCCACCCGCTCGCCCGAGTTGAGCACCTCCGCGGCCCTGCGCAGGTCCTCGACGCGCGGCACCACGCGCGGCCGCGAGGTCCCCACCCCTGTGTGAATGGTCCCGTGCGCGTGCGGCGGGGCCGCGTACGGCAGGTCCTGCACGTCGCTCGGGAGGATCACGCACGTGACCGTGCGTTCGGCCTCGGCGATCCGCATCGCCCGGTCCACCAGGTGCCGCGCCTGCTCGGGCGTCGAGCACATGTGCACGTACTCGTGCGCCACGTCCTTGAAGAGCGAGACAAGATCCACTTCCTGCTGGTAGTCGCCGCCCAGGGCGGACCGGCTCTGCTGACCCACGATGGCCACCACGCCCTGGTGATCCATCTTCGCGTCATACAGCCCGTTGAGCAGATGGATGGCTCCGGGGCCCGAGGTCGCGAGACATACGCCCACGCGCCCGGAGAACTTGGCGTGGGCACAGGCCATGAAGGCGGCCAGCTCCTCGTGCCGCACCTGGATGAAGTCGATGCGGTCCTCGTGCCGGCGCAGCGCCCCCATCAGGCCGTTGATGCCATCGCCGGGGTATCCGTAGATTCGTTCGACGCCCCAGGCGTGCAGTCGCTTCACGACGAAATCGCCGACGGTCTCACCCATGCGTTCCCTGCTCCCTTCCGCCCTCGCGGCAATCGTTCGCAGTCCGTGCGCTTCCGGACGGGGAAGCGCGCGACAGTATTAGTGGTTCGCCCCCGAAGTCTGCTGGAATTGATCTCTCTTCGTTCGATCGTCTCGGGAGTGAGCCGCATGGCTCCGGTACGCGGGCAAGCCCCTCGGCTCGTGCGCCGCTGCATCCGCTCTGGCGGCGTTGCTCCTCCTCGGACCACGGCCTTCGCCCGCGGTGCCCGCGCTCTATTCCTCGTCGTCGCGCCTTGCCAGAGCGGCGCATCGGCACCCTCGGTTCTGCAGCAGACTTCGGGGGCGAACCACTAGGCTGCAATTCCCGTTCCTGCCAAGGGACCGGATTCGGGCGTGGGAGCGCGGTGCGCGAGCGTTGCGGTCAGTCGGTGTCGCACGAATGCGACGCACTGTCCGGTATTCGCCACGGTGAGGACGGCCGGCGCCGCGGCCGGCCCGCTCTCAGGCGGGTGCCGCCTGGATCGTCAGGCCGTCCGACTCGGGCCAGACCCTGCGCTGGCCGCCGATGAAGAACAGCAACTCGAACAGGCGGTCAGCGCCGAGCGCCGCGAGCGTGATGGGGGCGGGAACCGAGACGGATCCCACGCGCGCGTCATCCAGGTCCACATGCACGACAGCGGGGTCGCCGGCCTCCGTGCCGGGATCCAGCGTGAATCGCCAGGTACGCCCCCTGAGGTCGACCCACTCCACGGTGCGCGCGTTGGTCACCGCGTCCTCGACATCCTTCCTCGAGGCGCCGTGAGACCGCGTGCGCAACACGTGTCCGTCCAGCGAGACACCTGAACAGTCGAAGGTGTCCCCGCCAGCGCCGGGTCTGACCATGATGGACCAGTCGACGCTCCCCACGCGAAGGGAGCGGATGACCGGCTGCCCGAAGCCCCGCCGTGCGAATGTCTGCCACATCCCTGCTTCATCCTGATCGATGAACTTCGTCCTCGGCGGTCTCGACGGCCGCCGCAGCGGCGCGTCGTCCGTACTTCGCTTCGGCCAGCGCGGTCTCCCAACCAGATTGGTCGCTCGCCTTCGCTGAATTCATGGAAAGCAAGATCCATGCCGCCTGCGGACCATACGCCGTGCTCGACCTCGACCTGGGAGTCTCCGTGCCCCGACCTCGGTTCCCGTCCGCATCGCTCACCCTCGCTCGGGGCCCGCCGCGTGCACCTCCTCGGGCTCCGGGAAGCCGGGCTCCCGCTGCGCCAGCTCGGGGCCGGGCCTGGAGCCTGGCTCCACCGGGCGCAGCTCCACGGCGCGTCCCGAAAGCGTCGATTCGTGGACAGCGCGTATGATGCGCACATCCGCGAGGCCCTCCTCGCCGTCGGGCTCCGGGCGCTGCCCACGCAGCACGCACCTCGAGAAGTGAGTCAGCTCCGGGGCGAACTGGTCGCGCTGGGGGAGCCTGTGCGTCCAGGCTTCGTCTCCGGCGTGCACCGTGTATTCGAGGTTGGTGGCATATCCGAACGCCGGGTCCATGCCGATCCATCCCTCCGTGCCCACGACGCGGTAGTTCGACTGTCCGTCCGCGCCGAAGCTGCATGTGAAGGTCGCCAGGCGCTCCTTTGGGAAGTGCATTATGACGCTCACCATCTCGTCGCAGTGCTCGAACCTGTCGTCGCTCGCCGAGGACGCGGCCGCGCACACCCGGATGGGCTCGGAGCGAAACACGTAGCGCGCCGCGTTGATGCAGTAGATGCCCATGTCGTACACCGGCCCGCCGCCCTGCGTGGTGGGCAGCAGGCGGATGTTGCCGGGGGCGACGTCCTGTGAGAAGCGCGCGTCGAAGAACCGCGGGTCGCCGATCCGCCCCTCCGTGACGGCGTCGGCGACGGCCATGTTGCCTTCGTCGAAGTGCAGCCGGTAGGCGGTCATGAGCCGAACGTCGCTCATGGCTGCCGCATCGATCATCCGGCGGCACTCCTCCTCGGTGACCGCGAGCGGCTTCTCGCACAGCACGTGAACGCCCGCCTCGACTGCTCGCACGGCGAAGTCCATGTGGAGATGGTTCGGGAGCGCCAGGTAGACGGCGTCCACCGCGCCGCCGGAGAGCAGCTCGTCGTAGGCGTCGTAGTCGACGGCCAGCTCCACCCCGTGCCGTTCCCCCAGCACCCTTCGCTTCTCCACGCTGCCGCTCACCAGAGCCGTCAGCCTGGACTCGGTCGCGTTCTCGAACGCCGGCAGGATTGCGACCTGGGCGATGTGGCCGAGACCGACCACCGCGTAATCCACCGTGTTGTTGGCGCCCTTGCCGGCCATGTGCTCTCCTCCTCGACGTGCGGGTGGCCTCCGCCTTCCGTTCGAGCAACGGACGTGCCGCCCTGGCGCGTGTCTTGCGTCCCTCCAAGCTCGACGATGAGCCTCGATCGATCCGCAGACCCGCTCGGCCGATCCACGGACGTGCTCGCCGCCTTCTTCGCGGGCCTCGGGGCGGCGCCGTCGCGGGTGCTCATCCTGGACTACGACGGGACGTTGGCGCCGCTGGTGGAGGATCGACATCGAGCCGCCCCCTACGAGTGGGTCCCCGACCGGCTCGAGCGTGTCCGCCGCGCCGACACTCGCGTCGTGATCGTGTCGGGCCGGCCCGTCGACGAGCTGGCTCGGCTCCTGAGCCTGGACCCGCCGCCCGAGCTTTGGGGCGCTCACGGTTGGGAGCGGCGCGTGCCGGGGGAGGCGACGCGCAGACAGGCGGTGCCGGAGCAGGAGGGGAAGCACCTGCGGGCCGTGGCGCGGGCGGCGGAGTCGCTGGTGTCGGCCGAGCGGGTCGAGCGCAAGGTCGCGTCCGTGGCCGTGCACGTGCGGGGTCTGGCACCCGAGGAGCGTCGTCGCGTCCTGGAGCGGGTCCGATCCGCCTGGGAGGGGCTGGGCGGCGGGCAGGCGCTCCGGGTGGACAGCTTCGACGGAGGGATCGAGGCGCGCGCCGCGGGAAGGGACAAGGGCAGCGCGGTGCTCGACGTCGTCGGGGAGGAGCCGGCCGATGCTGCGATCGCCTATCTGGGAGACGACGTCACGGACGAGGACGCGTTTCGGGCCCTCGAGGGCCGCGGCCTCACGGTCCTGGTACGAGCGGAGCCGCGGCCGACGCTCGCTTCGGCGCGGCTCGCTCCTCCCGGCGATGTGCGGTGTTTCCTCGACGCGTGGATCCGCGCCTGCTCCCTTGGCCACCGAGGTGGCTCGATGGCACAGCCCTTGCGCCTCCTTGGCTCTCCGACATGAACGAAGCGCCCAGCCAGCGGGAGACGCCATGACCAGGGGGGGTCGACTTCGGCACCGCCGCTTGGTGGCGGTATCGAATCGCCTGCCTGTCGTGCTGACGCGGGGGGAGCAGGGCGAGTGGCGGCTGGAGCGGAGCGCTGGTGGACTGGTGACGGCCTTGGAGCCGCTGCTGCGCGACCGGGGTGGCCTGTGGATCGGCTGGCCCGGGGTGGACGGGGAGGACTTCGAGGGAAGTGAGGAGGCGCTCGATCGCTTCGCGGTCGAGCAGGGCTACGGCATCGTGCCCGTCGCGCTGAGCGAGACGGAACGCAACGACTTCTATCTGGGCTTCGCCAACAGCGTCATCTGGCCCCTGTTCCACGATCTGCAGAGCCGGTGCGACTTCGATCCCCGGTATTGGGACGCGTACCGGCGGGCCAACAGGAAGTTCGCGCGAGTGGTCGCCGCGAATACCCGCCAGGACGACCTGCTCTGGGTGCAGGACTATCAGCTCATGGCGGTCGCGGAGGAGCTACGCTACCTCGGCCTGAACGAGAGGGTCGGCTTCTTCCTGCACGTCCCTTTCTCCGACCCCGACACCTTCTGGAGGCTCCCGTGGCGCTCCGAGCTCCTCCGCTCGCTGCTCCAGTTCGACCTCATCGGGTTCCAGTCCTCGCGAGATCGCGACAACTTCGCCGAGTGCATCGTCCGCATGGACATGGGGGCGCACGTGGAGGCTCGGCTCGATCATATCGTTCTGCCCAACGGCCGCCGCGTCCATACGGGCGTCTTTCCGGTGAGCATCGACTTCGGCGAGTTCGCGCAGGGCGCCGACCAACCCGAGGTGGCGGCCCGGATGAAGGAGATACGTGAGGCCTCGCGAGAAGTCCGGATCATGCTCGGCGTCGATCGTCTGGACTACTCCAAGGGATTGGCGCAAAAGCTGCTTGGCTTCCGCTTGGCGCTCGAGCGGTATCCCGAGCTGCAGGGAAGCGTGACCCTGATCCAACTCGTCGTACCCAGTCGTGAGGACATCTCCGAGTACAACGAGATGAAGGAGGAGGTGGAGCGGCTCGTCGGAAGCATCCATGGCGCGTTCGCCACCCACGACTGGTCGCCCATCCGCTACATCTATGGAACGTGGGACCGCGAGGAGCTCCTGGCCCACTACCGCTCGGCTCAGGTCGCGCTCGTCACTCCGCTGAAGGACGGCATGAACCTGGTGGCGAAGGAGTACGCCGTGGCGGGGCCGGATGACGGTGTGCTGGTGCTGTCCGAGTTCGCCGGCGCGGCCGCGCAGATGGGCGACCACGCGCTGTTGGTCAACCCTTTCGACGTGGAGGGCGTGGCCGATGCCATCTGGCGGGCTGCGGATATGGACAGGGCCGAGCGGTCACGTAGGATGCACGCACTGCGCGAGGGCGTCCGCCGGGAGGACATCCACTGGTGGCTCGCCTCCTACCTCGGGCGATTCGAGCGGGACATCGTGGACGAGGAAGCCGCGGCCGCCGGCCCGCCACAGCCCCCCACGCGCTACGAGCGCAGACGCCGGGAGCGGCGCCGGTACTGGTACTCCGCGGAGGCCTGACGGGCCGGTCCGCACGCGGTCCGCACGAGGCATGAGGATTGCATGGGGTACGGACAGAAACGCTCGGTCAAATGTCGCGGCGCCACGGGCGCCGGGGGACAGCAGGGGACGTAAGCACAGATGAAGGCATCCACGATACTCGGCGTGCTCCTGGTGTTGTTCGGCATGGCCGCCCTGATCTGGAAGGGCATCGAGTACACCACCGAGGAAACACTGATCGACGCTGGCCCGATCGAGGTTCGGGCGGAGGAGGAGAGAACCATTCCCATCGCACCGGTCGTCGGAGTCGTCGCCGTCGTCGGGGGAATCATCCTGCTCGGCATCGGCAGGCAGCCCTGAGGGCGACCCTCGCGACCGGCCCGGGTGCGTAACTGATAAACTGGAGGCGTAACATGTTGTGGACCATCTTCATCATTCTCCTGATCCTTTGGCTTCTGGGAATGGTTTCGTCCTATACGCTGGGTGGCTTCATCCACGTCCTGCTCGTCATCGCCATCGTGATCGTGATCATCCGTGTCATCCAGGGCCGCAGTCCCGTCTGAGCTGGTCCGACCGACCCCGTGCACGCATCGGCTTCGGCGGCCGCGGCGCGATCCTGGAGTCCGACTCACCCCCGCGAGGGACGAGCTCCAGGAAGAGCGGGTCAGGTCGGACGACGACTGAGCGCTCGGCGCGCCGACCGATCCGCGATCGCGGTAGGCGAGCAGCCCGGGGCTCCGCCCCTCAGTTGGCTCCGTAGCTGTGCTTGCGCCCGATCTTGCCGTCCGCGCCGTGCACCACGAGCACGCTCGGGCGTGAGGCCTTGGCCAGGTTGCGGCCGGCGGTCACCGCCTTGCCCTTGCGGTCGAACCGGTCGATGGGATCCCTCTCGCGGTCGCGGGTCAGGATCCAGCCGGCGTCACCGTCGGCACGCACGTGGAATTCGGTGCCATTATCCTTCTGACGAGCCATCCGGACGGCGGCCACGCTCGCGGCTGCGGCCGCCATCAGCCCCGCCGCCGTGGCCGTGGCCTTGGGCTTGTCGCCGACAGCCTTCGTGATCTTCCGGGTCCAGCGCTTCGGGGCCCCGGTCTTCTTCATGAATGGCATCGTTTCCTCCCTTACGTTCATCTATCGGCAAGCGGCGTGCGGGTCCACCGTAGGAGCGAGCACGTACCGTGCCGCCGGCGCCGTTACCCCGCACGCTCATCGTCGTGCTCCTCCCGGAGAAACCGACGACCGGGCCGAGCACGCGGCCCGGGCGCAAGCCGCGCGGCGGTCGGCCCCATGTCGCGCCTCGTGCACAACTGTCGCGCCCCGTAGGCGTTACCGGCTCCCGAGCCCGCCGCGGAGACGGTCGCGAGAAATGGCCCTCAGATGGTCTTGGTGATGACCACAGCGGCGTCCCCCCGCTTGTCGAGCACCTCGATGGCCACGTCGGAGCGGGCCCTGCGCAGAAGGAGGTCGACCGAAGCGCCTCCCACCGTGAGCCCGAGGATCTCGATCCAGTCGAGGTCGTTCGGCATCGTCGGTCGCTGGAAGACGACGCGGCCGCCCTCACCGTCCACGCGGAGACCCAGGCACGCCTCGAGCATCAGGAACACCGCCGCGGCTGCCCATGACTGCGGAGCGCACGCGACCGGATACAGCGTCGGGCCTCCCGCAGAGCGACGCTTGAAGCCACAGAACAACTCGGGCATGCGGTGGAGCTCCAGGAACAGACTGGCGTGGAAGAGCGCGTCCATGACGCGGAGCGTCGGCTCGCGTGCGCCGTAGCGCGCCATGCCCGCCGCGACGATGGCGTTGTCGTGCGGCCAGACCGATCCATTGTGGTAGGACATCGGGTTGTAGCGGCGCTCCCGCGCGTCGAGCGTGCGGATCCCCCAGCCCGAGAAGCTGGTCTCGTCCATCAGAGTCGCCGTCACGCGACGGGCATGCTCAGGCTCGGCGATTCCCGCGAACAGGCAGTGGCCCGCGTTCGACGTGCGCACCTCGCACAGCGCCTTGGCTCCGTCGAGTGCCAGCGCGTACGTGCCCAGCTCTTCGCGCCAGAACCGCTCGCCGAACCGCTCCCGCAGCTCCGCGGCCTGGCGCAGCAGCGTGGCAGCCAACTCGGGCTCGTCCAGGAGCGTGGCGAGGCGCGCGCCTCCCTCGCGCGCCGCGTACGCGTATGCCTGCACCTCGCACAGCGCGATCGGACCCTGCGCCAGGTGCCCGCTCGCATGGAAGACGGAGTCGCCCGAGTCCTTCCATCCCTGCTGCAGAAGACCGTGAGGAGTATGGCGCGCGTATTCGACGAACCCGTCGCCATCCAGGTCACCGAAGCGGTCGATCCACGCGAGCGCCTTCTTGACGGCGGGCCACACGTCCCGAACCGTGGCCACGTCGCCGGTGCGCGCGTAGTAGTCGTGCGCCAACATGACGAACAGCGGCGTGGCGTCTACGCTGCCATAGTAGCGCGCGAAAGGCACCTCCCCCAGGGCTGCCATTTCACCCTCCCTCGTCTCGTGGACGATCTTTCCCGGATCGGCGTCACGAGCCGCCGACCCTCGCTCGGCCTGCGTCGCGGCGAGGTGCCGGATCACGCCGCACGCGATCGCGGGGTTCAGCCAGAGCGTCTCGCGGGCCGTGATGATCCCGTCGCGACCGAACACGGTGTTGAACCAGGGCACGCCCGCGTACGGGTACAGCCCGTGTTCCGTTCGGGTCAGCATCATGTGGAGGTCGGCCAGGCTGCGGCCGATCCAGCGGTTGAACAGCTCGTTGGAGGTGCGGACCCGACAACCGAGCCCCCGTGCCTCCTCGAGCTCGCTGCACGCGGCCCTGAACGCGTCGTCGTGGCGCGGACGGTCGCCGTCAGCCGACCGCCCGGAGGCCGCGGGCCCGCCGGCCACGTGGCACGAGATCGTGAGGTAGGTCTCCGCCTCTTGCTTCGTGTCCAGCCGGAATCCGTACCGGATCTCCGAGCGGGTGATCTCGGTGGGCTCCGGGTCGCAGGTGATCACCGTGGTGCGCGGCTCACCGTCCAGGCCGCGATAGCCGAGCTCGAGCCTCGATGCCGAGACTTCAGGCTCGAGCGTCGTCCCGCGGCGATCCCTCTTCGCGCCCCGTACCTCGAAGACGTCCGCGAAGTCGGCCAGCAGCCGGATGGACAGTCGCGCCTCCACCGGCTCGGTACCATGGTTGGTGACCCGCACGCGCTCGTAGCAGGTGTTGCCGCAGAGGAAGCGCGAGCGAAAGACGTGGACCGTGTCGCCCGGCACGATCACGACGCCGTCCTCCTCCCTCGCGGCGTTCGCCATGTCCACGGTCATGAGCGCGTTGTCGTCCCTGACCGTGGAGGCCAGGAGCAGCGGGCGCTGTCCGTCGAGCTTCAGGACCAGGCCGGAAAGAAAGCGTGTTCCCCGATAGTACAGGCCGTGGCTGCTGGTCTGAAACGCGAGAGCGTCCCCTCGGCGGTCGAACACCGCGAAGAGGTCTCCGTGCTTGAGGACCCGGGTACGGTCATCCAGCAGGTCGGACCGGGGATGTACGAAATGCGGATCGGGCTCGCTTGCGATCAGAGTGGAAGCGTCTTCCCTCATCGGGATCCTCCGTCAGACGGCGGTACAGCGTCAGGTAGTCGTCGGCCATGCGGCGCGCGGAGAAGCGCGCCTCGAACTCCGCCCGGCATCTGTGTCGATCCAACGTGCCCACGTCGCGGACGGCGCTCGCCGCCCCCTCCACGGACCGGACGAGGAGCCCGGTCTCGCCGTCACGCAGCACCTCCGGCACCGAGCCGCACGGGAAGGCGATGACCGGCGTCCCGCAAGCGAGCGATTCGATCATCACGAGGCCGAAGGGCTCCGGCCACGAGATGGGAAAGAGCAGAGCGGTGGCGTTGCCGAGGAGCGCGTCCTTGTCGACTCCGCCGATCTCGCCCAGGTACTCGACGAGGGGGTGATCGAGCAGCGGACGGATCGCCGCCTCGAAGTACTCACGATCCATCGGGTCCACCTTGGCCCCGATGCGCAGTGGCATCTCCACGCGGATGGCGACCTCGATCGCCCGATCCACGCCCTTCTCCGGCGAGATGCGGCCGAGGAACGCGAGGTACGGCTCGGGAGAGGGGACGAACGTGTGCAGGTCGAGCGGCAGGCCGTGGTGGA
>Ga0302046_10003285_pt1 | contig 14669 bp, 12 predicted proteins | sample RVTome_11_FD_200261 | JGI IMG/M metagenome (GOLD analysis project Ga0302046, IMG submission 200261) | Soil microbial communities from uranium-contaminated site in the Upper Colorado River Basin, Wyoming, United States - RVT147D111 (version 2) ...
GTCCTGATGCCCGGGGGATGCAGTCTTCCCCCCCTCGACTCCCGAGCTCTACGGACGATTGGTCTTCCCAGAACCGATCGCCTTCGATTGGAATCTCCTATCCGTGATTACTCCGCGACCCACTTGTCGAAGTGCGAGGCATAGGTGTGGGCCAGATAGAGGGTGTTCTCATCCGGGCATGCGATCTGGTGGACAGAGTCGACGTTACCGAGCATGCGGCCCGGGCGGCCGAAGGCGCCCAGGATCTTGCCGGTGAGATCCATCTTGTAGACCCGACCCACGCTGCCGACGAACATCACCTGTTCGGGTCCATTGGTGAGGCAGAGCGTCCAGGGCGCTGTCGGAAGGTCCCAAACAGCCTTCAGATCACCCGCGGTATCGAAGACCTGGATGCGGCTATTGCCCCGGTCGGCGACATAGACGATGTCGTTGTTGTCGATCACTAGACCGTGAGGCGTGTTGAAGTCGCCCGGCCGGCCACCCCGCTCACCCCAGGACATGACGAAGTTCCCGTCCTTGTCGAAGTTGGCAATGCGCGAATTGCCGTATCCGTCCGCGACGTAACTGCTGCCATCACTGCTAAAGGCGATATCGGTCGGCTGATACAAGGCGGTCACGCGCCGCGCACCGTGCTCGTACACGTGCGTCAGCCAGGTCCAGGGCTCTGGATTCGTTCCCAGCGCTCCGATGGTGCGGCGTTCGGAGTCGAAGCGGTAGACGACGTTGTCGCCGGCATTCACGTACCAGAGATCGCCTTGAGCATCGAAGCGCACGGTATGGGCGCCATGGAACATCGTCGAGCCCTCGCCCCAGTAACGCAGGAAGGTGCCGTCCGCGTTGAACTCGATTATGGGGCGATAGCCGCGATTGAGCGTGACGATATTGCCCTCGGGCCCGACCGCTATGCCGGTCGTGCGGCCGATGACCGAGCCCGCGGGATACTTGAAAAAGTCCTGCACGAGGCGGTAATGCAGTTGCGGTATCGGCGCTTCACCCCCGCTGCCATCCTGCGAGAACATCGACGGGACTGTGCAAAGCGAAATCGCCACGGCACCGATCGCTGACGCCAGTAAACGTCTCCTTAATCTCATCTCTCCCTCCAGTTCGTCTTGCGAGCGCTTAATCTCCAGGCCAGGGGTAGCCTGGGCGGTCAATACATAGCACATAGGCAATCGGCAACCAAGGAGCGCCACGGGTGTGGATACAACTGGAACAGGCCCCGTTGACTTTTCACGGTGTGCAGAATACTTTCACATTCTGAGGGCCGGCCATGTCACTCGCTTCGGGAACCAAGCTAGGTGCCTACGAAATCCTCTCGCCCCTCGGGGCCGGAGGCATGGGGGAGGTCTACCGGGCAAGGGATCCGAAGCTTGGCCGTGAAGTCGCCATCAAAGTCCTGCCCGAAGCCTTCGCCCAGAACGAGGAACGCCTAGCCCGCTTCGAGCGAGAGGCCCGGCTCCTCGCATCACTGAATCATTCCAACATCGCCCAGATCCATGGCCTAGAGGAAAGCGCCGGTATTCGTGCGCTGGTGCTGGAGTTGGTCGAAGGGCCGACGCTGGCTGATCGCATCGCTGACGGTCCGATCCCACTCGACGAAGCCCTGCCCGTCGCCCGGCAGATCGCCGAAGCCCTGGAAGCCGCACACGAAGCAGGTGTCATCCACCGCGATCTGAAACCAGCCAACATAAAGGTTAGAGAAGACGGCGCGGTCAAAGTGCTGGATTTCGGTCTGGCGAAGGTACTCCAGTATGAGTCCGAAGGAGATCCGTCCGAGTCTCCGACGCGCACAGGAGCCGCCACCAAGATGGGCATGATCGTGGGCACGGCGGCGTATATGTCTCCAGAGCAAGCCAAGGGCAAGCTGGTGGACCGACGCGCTGACATTTGGGCGTTCGCGGTGGTGCTCTACGAGATGTTGACTGGCATGAGGTTGTTCGCAGGCGACGGTGTGGCCGACACGCTCGCGCTCGTGCTGACGAAGGAGGTTGATTGGACGGCCCTGCCTAAGAACACGCCAGCGTCTCTCCGACACCTACTGCGACGCTGCTTGGAGCGAGATCCAAAGCAGCGGCTCCGAGACATTGGCGAGGCACGCATTGGAATCGACTTAATCCTCGGATCGCCTGCCCGTGAACCGGCGCTGGAGACATCGATCCCCACTCAAAGGGCGACTTGGCGACGGGCGGTAGCGATGGCGGGAGCTCTCGGTTTGGTCGCCGGGCTCGCCCTCGCCGGAATTGTTTTTTGGGGCCGATCCAGTTCCGTGCCATCACCCATTTCACGATTCTCGATTGCGTTGCCGTTGGAGGCGACAAACACCACCATCTTCAACACCCACCCCACGTCGCTTTTGACGATCTCCCCCGATGGCTCGCACGTGGTGCTCGTTGGCGGCCCATCCGAGTCGTTGTACAGCCGCGCGCTCGATGACCTCGAGCTGCGAAGAATCCCCGGGACCGAGGGCGCGAGGAACCCTTTCTTTTCGCCGGACGGGGAATCCGTAGCTTTCTTCACGTGGACCGGGGAGCTGAAGACGGTCTCGATAGAAGCGGGTAGCCAACCCCAGACACTGCTACGAGGCATCTCGTTGGGCGCCTGGGCGTTCGGCAGCTGGGGGGACAATGACCGGATCGTCTTTTCCACTCCTGGCTCGGGCCTCCTTACCGTCTCGGCGCGCAATAGCAGCGTACAAGCCCTAACCGCGCCTACGGACGAGGCCCACAACACGCCGCAGGAGCTGCCCGGATCCGAGGCGGTGCTGTTTTATGCCCAGCGAGCAGAGACCACAACGATCAAGGTCCTACGGCTCGACGAGAGCGAATCGATGCCGACCACGCTACTCGAGGACGCCAGCCACCCCCGTTACCTGGCTTCTGGGCACCTCCTCTTCGTGCGCGATGGTGAGCTACTGGCTGTCGCATTCGATCCGGTGAGGCTCGAGATGATCGGCTCCCCGGTCTCGATTCCCCTTGCCGTGACCTTCGATGCAGTCCGAGCCAACGATCCGGTGCCGCAGCTAGCCGTCTCACGCAACGGGACCCTCGTCTACGCTCCGGCCAAGGAAAAGCGGAGCCAGGAAAGCGAGTTGGTGTGGGTCGACCGCAACAGGAACATAGAAGTGATCGGCCAGGTCCCCTTGGGCCCCCCTTTTTTGCAACTCTCGAGCGACAACACACGACTGGCTTTGGAGTCCAGAGTGGGGCCAGAGGTTCATATCTCGATCTATGACATGGCCCGAGGCGTCATCGACACCCTGGTCACGAGGAAGAAGGAGCGGTACGTGGGCATGCCGGTTTGGTTGCCACCCGACGACAACGACATCGTCTTCTCTCAACCTGGCATCGTTGATGGCGTGGTGGTCTCGAAGGGGGGGGACGGCAATGCATCCGACGTGAAGTTGTTCGATGCCACCGGCGGTTGGCTGTATCCGTTCTCTTTCTCGAACGACGGGAAGCTCCTCGCCTACAATCTGTACCGGAGCGAGACCTCGGGCGACATCGAGGTGTTCGAGCTCGGTGAGAACCAGGGTGAGGGACGAGTCAGATCCTTCCTTGCAACTCCCGCGGATGAGAACAGTCCGGCCTTCTCCCCCGACGGCCACTGGATCGCGTACGTCTCGAACGTGGACGGAACCTTCCAGGTCTACGTAAGCCGCTATCCATCTGGAGAGAACACCAGGCGAATCTCGCGCACTGGCGAAAACATTCGTGGACCGCTTTGGTCGCGGGACGGCAAGGAAGTCTTCTACCAGACCGAGCAGGGAAGGAAGCTCTGGGTAGTTCCCGTCGTGACAGAGCCCGAATTGGTCATCGGGGATGCGCGGATGCTCTTCGAAGGGTCGTTCCTAGGTAGCGGCGACTCCGGGCACAGCTACGATGTGTCGCGCGACGGCCAGCGCTTCTTGATGGTGCGTGTCGACGAGCAAGACCGCCGAGTGTCGGAGCTAGTCGTTGTGCAGAACTGGCACGAGGAGCTGAAACAGCGCGTGCCGGTGAATTGATGTATTTGACTCTCGGCACCCGTTCCTACGAAATCGGCTGACACGCCTACGCGGCAGGGCCGCTTCGGCGATGCAGGCAGCCTTCGTGGCAAGCCCGCGAAAATTGGTTTACCTAGCCGAAGCTCGCGTTAGCGAGCGGAGGCTGGTGGCGGGGGCAGGATTTGAACCTGCGACCTTTGGGTTATGAGCCCAACGAGCTACAAGACTGCTCCACCCCGCGTCACGAGAGGAAGCGTAGTCTAGCCGTGTCCTCGCGAACTGTCAAGGCAGGAGAGCCCCGCCAGAAGAAGCCTTAGCTCACGCGGGGGTAGAGCTCCCGCGTGAGACCCTGGAGCTGGCGTATCTCCTCGTCGTTCTCGGCCAGGAACACAATCCCCACGTCGTAGCGCTTTTCCGTCCCTCGCCTGATTTCCTCGAGACGCACGACTCGACCCTTGAGGGAATAAGTCCGCTCCGATCTACTAATGTTGAGCTTGAGCTCCATGCCGACGCTCAGCGGCACCTGACTCTCCACCAGTGCACCGCTCTGGGAGAAATTCTTGGTCTCGCTGGTAAGCTCTTCCTTATCCCCTCGTTCACCGATCCGGAAAAAGAGCGTCTTGCGCGCGTCGAATCTTGGAAAAGTCCTCTTCTCGTCCGCGTGGAGCGTGATGCGGTTCTTGCCCTCGTGCTTGGACCGGTAGAGGGCCTGGTCGGCCATGGTGAGCAGCTCTTCCTCCGACTCGGTGTCGATGGGAAAAATGGCGACGCCGCCGCTGAGACTGAGGTCGAGCTTGAAGTTGCGAATAGGCCGGTTGCGGAACAGCTCCTCGACGTCGCTGCGGATCCGTTCCGAAACGATGAAGGCCCCCGCTCTTTCGGTCTCGGGAAGAATCATGGCGAACTCCTCCCCACCGTAGCGGCAAGCCACGTCGATTTCACGAACGCTCTCGCGAATGATGTCCGAGCACGCCCGGAGGGCCGCGTCACCCACCTGGTGACCGTGGTGATCGTTGACCTCTTTGAAGTTGTCGAGATCGAGAAGAACGAGAGAAAAGGTGAGTCCGTACCGTGAGGCGCGCTTGACCTCGCGCCTCATGGTGGTGTCGAAGAAATGACGGTTGTAGAGGCCGGTGAGGCCGTCGGTGACGGCGTTTCGCTCGGTGGCCAGAAACGTTCCGATCTCGATGACCTTGGGGTTGCGGAGCTCCGATTGAACGTTGAAAAAGTAGTCGAGCGCCGCTACCTGAAGGCCGGCGTCACGCCGCAATCGACCCGAGAGTTTCTTCTGGTGGGCCTCGATGGCCTGCCAATGACGGCGGGCCACTTCTTCTTCAAACTCCAGATGAGTGAGAAGCCGAATGACGGAGGAATAGGGCTGTTGGTCTTCCTTGATGATTTGGTGGAAGCAAGAATTCCAAGTATCCGATGAGTCGTGCTGCTCGACCAATCGAATGAGATTCTGCCAAAAATCCCCTCGATCCTGCATTTCCATATGCGCGCCTCCAAACTACAAGAGGCCGGCAGTTCTTGGGGGGTTGGGGTTCCCTAACGAAGCGTCGCCTCTCGGCGAGCCGGCGCACGGTTGAGGTTGCCATTGATCCTAACAGAGAAGATGCCCCCGCATCAAGCTGAGAGCGCTAATTTTTCGCGCGGAGAGGGCTATTGGGGCGGCAGCAGGAGCTCCAAAAGCCCTACACGGAAGAGCTCCTTCCGACGTTTCGGCTGGAGGTAAATCACCAGAGGGACGAGTGCCGCCACGTGGTACACCGCCAAAACCAAGAATAATGGGGTGGAGCTCATTCCCTGGGTCCCCTTCAGATAGAGTAGGAAAGCCCCTACATAGGTAGCCAGCAACGAATAGCCGTAAACCAACCCCGCCAGTCTTCCCACCCACGTAAGCTGCCAGATGAGGTAGGCGGCACCGAGATAGATCGCTACGTGTGTCGCGAGGTGCCAGACCGAGTGCTCCGAAAAAGGGTTGAAGATGAGAGGAGCGCCCCACTCACGGTATTGTTGGATGGCTTCGAGAAATCCGGAGACCACGAAGTAAAGGGATGCCAGGTAGACACCCAAGGGTCTTTGGACCATTCCTTCTGGCTTCATTGTCTAGCTTCCCATCATTATAGATTTGGGCTCCCGACCTGGCCACCGAGCGGCGGGCGGCGGGGTGATGTTCGTGGGAGCCCCATTCTGCCTGAGGCATGTATAATAGGTGGACACGACAACCACCAAAACGGCAGAGAGGACCCAATCTTGCTCGCTGTTCCTTTGAGCTTGGCGCTTGCTCTCGCGGCGCCCAACAAGACGCTCGTCGCGCCTTTCGACAACCTGTCTCCTTTGGGGACTCACGGTTGGATCGGAGAGGCGATCGCCGAATCGCTGACTGCTCACCTCCTCCTAACGGGGCAAGAGGTCGTTTCCACGGAAGAGCGTCGACGAAGCCTGCGTGAGAACGGCGTCGACCCGAGCGAGCCGGCTACCCTCGCGATGCTAGCGGAGGTGAGCGAGGAGTTGGGTGCCGGGCGCATCATCATGGGTAGTTTCCGGAGCACGGACGAGGGGCTCGAGGTCTTGGCACGCGTTGTGGACGTTCAGTCGGGCGCAACGGTGGGGCTGGTCGACGATCACGGGACGCTCGACGACCTGGCCCGGATCGAGAACCAATTGGCCAAGAACATACTCCGGTTGGAAGGACAGCCGGTGCCAGCAGACTTTTCCCTTGCCGCCGCCCGCCGTGAAGCCATCGCTTTCGAGGCCTATGAAGCCTTCACGAAAGCGAAGCAAAGCGATTCGTTGCCCGAGAAGAGGCGCCTCTTGGAAGACGCACTCCGGTCGGATCCGAGCTTTGCGGACGCGTCTCTCCTCCTCGGACAGGTACTTCTCGAACAGGGTGAGATCGAGCAGGCGATCGAAGTGCTCCGAGCCATCCCACCGGACGATCCCGCGTACCGCGAGGCGTACTTCACCATGGGAGTCGCTTACCTGGGAGTCAATCAAACTCGATTGGCCGCCGAGATCTTCGAGCACCTGGCAGAACAAGAGCAGGCGGCTGCCTACTCGAACAACCTGGGCGTGGTCTTCCTCCGCCGGGGGGAGATCGAAAACGCGGTGATCGCGTTTCGGGAAGCCGTCGAGCTCGAGCCCTCACCGATTTCCGCATTCAACCTCGGGTGGGCTGCATGGCGCGCCCAGCGTAACCACGAGGCTCGCCACTGGCTCACGGAAGCCGCACGGCTCGACCCAGAAGACGCCGAGGCGCACTTTCTGCTCTCCACCCTGGCCGGTCTGGAGAGCGAGATGGAGGAAGCGGAGAGCGAGCGTGACAAAGCACTCTCCATCGCACCGGAGCTCGCGGACGTGGCGGTCTCGTCTCTCGACGGACTCGAGCGAATCGTGACGCGGCTGCCGAGAGAGCTGGCGGGTTATCGTTTCCCGGCATCCTCTTTGTCCGCCGACTCCACATTGGCGTTGACGCCCGAGGTCGGCTCCTTCGAGCCGGTCCCCTCCGAGTCGGCTCCGCCGGCACCGCCCGGACACGATGCCGCCGAGGACGTGGTCGATCCGGCGGAGCTCGACGAGCCGCAACGGCACCTGGTGAAGGCACGCGAGCTCCGTGCATCGGGTGATCTGGCTGGCGCCGGACACGCGCTCGAACGGGCGGTCTATCTCGATCCGTACTCCGTCGAGGTTCGCACCGAGCTCGCCGAGGTCTTCGAGGAAATGGGTGAGCTCGATAAAGCCGCTGCCGAGCTCCAGGTCGCGTTATGGAACCAGGAGGACGGCCCTACCCTTCTACGGCTCGCCGAGCTCTACGAGTCCATGGGTGAGATCGACAAGGCCCGAGCCCTCGCCGAGCGGGCGACCGAGCTCGACGGTGAGGACGGACGAGCGCGTGAGCTGCTCGAGCGCCTGCTAAGTCTGTCCGGCTTGACGACGAGCCAACCGTAGAGGCTCTCCCGGCGGCGCGATATCGGCTCATCGCCCGCCGGCTTGCCGATCCTCGAAGGGCTTGGGTAGTATGGTGCTATGAGGCCAATGGGTAGGCCGGCACTGGGTTTGGTGGCCGCGATCGGGATCTTGGCGGCGTTTGCTTTTCCCACGCCAAAGCCGGCCCAAGAACGCGCGTCGTCCTCCGTCAAGAAGGTCGATCCCTCCTCTGCGGATTCTCTCGATCGCAAGCTTCAAATGATTCGCCAGCGCCACGCCGAGGGCGCCGAAAGCGCGAGGCGTTACGACGTGACGGAAGAGGAGGCGAACGCCTATTTGCTGTACCGATTGTCCGAGCACTTCCCGGCAGAAGTGACGGAGCCATGGGTGCGCTTCGGCCAGGATCAGCTCGAGGGCGGAGCGATGCTCGACATGAAGCTGCTTCAAGCGCATCTTGGGGATTCGATGCTGACGAAGTACCTAGAGGGCGAGGTTCCATTGGAAATACTGGCGCGGGTGCGCGCCGAGGGCGGGGTGGGTCAGGTGGAGTTCGAGAAGGTAACCCTGGCAGGGATCCCGATTCCCCAGGCCCTCATCGATCAGCTTCTGAGCGATGCTTCCAAGAATCCGGCGCTACCCGAGGGTGTCCGACTGGGCGATGCCTTTCCGTTACCTTACGGTCTGACCAGTGCGAGATTTCGGACCGGCAGACTCATTCTGCGGCAAGGCGGCACCGAACGCGACACTCAGGCCCACCTCGCCCCGCCTGCTCATTGAAGTCGGGCGGCGACCATCGCCCCCGCCCGCTCCCGCACCGGGACCTCGGTGAATGCTCGAGCTTTCCGCGAACGTCCAATACGTAAAAGGAGTCGGTCCTCGCAAGGCGGAAGCCTTGGCGGAGATCGGGATCCACACCGCGCTCGATCTTCTCTTTTACCTCCCTTTTCGCTACGAAGACCGTAGTCGGGTGCGGGCCATCCGCGATCTCCGCGCCGGAGAGGACGTCACGGTGCTGGCCCGGGTTCTCGGTGTCCACGTGAGGCGAACGCGCCGCCCGAGATTCAAGATTCTGGAGGCCGTCTTCGACGATGACACGGGCTCGATTACGGCCGTGTGGTTCAACCAGGAGTTTCTCAAGGACCTATTCCAGACCGGTCGTCGCGTGCTGCTCTACGGCAGGGTCGATGTGGCACGGCGTGGGGTCGGCCTCCAGCTCAAGAATCCTCAGTACGAGCTGGTCGAGGAAGGTGACTTCGAGCCCACCCACACCGGGCGGGTGGTGCCGGTCTACGAGCGCGTGGGACCGATCAGTCCCCGAATGCTCCGGCGAATCTGTCACTCCCTTCTCGAGAGTCTTCCGCGCGAGCTACCGGAGCTGTTGCCCGATGCGTTGCGCCGAAGCTACGGACTGCCTCCCTTGCGCGAAGCGCTGTCGCGCGCCCACTTTCCCGAGGAAGGCGCCTCGCTCGAGCTCTACAACGCGTTCCGCTCTCCCGCTCAATTGCGTCTTATCTTCGAGGAGCTCTTCTCGTTCTCCGTCGGGATTGCCCTTCGCCGGCAGGCCGCCGCATCGCTCGCCAAACCTCGTGCCTTCGAGGTGGACGATCGCATCCGGGAGAAGGTGCGCCAGATCCTACCGTTTCGTTTGACGGACGCTCAGCGAACAGTCTTGAAGACCATCGCCGAGGAGCTGTCGTCGCCGCGCCCGATGCAGCGGCTGCTGCAGGGCGACGTCGGCTCGGGAAAGACGATTGTCGCCATCCTGGCGTCGATGATCGTGATGGAAAACGGGTCGCAGGTCGCGCTCATGGTTCCCACCGAGGTGTTGGCGGAGCAGCATTTCGCGAACGTCTCGCGGATTCTGAGTCGAGCCGGGTATCGGATCGCTCTTCTGACCTCGACGCTCAAGAAGAGTGAGCGAGACGATCTTCTGGAATCCATCGCCGCGGGTGAGATCGGCCTGGTCGTCGGTACGCACGCGCTCATCCAGCAGGGCGTACGATTTCGGTCGCTGGGTCTGGTCGTGATCGACGAGCAACATCGTTTCGGCGTCTTGCAGAGGGCCGAGCTCCGCGCCAAGGGCTACGCGCCCGACCTTCTGGTGATGACCGCGACGCCGATTCCACGTTCGCTGGCAATGGCGCTCTATGGAGACCTGGACCATTCCGTATTGGATGAGCTGCCTCCGGGACGGCCTCCCGTCGTCACGTTATTAGTAAAGAGCGACCAACGGGAACAGGTCCGACGGTTGATCGAAGAACACGTGACAGCAGGGCACCAGGTATACGTCATCTGCCCGGTGGTGGAAGAATCGGAGCGCTCGGATCTCAAGGCCGCCGTCGAGACCCACCGCCTCCTTGCTACCGGACCGTTCTCCCATCGTCGCGTGGCGCTGGCGCACGGACGGATGAATGCCGCCGAGCGGGACGAAGCGATGTCGGCGTTCGCCGCGGGCGACGTGGATATCCTGGTCGCCACGACCGTGGTGGAAGTGGGCGTGGACGTTCCGAACGCCACGCTCATCGTGATCGAGCAAGCGGAGCGGTTCGGCCTCTCCCAGCTCCATCAGCTTCGCGGTCGAGTTGGACGGGGAACGGCTCGGTCGGCCGCGGTTCTCGTCTACCGTTCCCCGTTGACGCCCGAGGCCGAGCGCCGTCTCCAGGCGATGGCGGAGACGAACGACGGGTTCCAGATCGCCGAACGCGACCTGGACATCCGCGGCCCCGGCGATTATTTCGGCACCCGGCAGTGGGGAGAGCCATTGTTCCGCGTCGCCAACGTGGTACGGGATCGGGATCTGCTCGACCTGGCCAGGCGGGAAGCGGACGTTCTGATCGCGTCCCCTCCAACCACGGAACGGGATCGCATCGTCAACCACGTTGTCGAGACGTGGGGACCCCGTTTTGGTATTGCTACCGCCGGATAGGCCGGATAGGGAGGGCGCGATGACGATCGCCGCGGCTCACCCGCGATGAAGATAGCGGGCGGCAAGTTCCGGGGGATGGAGATCGGGACTCCCCGGGGCAACCGGACGAGGCCTACCGGTGGCCGATTGAAGAAATCTCTCTTCGACATCCTCGCGCCGAGATTGCCCGGCGCGCGCGTTCTCGATCTCTTTGCCGGCGCGGGCGCACTCGGTCTGGAGGCTCTTTCCCGCGGCGCGGCGCACGTCACGTTCGTGGAGCGCAATCGAGCCGCGGCCGATACGATTCGCAAGAACATCGAGCGGTTGGGTCTCGACAAAGAAGCGGGGCTCCTGAGACGGGAGGCCACCGCGGCCATCGGCTTTCTGGCCTCGCGGGAGCAGACGTTCGACATCATCTTGCTCGACCCTCCTTATCGCTCCGATCTACACGCATCCCTCCTGCAGCGAATCGATGCCGCCTCGTTGGCGAGTCAAGGGGGGCTCGTGATTCTGGAGCATCATCACAAGACGGTTCTTGCCGACACCTACGGTGGCCTCACTAAAATGCGGGAGGTGCGTGCCGGAGAGAGTTGTCTGTCGTTCTACTCTAAGTAGCTGTCACCGAAATAACCGAAATCGCGGTGGTTTGTCGGGTCCAGCGGCCCCGTGTTAGACTTCGTCGAGTCTTCTCCAATGGCTATTCGCACGGCGATCTACCCAGGCACTTTCGATCCGCTTACGCTAGGACACATCGACATCATTACCCGCGGCAGCTCGCTCTTCGACAAGATCATCGTGGCAGTGCTGCGCAACGTCGAGAAATCACCACTTTTCTCGGTCGAGGAGCGTATTGAGATGATCACCGAAGCCTTCGCCGATCGAAGAAACGTCGAGACGGACTCTTTCACCGGGTTGCTGGTCGAATACGCCAAGGAAAAGAAGGCGGCCGCTATCGTTCGCGGCATACGAGCCATTTCCGACTTCGAGTACGAGTTCCAGATGGCCCTCATGAACCGGCGGCTCGCCCCCTCGATCGAGACCGTATTCATGATGCCCGCTGAGGAATATTCCTACGTCAGCTCCCGGCTGGTGAAGGAGGTGGCCGAGCTCGGTGGCTCGATTCACGGGCTGGTCCCTACCGGTGTCGAGCGACGCCTCAAGGAGAAGCTCGGGAAGACTTAATGACCTCGTCGGCCGACTCCCGCGCCGCCAGTAGCGCCAGTAGCGAGGGTAAGGCGGGCTTGACCCTTGCTCGCCGGCTCTCCTGGCTTTCCGTGTCTCCCACCATGGCGGTGATGGCGGAAGCAGCGCGGCTTCGATCGGAGGGGGCGAACGTCGTCGACTTCGGTGCGGGTGAGCCCGACTTTCCCACTCCCGATTACATCAAGGAAGCCGCCTACCAAGCGATCCACGAGAACTTCACGCATTACACCTTGAACGCCGGTACCACCGAGCTCCGCCAGGCTGTTTGCGATCGTTACCGCGCGGACTATGGCCTCGAGTTCGTGCCTGCCGAGGTCATCGTGACCAACGGAGGGAAGCACGCCCTCTTCAATCTCATGATGACGCTGCTCGATCCGGAAGACGAGATCGTGATCCCGAACCCGCACTGGAAGACTTTTTCCGAGCAGGCTCGACTCCTCGAGGCCAAGCCCGTCTTCGCGGAGACGAAAGAATCGGAAGGATTTCGGATCTCGGCGGAGTTGGTGGGCGCGGCGGTAACCTCTCGCACCAAAGTGGTCTTGCTGAACTTCCCTTCCAACCCGGCGGGAGCGATGGTGGAAGCCGAAGATCTCGACGCCCTCGGGGAGCACGCTGCCACGCACGGGTTCTACATCCTCTGGGACGATGCCTACGGGAGGTTGAGCTACGACCCGCTGCCCTCGGCCGCACTCCGGAGGTTGCGCGAGAGCATAGGGGATCGGTTCCTCATCGCGGGGACCGCCTCCAAATCCTTCGCTATGACGGGCTGGCGACTCGGTTGGGCGATGGGCCCGAAAGAAGTGATCGGGGGCTGCGCCAAGCTCCAGAGTCATATGACGTCCAACGCTTCTTCCATTTCACAGCAAGCGGCGCTCACGGCGCTTCGCGGGGATCCTTCCTCGGTGCGTGAGATGCTCGACGAATACCGCTTTCGGCGAGATCGGCTGCGGGCGGCGCTACTCGAGATCCCCGGCGTCACGTGTGTGGAGCCCAGAGGAGGTTTCTATTTGTTTCCCGGCGTCACGGCATATCTGGGCAAGGGCGTCGGGAGTGCGACCGAGCTCGCATCGGCCCTGCTGAAAGAGGAGCAGGTCGCCGTCGTGCCGGGACCGGCCTTCGATCGCGAGGGCCATTTCCGCGTTTCGTTCGCGACGTCGCGGGACGCGATCGAAGAAGGCATCCTGCGAATGAAGCGTTTCTTCGGGCGTCGCACGCCCAGACTCTGAGGTCGGTTATGGATATCGGCAGGCATTCTCCGGTGGTCCTCAACCTCCACAGCCCACGGGAAAAGGTTTGGGGGATTCTGATGTCGATGAGCGGCGCGGGCGTGAGCATTCGGGGAATCGATCTGGACTCCTTCGAGGATTGGACGCGCTCGGTCGCTCGCGGTGAGCGAACCATGGGGTTGTCGACGACGTTTTTTCCTATGCACCGAGTGGAGCGCATCAGTCTCGACGAGAAAGTCGGCGAGATTTCGTCCTGTGCGGAAACCTTCGCGTCCCGGGTGGGTAAGGACGTCTGGTCTTACCTTGGACTCGACCGACCGGTTCCCGAGCAGGAGTAGGCGCCGATTCCGATGATTCGAGTTCTTATCGCCGAAGGCTCTCCGTTCCAAGCCAACTTCATATCGCGCGCTTTGAAAGACTCGGGTGTCGGGCAATCGGTGGGAGTGGCTCGCAACGGTGAAGAAGCCATCTTGCTGACGCATCGCCTGAAGCCCGACGTGATCGTCATGGATGCGGGTTTGCCGGTCTTGCGCGCCGCTCTGGCGACGCGACACATCATGGAGCATGCGCCCTCCCCGATCCTGATTACCGCCGAGCCCGACTCGAGTGCCGAGACCTTGGCGTTCGTCGCCTTGGACGAGGGAGCGGTGGATCTCCTTCCTCGTGGTTCGTCCTCCGGAGACCCTTCGCCTCTCACGCGACGCCTCGTGAAACGGATCGAGCTAGCCGCGCGATCCTGTATCGCCGCGGCTTCCTGCCGACGCCCGGCCCCCTCGGCACTCCAAGGCTCGCAGAGCTCATCACCACGCTTGATCCTGATGGGTGGCGCCGTGGGAGGCATCCAGGCGACCACCGATATCCTTCGCCGGTTGCCGGCGTCGTTCAGGGGCTCGGTCTGTTTGGTGCAGCACCTCGCGTCGGGTTTTCTCGCCGGCTATGCCCGCTGGCTGGAAGCCGAGACCGGCTTGCGGGTCGAGATCTGCAAGCGAGCCCAGCCCTTGGCGCCGCGCACCGTCTATCTTTCACCGGCGGACGCTCATCTGGTGCTGGATGGACCGAATTCCGTCGCGCCGCAGCGCGGGCGCGTGATCGGCGGACACCGCCCTTCGATTACGATGCTTTTTCGGTCCGCGGCTACCTACGGGCCCACGACGACGTGCGCGGTCGTGCTTTCCGGGGAGGGAAGGGATGGCGTCGAAGGCATCAAGCGGATGGCGAAGCGAGGTGGAACGGTGTTCGTGCAAAAGGCGGAGACGTGTCTGGTGCCGGAGATGCCCCGCCACGCCCTCCGCGCTCACGCGGCAAGCCTCGAGCTCGCGCCCGCCGAGATCGCTCAAAGGCTAGCCAACGCCTGAAGTCTGACATAGACTATCCCTTTGACGAGCTGAGCACAGCGTCCACCGAAGCCATTGGCTCGAAATTC